>Ga0209382_10001867_pt1 | contig 32147 bp, 27 predicted proteins | sample SoiMetdeltSBSDD5_FD_187599 | JGI IMG/M metagenome (GOLD analysis project Ga0209382, IMG submission 187599) | Bulk soil microbial communities from a Populus tree surrounding site in Tennessee, USA - Soil MetaG P. deltoides SBSDD5 (SPAdes) (version 2) | ecosystem: Environmental > Terrestrial >...
GGCACACCAGTCCCGGGGCACCCCGAGCGGCCCACCCCAGGAGTACTCGACGGGAAGGTCCACGCCGGGAAACAGGTCCGCGAGCGCGTCCCGCAGCAGCCCGAAGACCCGGGGCGACCGGTCGTACTCCGGCCGCACCCGCGACCCGTAGTGGTAGGGCGCGCCCCGCCCACCGAACGCCAGCCGCCCGTCCGCCGTCCGCTGACCGTAGATGATCAGGTGGCGGTAGTCCGTGAACGTCTCCCGCTCGGCGAGCCCGATCGACTCCCACACCGACGAGGGCAGCGGCGCCGTGGCGACCATCAGCGAATAGACCGGCGCGAGCGTGCGCCCGTACCCGGGCAGGCCGGCCGTGTACCCCTCGGTCGCCCGCACGACGACCTCGGCTCGCAGCTCGCCCGCTGGCGTGACCACCGCCCCCGGCCGCACCCGAAGGACCGGCGTCCGCTCGTAGATCGTCACACCCCGGCGCTCCACCGCGCGGGCCAGCCCGCGCACGAGCGCCGCCGGATGAATCGCCGCGCAGTGCGGCGTGTAGGTGCCACCCAGCACCCCGGTGGCCCCGCACCGGGCGCGGGCCTCCGCCGCACCGAGCAGGACCAGGCCGTCCAACCCTAGCTCCGCCGCCTCCGCCGCCTCCGCCTCGGCCCGCTGGAACTGCACGGGGGTACGGGCTAAGGCCACGGTCCCGCCCTTCGCGAAGTCGCAGGCGATGCCCTCGGTCTGCGCCACCCGACCTACTTCGTCCACAGTGGACACCATCGCGCGGTGCAACGCCACCGTCGCGTCGCGACCGTAGCGGCGCGCCAGGGCAGTCGACGACTTCGGGAACAGTGCCGAGCACCAGCCACCGTTGCGCCCCGAAGCGCCGTACCCGGCGATCTCCCGCTCGACCACGGCGATGCGCAACGTGGGGTCGGCGGCCGCGAGGTAGTAGGCCGTCCACAGTCCGGTGTAACCCGCGCCCACGATCGCGACGTCGACGTCGCGGTCGCCCGGCAGTCCCGCCCGTGGCGACAGCTCGTCATCCACAGTGGACATCCAATACGACAGGTTCAGATACGTCGCCATGCCTCGCTCAGCACCGACCGCAGAATCTGCTCCATCTCGGCGAAGTGGGACTCGTCGCAGACGAGCGGTGGCGCCAGTTGGACGACGGGGTCACCGCGGTCGTCGGCACGGCAGTAGAGGCCCGCGTCGAACAGCGCCTTCGACAGGAATCCGCGCAGCAGCCGCTCGGATTCGTCGTCGGTGAACGTCTCCCGGGTCGCCTTGTCCTTGACCAGTTCGATGCCGAAGAAGAACCCGTCGCCGCGGACGTCGCCGACGATCGGCAGGTCGTGCAGTCGTTCGAGGTACGAGCGAAAAGTGTCCGATGTGGACCGTACGTGGCCGCACAGGTCCTCGCGCTCGAAGACCTCGAGGTTCGCCAGCGCGACGGCGGCGGCGACCGGGTGGCCGCCGAACGTCACGCCATGCGCGAACCAGTTCGTGTTGTGCAGGAACGGTTCGGCGAGCCGGTCGGAGGCGAGCATCGCACCGAGGGGTACGTATCCCGACGTGATGCCCTTGGCCACGGTGACGATGTCGGGCTGGTAGCCGTACCGATCGGAACCGAAGTACTCGCCGAGCCGGCCGAACGCGCAGATCACCTCGTCGGAGACGAGCAGGACGTCGTACGCGTCGCAGATCTCGCGTACCCGCTGGAAGTAGCCGGGCGGCGGCGGGAAGCAGCCACCGGAGTTCTGCACCGGCTCCAGGAACACCGCGGCGACCGTCTCCGGGCCCTCGAAGAGGATCGCCTCCTCGATCCGGTCGGCGGCCCACTCGCCGAACTCCTCGGGGGTCTCGCCGGATCCGCGAGGGGCGCGGTAGAAGTTCGTGTTCGGTACCCGTACCGCGCTGGGCACGAGCGGCTCGAAGTCCGCCTTGATGCTGGGCAGCCCGGTAATGGACAGGGCGCCCATCGACGTGCCGTGGTACGCGATCGCTCGCGAGATCGCCTTGTGCTTGCCGGGCTTGCCGACGCGCTTGAAGTACGACCGGGCCAGCTTCCAGGCCGACTCGACCGCCTCGGAACCGCCGGTGGTGAAGAACACCCGGTTGATGTCGCCCGGCGCCAGTGTGGCCAGCCGCTCGGCGAGCTCGACGGCCTTCGGATGGGCGTACGACCACAGCGGGAAGAACGCCAGCTCGGCCGCTTGCTTCGCGGCCGCCTCGGCCAGCTCGGTACGCCCGTGACCCGCCTGTACGACGAAGAGGCCAGCCAGCCCGTCGAGGTACCGCTTGCCGTGCTGATCCCAGATGTACGGGCCTTCACCCCGCACGATCACCGGCACCTCGGCGTCGCGGTACGCCGACATCCGGGTGAAGTGCATCCACAGGTGGTCAGCGGCTCGGGCACCCATCGTCTCGAACATGCCCACGGTTATCGCACAGTATTCGCTTCATAGCAAGCGGATCCGGAGCAGTAACCGCTTCCCGCAACGGATTCCGTAGGCCCGAATCCCTGGCGAACGGGCGGCATAGACGTCCCCCCGTCGATCAAGGGCAAATTGGCGTGATTTGAAGATCAAACGATGCCAATTTGCCCTTGATCGACGGGGAGCTGGGAGCGCGGGCGTCAAGCGGTACCCCAGCTGTAGGTCTGTTTGCGGAGTTTGAGGTAGACGAAGGCCTCGGTACCGACCACGCCGCGCACCGACCTGATCTGCTGCAGCATCTCGAGCAGGTGGTCGTCGTTGCGGCAGACGACCTCGGTGATGAGGTCGAAGGAGCCGGCGGTGATGACCACGTAGTCGACCTCGTCGAGTTCGGCGAGCCGGTCGGCGATGGTCTCGAGGTCGCCGGTGGCCTTGATCCCGATCATGGCCTGGCGCGGGAAGCCCAGCTCCAGCGGGTCGGTGACCGCCACGATCTGCATGACGCCGGCGTCGATCAGCCGTTGCACCCGCTGGCGTACCGCGGCCTCGGACAGCCCGACCGCGCGGCCGATGGTGGCGTACGCGCGGCGGCCGTCCTCCTGGAGCTGTTCGATGATCCGCTTCGCGACGTCGTCGAGCAGGGCGTGGTTGGCACCGTCGCGGATGTTCGCGCGACTCGCCGGTTTGCGCGTGGTGGCCATCAAGATCCCCTCGGGGGAGCCGGGGCTGCGATCAGCCATGAGTCTGGCGTATTTCGTCGTCCTACGCGAGATGAGCAACGGAATCCCTTGTGACTTGTGCCTTCGCATGCCAGGATCAGTCGTCTGATCTGCGACTACGTCACGGAATCCTACGTAGGAGTACGGCCCATGCAAAACACCCCTCGACGCCAACTCTCCCCGGAGGCCGCAGCGGTGCTGTCCGTGGCCGGCCTGTCGCGACGGTCCTTGATGCGTGGACTGCTCGCCGGTGGCGCACTCGCGGCGACCGGCGGCGCGCTGGCCGCGTGCGGCACGAAGCCCGCCGGGCAAAGCAACCCCGCGGCCCCCGCGTGCCTCGCCACCGATGTCTCGGCTACCGAGAAGAAACTGGTGTTCTCCAACTGGCCGCTCTACATCGACGTCGCCGAGGACGACGAGAAGAAGCGGCCGACCCTGGACGCGTTCGTCGCCCAGAGCGGCATCGCGGTGACGTACCAGGAGGACATCAACGACAACAACGAGTTCTACGGCAAGGTCAGCCCGCAGCTGCAGGCCTGCCAGTCGATCGACCGGGACATCATCGTGCTCACCGACTGGATGGCCGCCCGGTTGGTGAGGCTCGGGTGGGTACAGAAGTTCGACAACACCAAGACGCCGAACTTCACCGCGAACATCCTGCCGAGCCTGCGCGCCCGCGCTTGGGACCAGCAGATGGTGTACGCGGCGCCGTGGCAGTCCGGCCTGACCGGCATCGCCTACAACGGCAAGGTGACGAAGGAAGTTCGTACCGTCGACGAACTGCTCACCCGGCCCGACCTCAAAGGCAAGATCTCGGTGCTCTCCGAGATGCGGGACACGATGGGCCTGCTGCTGCTGTCGATGGGCAAGGATCCGGCGAACTTCGCGACGGCCGACTACGACGCCGCGCTCGAGAAGCTGCGCAAGGCCGTCGACTCGGGCCAGATCCGCCGGTTCACCGGCAACGACTACAAGGAAGACCTGGCGAAGGGCGACATCGCCGCCTGTATCGCGTGGTCCGGCGACGTCATCCAGCTCAACGCGGAGGACGAGCAGATCAAGTTCGTCGCGCCCGACGACGGGCTGATGATCTGGTCGGACAACATGATGGTACCGGCCACCGCTACCCACAAGTCCAATGTGGAGCAACTCATCGACTACTACTACGACCCAAAGGTGGCCGCCGAGCTCGCCGCGTGGGTCAACTACATCTGTCCGGTCGCCGGCGCGCAGGAGGCGATGAGAGACATCGACGCCGAGCTTGCCGAGAACCCGCTCATCTTCCCGGACTCCGCGATGCTCGCCAAGGTAAAGGGTTTCAAGCCGTTGACCGAGGCCGAGGACCGCGACTACGCCCAGAAGTTCGAAGCCGTCTCCGGGGCCTGACCGAGATGGAGCTGCGCCTGGAGGGGGTCACGAAGCGGTTCGGTGGGTTCACTGCCGTCGACGACCTGACGCTCACGGTTCCGCAGGGTTCGTTCTTCGCGTTGCTCGGGGCTTCGGGCTGCGGCAAGACCACGACCCTGCGGATGGTCGCGGGACTCGAGGAGCCGACGGCCGGCCGGATCCTGTTGGGCGATCAGGACGTCAGCCGGCTGCGGCCGTACCGGCGTCCGGTGAACACCGTGTTCCAGAGCTACGCGCTCTTCCCCCACCTGACCGTCTTCGACAACGTGGCGTTCGGCCTCCGCCGTCGCGGCGTGCGGGACGTCAAGGAACGGGTCGACCGGATGCTGTCGCTCGTGCGGCTGTCCGGCTTCGGCCCCCGGCGGCCCGCCCAGCTGTCCGGTGGGCAGCAGCAGCGGGTCGCGCTGGCCCGCGCTCTCGTCAACCAACCGCAGGTGCTGCTGCTCGACGAGCCGCTCGGCGCGCTGGACCTCAAGCTGCGCCGGGAGATGCAGATCGAGCTCAAGCGCATCCAGACCGAGGTGGGCATCACGTTCCTCCACGTCACCCACGACCAGGAGGAGGCCATGTGGATGGCCGACACGGTCGCGGTGATGGACGCGGGCCGCATCCAGCAACTCGGTGCACCGACCGAGATGTACGAGTTCCCCGCGTCGGCCTTTGTCGCGAACTTCCTCGGTCAGTCCAACCTCATCGCGGCCACAGTGGACGGTCGATCCGGTGACGACATCCAGGTGACCGCGCACGGCAGTCGGTTCGCGCTGCCCGCGGCGCGCTGCCGGGCCGTCTCCGGTGAGGTTCTCTTGGGGGTACGGCCGGAGAAGCTGCATCTTTCATCGGACTCCGCACCAGACGGGTACAACGCGATCCGCGGCGTGGTGACCGACGCGTGCTACGCGGGTGTCAGTACCGAGTACCTCCTGCGCACGGAGTGGGAGCAGGAGATCTCGGTGTTCGCCGCCAACGCGGCTCCCGGGGGGTTGCTGAGCCCGGGCACCGAGGTGGTGGCGTACTGGCATCCGTCGCACTCGTTCGTCCTGGAGAAATCGTGAGCGCGCTCGGCCAGCTCGTCTCCTCCGGACCGGCGCCGGTCGTTCCGCCGCGGCGACGGCGGCGCTGGTTGCCGTACCTGCTGTTGCTGCCCGGTGGGCTGTGGCTCGCCCTGTTCTTCGCGATCCCGGCGGCGCAGCTGTTCGCCACGAGCCTCTACGACCCGACCGGGTCCATCGAGACCGGGTACGCGATGGCGTGGGAGTTCGGCAACTACCTCGACGCGGTCCGGCAGTACGCCGGCCACTTTGGACGGTCGCTGGGCTACGCCGGGCTCACCACGGTGCTCACGCTGCTGCTCGGGTACCCGCTGGCGTACGCGATCGCGCTGAAGAGCGGGCGGTGGAAGAACGTCCTGTTGATCTGCGTGGTAGCACCGTTCTTCACCAGCTTCCTCGTGCGTACGCTGGCCTGGAAGGTGATCCTCGCCGACACCGGGCCGGTCGTGTCCACATTGAACGCGCTGCACGTACCGTTGCCGGACGGCCGGCTGCTCGCGACGGCACCCGCGGTGATAGCCGGATTGGTGTACAACTTCCTGCCGTTCATGGTGCTGCCGCTCTACGCCAGCCTCGAGCGGCTCGATCCGCGGCTACTCGAAGCGGCCGGAGACCTCTACGCCCGCCCGTTCAACCGGTTCGCGCGGGTGACGCTGCCGCTGTCGATGCCCGGTCTGGTCGCGGGGACGCTGCTCACGTTCATCCCGGCGGCCGGTGACTACATCAACGCCCAACTGCTCGGTACGAGCCGGCAGTTCATGATCGGCAACGTCATCTACTCCCGGTTCCTGCGGGTCGGCGACTACCCGACCGCCGCCGCGCTGTCGTTCGTGTTGATGGCCGTGATCCTCGCGGTCGTCTTCGTCTACGTGCGACGGGTGGGCACCGAGGAGGTGCTGTAGGCATGGGGTACCGGGTCCGGCGCTGGGTCGCGGACCACTGGGTTATGGCGGTCGGCCTGCTGGTGCTGCTCTACCTCTTCCTGCCGATCGTCGTGGTGGCCGCGATGTCGTTCCGCGATGCGGGGCGGAATGCACCGTACACATTGGACAACTACCGCTTCACGCTCGACCACTGGGCCGATCCGTGCGGGGCCTCCGGCATCTGCGACTCGCTGTGGACGTCGGTCCAGATCGGGCTGCTCGCCACCCTCGTCGCGACGATCCTCGGCACGCTGATGTCGTTCGCCATGGTCCGGCACCGGTTCCGCGGTCGCGGAGCAACGAACGTGCTGGTCTTCCTGCCGATGGCCACGCCCGAGGTCGTACTCGGCTCGTCGCTGCTCACGTTGTTCGTCGCGGCCAGCTTCCCGCTCGGTTTCTGGACGATCGTCATCGCGCACGTCATGTTCTGCGTCTCGTTCGTCGTCGTGACGGTCAAGGCCCGCCTGGCCGGACTGGACCCGCGGCTCGAGGAGGCCGCGATGGACCTCTACGCCAACGAGTGGCAGACGTTCCGCCGGATCACGCTGCCGCTCGCCATGCCAGGCATCATCGCGGCCGCCCTGCTGTCGTTCTCACTGTCGTTCGACGACTTCATCATCACGAACTTCAACTCCGGGAGCACCGTGACCTTCCCCATGTACGTGTGGGGTGCCGCACAGCGCGGCATACCGCCGCAGGTCAACGTCATCGGTACCGCGATGTTCCTGATCTCGCTGCTGCTCGTGCTGGCCGGCCAACTCATCGGCCGCCGTCGGAAGGTCGCTTGATGCGCGTTCTGCTCGTCGGCGCCGGGGGAGTCGGCTCGGCCGCGGTCGGCATCGCCAGTCGTAGGCCGTTCTTCGAGAAGTGGGTGGTGGCCGACTACGACATCGCCCGCGCCGCTCGCGCAGTGTCTACTGTGGACGATCGGTTCGTGGCCGCCAAGATAGATGCCTCCTCGGCCGAGGCGGTGACCGCCCTGTGCCGGGAGCACCGGATCACCCACGTGCTCAACGCGGTGGACCCGCGGTTTGTGCTGCCCATCTTCTCCGGTGCACTGGCGGCGCGGGCGCACTACCTGGACATGGCGATGTCGCTGTCCCGGCCGCATCCCACCCGGCCGTACGCCGAGTGCGGCGTCAAACTGGGCGACGAGCAGTTCGCCACCGCGGCACAGTGGCGGGACGCCGGCCGGCTCGCCCTGGTCGGCATCGGCGTCGAGCCTGGCCTGTCCGACGTGTTCGCCCGGTACGCCGCCGACACGCTGTTTTCGACCATCGACGAGATCGGGGTACGGGACGGCGCGAACCTGGTCGTGTCCGGCTACGACTTCGCGCCGTCGTTCTCCATCTGGACGACCATCGAGGAGTGTCTCAACCCGCCGGTCGTGTGGGACGCGGACCGGGGTTGGTACACGACGGAACCGTTCAGCGAGCCGGAGGTCTTCACGTTCCCGGACGGGATCGGGCCGGTCGAGTGCGTCAACGTCGAGCACGAAGAGGTGCTGCTGATCCCGCGCTGGGTCAAGGCCGGCCGCGTGACGTTCAAGTACGGCCTCGGTGCGGAGTTCATCGACGTGCTGCGTACGCTGCACAAGCTCGGCCTCGACTCGACCCAGCCGGTCGACGTCGGTGGGGTGCGGGTCGCACCGCGGGACGTCGTGGCGGCCTGCCTGCCGGACCCGGCCGGCCTGGGCGATCGGATGCAGGGCAAGACCTGCGCCGGCACCTGGGTACGCGGCCGCGATCCCGGTGGCGCCGCGCGCGAGGTCTACCTCTATCACGTCGTGGACAACGCCTGGTCCATGGCGGAGTACGGCGCGCAGGCGGTGGTCTGGCAGACCGCCATCAACCCGGTCATCGCGCTGGAGCTGCTCGCCGCGGGCACCTGGAAAGGCACCGGCGTGCTCGGCCCGGAGGCGTTCCCCCCGGTACCGTTCCTCGACAAGCTCGTGGAGTACGGCTCGCCGTGGGGTATGCGGGAAGGTGGATGACGCGGTTCGCTACCCGACGGCCGTCTCGAGAATGTCCAGACCGCGGCCGAGCGTGGCGTCGTCGATGACGAGGGGCGGTAGGAACCGCAGCACATTGCCGTACGTGCCACAGGTCAGGGTCAGCAGACCGGCGGCGTGACAAGCCTTCGAGACCGCCCCGGTGGTAGCGGCATCCGGCGTGTTGTCCGGCCCCACGATCTCGATCGCCAGCATCGCGCCCCGGCCGCGCACGTCGCCGATCCGTGGGTCGCGGGCGGCCAGCGCCTCGAGCCGGGGTCGCATGACGGACTCGATCCGCCGGGCGGCTCCGCACAGGTCGAGTTCCCGCATCGTCTCGATGGCGGCCAGCGCGGCGGCGCAGGCGATCGGGTTGCCACCGTAGGTGCCGCCCAGCCCGCCGACATGCACGCTGTCCATGATGGACGCCCGCCCGGTCACGCCGGCCAGCGGCAGCCCGCCGGCCATCCCCTTGGCGGTGGTGACGAGGTCGGGTTCCACACCCTCCGCTTCGCAGGCGAACCAGCTACCGGTCCGGCAGAACCCGGTCTGGATCTCGTCCGCGACGAACACCGCACCGGCGTCCCGCGCCCACGTCGACAACGCCGGCAGGAAGCCCGGCGCCGGTACGACGAAACCACCCTCACCCTGAATCGGCTCGATGAGCACGGCGGCGACGTTCTCCGCCCCGACCTGTTTGTCCACAGTGTCTAGTGCCCGGGCGGCGGCGGTTGAGCCCGACAGCCCACCGTCGCGGAACGGGTACGACATCGGCGCCCGGTAGACTTCCCCGGCGAACGGGCCGAACCGGTGCTTGTACGGCATGTTCTTCGCGGTCAACGCCATCGTGAGGTTCGTCCGACCGTGGTACGCGTGGTCGAACACCACCACCGCCGGCCGCCCGGTGTGGTGCCGGGCGATCTTCACGGCGTTCTCCACCGCCTCGGCGCCGGAGTTGAACAGCGCGGACCGCTTCTCGAACCCGCCCGGCGTCAGCGCGTTCAGCTGCTCGCACACGGCGACGTACAGCTCGTACGGCGCGACCATGAAGCACGTGTGCGTGAACCGCTCGACCTGCTCGCGTACCGCGGCCACCACGCGAGGTGCTGACGAGCCCACGCTGGTGACCGCGATACCGGAGGCGAAGTCGATCCACTCCCGACCGTCGACGTCCACGATGGACCCGCCGGTCGCACGCTCCACATAGGACGAGATGACGCTGCCGATGCCGCGTGCGACCGCGGCTGTCCGCCTCTTGTGCAGGTCGACGGAGTTCATCACAGCGCGTGCATGACGTGTTTGATGCGGGTGTAGTCCTCCAGCCCGTACATGGACAGGTCCTTGCCGTACCCGGAGTGCTTGAACCCGCCGTGCGGCATCTCCGCGACGATCGGGATGTGCGTGTTGACCCAGACGCAGCCGAAGTCCAGCCGGCGGGTCATCCGCATCGCCCGGCCGTGGTCCCGGGTCCACACCGAGGACGCCAGTCCATACTGGACACCGTTGGCCCAGCGCACGGCCTCGTCCTCGTCGGTGAACCGCTGCACGGTGATGACCGGCCCGAAGATCTCGTCCTGGATCGCCTCGTCGTCCTGACGCAGTCCGGACACCACTGTGGGCGCGTAGAAATAACCGCGCTCGCCGACCCGGGCGCCACCGGTCTGCACCGAAGCGTGGTCCGGCAAGCGGTCCAGGAAGCCCATCACGCGCGCGAGCTGGTTCGCGTTGTTGAGCGGGCCGTAGAGCACGTCCTCGTCGTCGGGCGCGCCGGTCTTCGTACCCTTGGCTTGTTCCGTCAGGGCAGCGATGAAGTCGTCATGGACGCCAGGTGCGGCGAGCACCCGGGTGGCGGCGGTGCAGTCCTGCCCGGCGTTGAAGTAGCCCGCGCCTGCGATCGCCTCGGCGGCGGCGGCGATGTCCGCGTCGTCGAAAATGACGACCGGCGCCTTGCCACCGAGCTCGAGGTGGGTGCGCTTGAGGTCGGGTGCCGCGGCCGCGGCCACCTCCTTGCCCGCGCGGGTGGAGCCGGTGATGGAGACGAACCGCGGAGTGGGGTGGCCGACGAGAGTGCGGCCGGTGTCCCGGTCGCCACAGACCACATTGAACACTCCCGGCGGCAGTACCTCCGCGGCGATCTCGGCGAGCAGCAGTGTCGACAGTGGAGTCGTGTCGGACGGCTTGAGGACGACCGTGTTGCCGGCCGCGATCGCGGGCGCGATCTTCCAGATCGCCATCATCAGCGGGTAGTTCCACGGGGTGACCTGAGCGCAGACGCCGATCGGCTCGCGCCGAACGTACGACGTGTGGCCCGCCAGGTACTCCCCGGCCGACCGGCCCTCCAGCACCCGGGCCGCGCCGGCGAAGAACCGCACCTGGTCGACGGATGGTGGTAGCTCCTCGCTGGCGGTCAACCCGCGCGGCTTGCCCGTGTTCCGGCACTCGGCGTCGACCAGATCGTCGGCACGCGCCTCCATGGCGTCGGCGAGCTTCAACAGCGCGCGCTGCCTCTCCGCGGGCGTGGTGTCCCGCCAGCTCTCGAACGCGGCGGACGCGGCGGACATGGCGGCGTCGACATCAGCCTGGCCGGTCACCGGAGCGGCGGCGAAGACCTCGCCGGTGGACGGGTCGATCAGGTCCGCGTACCCACCTTCGGTCGGGGCCACCGCAGTCCCGTTGATGAAGTTGGTCAGAACGAGCTTTTCCGGCATTGTGGGCTCCCAGCGATTCTCGTAGTCCACTCGCCATCTTGGCCACTGAATTCGTGTCGAGCAAGGGCTAGTACGACTGTTTCCGTGCTTGATACGCTCGCCGGCCATGGGTACTACCCCGTTCTACGTCGCCGGCAGGCCGGAGACGAGCGACGACGTGGTACCGGTGCACCACCCGTACGACGGCCGGGAGGTGGGCCGCACCAGCTATGCCACGCCCGAGCAGGTCGAGCGCGCGGTGGCGGCGGCCGCGGCAGTGGCCGACGAGGTCGCGGGCTTGCCGGCGTACCGGCGAGCCGCCGCGTTGGAGCACGTGTCGCAGCGGCTCGCCGCCCGCGCCGAGGACGTGGCCCGGCTGATCACGGCCGAGAACGGCAAGCCGCTTCGCTGGTCACGCGCGGAGGTCGGGCGAGCCGTGTCCACGTTCCGGTGGGCCGCCGACGAGGCCCGCCGCTTCTCTGGCGAACTACAGCGGCTGGACACGGACGCGTCCGGAGCCGGGCGGCTCGCTTTGGTACGCCGGGTGCCGCGCGGCCCGGTGCTGCTCGCGGAGACCGACCTGCCGGCCGGCGCGTTCTCGGTTCTGCCTGTGCCGAACGACCGGGCCGCGGCCCTGGTGACCGACCCGCGGCTGCCCGTGGTGTCATTCACCGGATCCGGCCCGGTCGGCTGGTTCATCCGCGAGCAGGTACCGCGCAAGCACGTCACGCTCGAACTCGGCGGCAACGCGGCCGCCGTCGTCTGCGCCGACTGGTCGTCCACTGTGGACCTCGACTGGGCTGCGGACCGCATCGCCACGTTCGCCAACTACCAGGCGGGGCAGAGCTGCATCGCGGTACAGCGGGTGATCGTCCACTCGTCCGTCTACGACGCTTTCGTGCCGCGGCTGGTGGCCGCCGTGGCGGCGCTGCGTACCGGTGACCCTTTCGACGAATCCACCGACGTGGGTCCGCTCATCGACGAGACCGCCGCGAAGCGGGTCGAAGGCTGGGTGGCCGAGGCCGTCGCGGCGGGCGCGCGGGTGCTCGCCGGAGGATCCCGCGAGGGTACGACGTACCCGCCGACGGTCCTGACCGATGTGCCCCGTACGGCGTCGGTGTGGGCCGAGGAGGTGTTCGGGCCGGTGCTCGTGGTGACCCGGGCAACCGATGACGAAGCAGCGTTCGAGATGGTGAACGACTCGGCGTACGGCCTGCAGGTCGGCGTCTTCACCCGGGACGTGCGGACCGCGTTCGCGGCGCACCGCAACCTCCGCGTCGGTGGGGTGATCGTCGGGGACGTCCCGAGCTACCGCGCCGACCAGATGCCGTACGGCGGTACGAAGGGCAGCGGTGTCGGCCGGGAGGGCGTGCGTAGCGCGATGGACGACTACACCGAGCCGCGCGTCCTCGTACTGACCGGACTTGGTCTCTAAGCGGCCCGGGGAACCGCGGGGTCTTCGGCGACCTGAACGAGGCGCGGGCCGCCTCGCCGCGCTCCGCGGGCAACGATGCGTTCGAGTGTCGTGTTGGCGGTGACGTTGCCGTCGTGGTCGACGACGAGCGCCTCTCCGCTCGGTAGCACGACCACCCACGAGACGAGTTGATCGTGCTGATGCAGCGCGTAGATGTGAGGAACGCGATCGACGAAGACAAAGTCGGGGTGTCCGGTCTGCCGAATCTGGTCGATCATTGGCCATCTCCTCGCGACTTGGTGGGTCAGGGAGTCAGGCGCTTGTGTGCTTAGATGGTGACTCATGCATGCTCGGCCATGCAAGTGCATATGGGTAAACACGCCTGAGTGAATGCGTGACAGGTTGTGCGTACTCGGGCAGACTGACGATCATCGTGGCTGGGACCAGCGGAGGTGCCAGTGGCTGTTGGCTCGCCCCCGACCGTCCGCCGCCGGCAGCTCGGCCGTGAGCTGCGGCGGTTGCGCGAGGACGCCGGGCTGCACCTGGATCAGATGGCCGAGCAACTGCGGTGCTCGCCGTCGCGGCTGAGTCGTATCGAGACTGCCCGCATCCGGATCACGCCGGGAACGGTGCACGAGATCCTCGACGCCCTCGACATCCACGACGATCGGCGGGACCGGCTCGTCACCCTCGCCCGCCAGGCCGAGGAGCCGAACTGGTGGCAGGAGTACACCGACGTCCTGCCGTACGAGTACGCCACCTTCATCGCCCTCGAAGCCGAAGCCGCTTCCCTGCGGGTCTTCGAACCGATGGTCGTATACGGGCTACTCCAGACCGAGGACTACGCCAGAGAGGTCGTCCGGTTCGGGCGGCGGTTTCCCGCCGATGAGGTAGAGGCCCGAGTCGCTGCCAGGATGGCCAGACAAGCTGTCTTGACGCGGGCTGAGCCAGTTGATCTTCATGTCATCTTGGACGAGGCCACGCTTATCCGCACGGTCGGCGGGCCAGCCGTCATGCGGGGCCAGATGCGTAGGCTGCTCGACCTCGCCGAACTACCGAAGGTCCACATTCAGGTCCTACCGGCCACGGCGGCCGGCACCGTGATGAACCTGACTGGGCCGTTCGTGGTCATTGATCTTGCAGGCTCCGATGACCCGCCAATCGTGTACCTGGAGATCCTTGCTGGCGATGTCTACGTCGAGCGTGCCTCGATCGTCCAGATGTACGATTCCATCTTCCAAAGCCTCTGCGCAGAGGCGCTCGATGAGAAGCGCTCTATGGACATGATCGCTCAGCTCGCACGGAATCTCTAAACGGAGTCTCTAACACGAAGGTGTTTTGGGTGAGTGACGCGGGTATAATGCCTGTACTCTCGCGCGGTGTGACGGATAAACGCGTGCCTGGGTTGGCAGCCCCTTTTGAACCTGCCTCGACCGGCCTGATGTGGCGTAAGAGTAGTCGAAGCGCTACTAACGGTTCCTGCGTCGAGGTTGCCATCACTCCCACGGCCATTGCCGTGAGAGATAGCAAGAATCGGCATGCGGCGACTCTTGTCTTCGAACGAGGCCAGTGGACGCGTTTCGTCTCCGGTGTCAAGTCGGGTGAATACGACTTCCCGCCTGTTTGCGGATAGCACGAGCACGACGTAGCGACCGGCCGACATACCCGGCCGGTTGCCAGCTCATGCTGCGCGGGTGGCCGGTAGGCTCGACTGTCGATCCGGGGGACAGCAGGCGAGGGGCGGGGCGGACGGTGCCACAGCAGGACCTGAGCACGATCGTCAAGGCGTACGACGTCCGCGGGACAGTGCCCGACCAGCTCAACGAGTCGGTCGCGCGGGCGATCGGTACCGCGCTCGTGGAGACGCTGCGCGCGGGTGGCGAGCGGGCCGATCAGGTCGTCGTCGCGCACGACATGCGGGACTCCTCACCCGGTCTGGCGGCCGCGATCGCCGATGGGGTGACCGCTGCCGGGGCCGACGTGATCGACGCCGGGCTCGGGTCGACCGACCTGCTCTACTACGCCTCGGGAAGCCACGACATCCCGGGCGCGATGATCACCGCGAGCCACAACCCGCCCCAGTACAACGGCATCAAGCTGTGTCGGGCCGGGGCCAAGCCGATCGGCCAGGACAGCGGCCTCACGGATATCCGCGACCGAGCCACCGCCCTGCTCGTGGGTGGCCAGCCCACGCCGGAAGGCAAGGGCACGATCACCACGAGCGACATGCTGCGCGAGTACGCCGATTACCTCCGCTCGCTGGTCGACCTGAGCGGCATCCGGCCGCTGACCGTCGTCGTCGATGCCGGCAACGGCATGGCGGGCCACACGGTACCGGCGGTTCTCGGCGAGCCACTGCGGATCATCCCGCTGTACTTCGAGCTCGACGGCACCTTCCCGAACCACGAGGCGAACCCGCTCGAACCCAAGAACATCGTCGACCTGCAGAAGGCCGTACGGGAGCGCGGTGCCGACATCGGGCTCGCGTTCGACGGTGATGCCGACCGGTGTTTCGTGGTCGACGAGAACGGCGACGCGGTGTCGCCGTCGACCATCACGGCGCTGGTGGCGGTACGGGAGCTGGCCAAGCACCCGGGCGCCACGATCATCCACAACCTGATCACGTCGAGCGCGGTAGCGGAGATCGTGGCCGAGCACGGCGGAGTGCCGGTACGCACCCGGGTCGGCCACTCATTCATCAAGGCGGAGATGGCGCGTACCGGTGCGGTCTTCGGCGGTGAGCACTCGGCGCACTACTACTTCCGCGATTTCTGGGGCGCCGATACCGGGATGCTGGCCGCGATGCACGTGCTCGCGGAGTTGGGCGGGCAGGACCGCCCGCTGTCCGAGCTGGTGCGCGAGTACTCCCGGTACTCGGCCTCGGGCGAGATCAACTCGACGGTTCAGGACCAGCAGGCGAAGCTCGCCGAGGTCGAAGCCGCGCTGAGCGAGACGCCGGAGACTACGATCGACCACCTCGACGGCCTGACCGTGCGGTACGCCGACGGCGCCTGGGTCAACCTGCGCCCGTCCAATACCGAGCCGCTGCTTCGGCTCAACGTCGAGGCGCGCGACGATGAACGGATGGCCGCGCTGCGCGACGAGGTCCTCGCCATCGTCCGCGGCTGACCCTCGAATAAGGAGCATGACGTGACACTCGATCCCCAGTTGCTGGAGATCCTGGCCTGTCCGGACACCCACCACGCGCCGCTGGACTACGACGCCGAGGCGCAGACATTGACGTGTACCGAGTGTGGGCGGATCTTCGAGATCCGGGACGGCATCCCGGTCCTCCTGCTGGACGAGGCCCGGAGCCCCGAGAGCTGATGGCCGGTCCAGTCAACGGGTCGGCCGGGATTCGCGGCCGGCGCACGGTCGACGAGCACCTGATCGACGACTCGGCCGCCATGGCGGCGGCGGACCCGAGCGGCATGCTGCGGGCGGTCGCGTCCGCGGGTGCCCAGGTGCGCGAGTCCGCCGCGCTCGCCGCCGAGGCCAACCTGACCGCGATCGCGGACGAGGGTCGACCGCGGGCGCTCGTCGTGGCCGGGGTCGGCACCGCCGGGCGTACCGGTGACGTGCTCGCAACTGTCGTCGGTCCACGGTGTCCGGTACCCGTCCTCGCCCATCGCAGCGCCGGCATCCCGGGCTGGGTCGGCGCGGCCGACGTGGTCATCGCCGTGTCCGCCAGCGGGCGGAGTCCCGAGGCGCTCGCCGCGGCCGAAGCCGCCGCCCGTCGGGGAGCGCGACTCGTCGCGATCGGGGCGCCCGACTCCGCGCTGCAGGCACTCGCCGAGCGCGCCCGGGCACCGTTCATCCCGGTACCCCGCCGTGCTCCGGCGCGCGCCAGCCTCTGGGCGTTGACGGTTCCGGTGCTGCTCGCCGCGCGTACCCTCGGCTTGGTCAAGGTCAATGAGGCGGACCTGGCGGAGGCCGCGGCCCGGCTCGACGCGGACGCCGACCGGTGCCGGCCCACGGCGGAGTCGTTCGTCAACCCGGCCAAGACGCTCGCGCTGGACATCGCCGGGTCGATCCCGATCGTCTGGGGATCGTCGGCGCTGGCGACGGTGGCCGCCAAGCGGTTCGGCGACACGCTGTCGGCCAACGCGCGGTACCCGGTCGTCTCCGGCGCCCTCGGCGAGGCGGGTCGGGGTCGGGTCGGCCTGCTCGATGGGGTGTTCGGCGGGTTGGTCGAGGCCAGCCGCGACATCTTCGCCGACCCGGTCGAGGACGGCGTGGCGGAACCGGAAGCGACGCGGCTGCGGGTGATCCTGCTGCGCGACGGCGGCATCGGTGAAGACGACGAGATGGCCGACGGCGTCGAGGAGCGGCGGGCCGACGCGGTACGCGAGATCGCCGAGCGGCGTGGTATCCGCTGCAGCGTGGTGACCGCCGAGGGAGCGTCCATGGTGGAGCGGTTCGCGTCCCTGATCGCCGTGCCGGACTTCGCGTCGGTGTACCTTGCCCTCGCACACGGCCTGGACCCGATGGCCGTGCCCGCGATCACCGACATGAAGGAGCTCGCCAATACATGAGCGCAGCGGAGCGCCGCGGTGCTTGGACTGAGGAGCGCAGCGACGAGGGAAGGCGCCGCGTAGGGCGCGCAGCGGAGCGAGGCTGGACATGAGCGCGGCCGGTGGTAAGAGGGCAATCGTCGCGGCGCTGCTGGCGAACATCGGTATCGCGGTGACCAAGTTCATCGCCTGGGCGCTGACCGGATCGTCGTCGATGCTGGCCGAGGCGATCCACTCGGTCGCCGACTCGGGAAACCAGGTGCTGCTGCTCCTCGGCGGCCGGCGGGCCGAACGCCGGGCGACTCCGAAACACCCGTTCGGGTACGGGCGCGAGCGCTACATCTACGCGTTCATCGTGTCGATCGTGCTGTTCAGCGTCGGTGGGCTGTTCGCGCTGTTCGAGTCGTACGAGAAGTTCCGGCACCCGCATGCCATCGATGAGTGGGAGTGGGTACCGATCACGGTGCTGCTCGTGGCCATCGTGCTGGAGTCGTTCTCGTTCCGGACCGCGATCCAGGAGTCCAACGCGGTACGCGGTACCGCGTCCTGGAAGGCGTTCATCCGGCGCGCCAAGGCTCCGGAGCTGCCGGTGATCCTGCTGGAGGACTTCGGCGCGCTGGTCGGCCTGGTCTTCGCGCTGTTCGGCGTCGGGATGACGCTGATCACCGGCAGCGGCTACTGGGACGCGGCCGGTACCGCCATGATCGGCCTGCTGCTCGTGTCGATCGCGGTGGTCCTCGCGATCGAGACGAAGAGTCTGCTGATCGGCGAGGCCGCGACACCCGAGCACATCGCCGCGATCGAGCGCGCGCTGGAGGAGAGCGACGCGGTGGAGCGCATCATCCACATGCGTACGTTGCACCTCGGCCCCGAGGAGCTGCTGGTCGCCGCGAAGATCGCGGTACGCCATGACGACACCGCGGGACACGTCGCCCGCAGCATCGACGACGCGGAGACGCGCATCCGGTCCGCCGTACCGATCGCCCGGGTGATCTATCTCGAACCCGACATCTACCGCGCCGGCGCCTCCTAGCGATGCGGGCACTGCACGGCCCGATCCGCGACTACGCCTGGGGCTCCCGGTCGGCGCTGGCTCTGCTGCAGGGCCGGCCGTCGCCGACCGAGAGGCCAGAGGCCGAGCTGTGGTTGGGCGCGCACCCGTCGGATCCGTCCACAGTGGACTCTGTCTCACTCGCGGCTCTTGTCGCGGCGGACCCACCGCGCATGCTCGGGGCTGAGGTGGCGGCGGAGTTCGACGGACGGTTGCCTTTCCTGCTCAAGGTGCTGGCGGCGGAGGAGCCGCTGTCGTTGCAGGCGCACCCGGACGCGGCCCAGGCACAGGCCGGGTACGCCGCCGGCAACCCCAACTACGTCGACCCGTACCACAAACCGGAGCTGCTCGTCGCGGTGAGCGAGTTCGAGGCGCTGTGCGGGTTCCGGTCGCCGGTCGCTTCGGCACAGCGGCTGTCTTCCCTCCGCGTGCCGGCGCTCGGGCCCGTGGTCTCGTTGCTGGAGAGCGGGCGGCTCCGGGACGCGGTGACGGCCCTCCTTCGCTGGCCGGATGTGGAAGTCGTGGCGGCCGCTGCCGCGGCCGACCCGCTTGCCGCGCGGCTTGCCGCGCGGTACCCCGACGACCTCGGCGTAATCGTGGCGCTCCTGCTCAACCACGTGACGCTTCGACCCGCCGAAGCGATCTCGATGCCGGCGGGCAACCTGCACGCGTACCTGCACGGGACCGGGATCGAGATCATGGCTGCGAGCGACAACGTGCTGCGCGGCGGGCTGACCCCGAAGCGGGTCGACGTACCGGAGCTGCTGCGCATCCTGCGCTTCGAGGTGCTGGAGGAGCCGGTGGTACCGGCGGTAACGCTGGCGCCTTCCGTGGTCACCTGGCCGATTCCGGTACGTGACTTCGCGCTTTTCCGCGTCACACCTGGCGGTCAACCGGTTGAGCTCGCGGCCCCAGGCCCACGGATCGTGTTCTGCCTCCGCGGCACGGCGGAGGTCCGGGACTCGGACGGTCGGCTGACGCTGGACGCCGGTCATGCCGCGTTCGGCTCTGCCTCGCCCACTCCGCTGACAATCTCCGGCGACGCCGAGGTCTACGTCGCCACCACCCCGGCCTGAGCTGAAAAGCGCGCGAGGCGGTTGGCTCGAGCGGACTGTGCCGCTGCCAACCGCCCCGCGCATCCCCCCGGTTTGGTTCCCCCGCGCGTGACTCGGACCTTCGTCGCGATGACGCTGCGTGGTTATAGAGTCACACTGCGCTTAGGACTTGTCAAGTTAAAACCGAAAAATATGGATTGCTCCGGCTCGGAGCTGGGCCTCCAGGGGCACCACCGCCGCTCGATCGGCGGCACGTAGGGTGGTTGTCGCCGACGATCTGTAGATAACAGGAGTTCCCATGACCAGCACTCTCCAGCCAAACACCCGTGCGCAGACCGTGGCGGACGGCGACTTCAAGGTGGCCGACCTGTCTCTGGCCGGGTTCGGGCGCAAGGAGATCCAGCTGGCCGAGCACGAGATGCCCGGTCTGATGGCCATTCGCCGGGAGTACGCCGACACTCAGCCCCTGCGGGGCGCGCGGATCACCGGCTCGCTGCACATGACGATCCAGACCGCTGTGCTGATCGAGACGCTCGTGGCGCTCGGAGCTCAGGTGCGGTGGGCGTCCTGCAACATCTTCTCGACCCAGGACCACGCGGCCGCCGCGGTCGTCGTCGGGCCTTCCGGCACGCCGGAGTCGCCCGCCGGCGTACCGGTCTATGCCTGGAAGGGCGAGTCGCTGCCCGAGTACTGGTGGTGCACCGAGCAGGTGCTGCTCTGGCCGGACGGCCAAGGCCCGAACATGATCCTCGACGACGGCGGCGACGCCACGCTGCTCGTACACAAGGGGGCGGAGTTCGAGGGCGCCGGGGCGGTACCGCAGGCGACCGACGAGGACTCCGAGGAGTACCAGGTCATCCTCGAGGTGCTGCGCCGCTCGCTGACCGAGGACAACCGGCGGTGGACCCGGGTCGCGGCAGGCATCAAGGGCGTCACCGAGGAGACGACGACCGGCGTGCACCGGCTGTACGAAATGCGTACCGCGGGCACGCTGCTGTTCCCGGCGATCAACGTGAACGACTCGGTGACCAAGAGCAAGTTCGACAACAAGTACGGCTGCCGGCACTCCCTCGTGGACGGCATCAACCGGGCCACCGACGTACTGATCGGCGGCAAGGTCGCGGTCGTGTGCGGGTACGGCGACGTCGGCAAGGGCTGTGCGGAGTCCCTGCGCGGCCAGGGCGCTCGGGTCATCGTCACCGAGGTCGACCCGATCTGCGCGCTGCAGGCGGCGATGGACGGCTACCAGGTCAGCACCGTGGAGGACGTGGTCGGTACCGCCGACATCTTCGTCACGGCCACCGGCTGCAAGAACGTGATCACCGCCGAGCACATGGCGGCGATGAAGCACCAGGCGATCGTGGGCAACATCGGCCACTTCGACAACGAGATCGACATGGCCGGCCTGGCCCGTCTGCCCGGCGTCCGCAAGGTCAACGTCAAGCCGCAGGTCGACGAGTGGACCTTCGCGGACGGCCACTCGATCATCGTCCTGTCCGAGGGCCGGCTGCTGAACCTGGGCAACGCCACCGGGCACCCGTCGTTCGTCATGTCCAACAGCTTCACCAACCAGGTGATCGCCCAGATCGAGCTGTACACGAAGACCGACCAGTACACGCTGGGCGTGTACACGCTGCCCAAGCACCTCGACGAGAAGGTTGCCCGGCTGCACCTGCAGGCGCTCGGTGTCAAGCTCACCGAGCTGCGCAAGGACCAGGCCGCGTACCTCGGGATTCCGGTCGAGGGGCCGTACAAGCCGGACCACTACCGGTACTGACACATTGCGCGCCGCCTTCCCGGGCGGCTAAGGTGTGGCTGGCCTAAATAAGGCTTGCCTAACCGATGTAGCCGCCCGGGGAGAGTCGGACATGAGTGACGCACTGGTCGCCGCGTATCTCATCGGTCTTCGCGAAGGGCTCGAGGCCACCTTGGTTGTCTCGATCCTCGTCGCGTTCCTGGTCAGGTCGAACCGTCGTGAGCAGCTACCGCGGGTCTGGTCCGGTGTCGGCGTCGCTGTGGCGCTGTCGATCGGGTTCGGCGCCCTGCTCACGTACACCTCGACCACCCTGCTCGCCACGCACGAGCAGCGTGAGCTGTTCGAGGCGATCGCCTCGGTGGCCGCGGTCGTGTTCGTGACCTGGATGATCTTCTGGATGCGCAAGGCAGCCCGCTCGATAGCGGGCCAACTGCGTACCAAGCTCGACGAGGCGATCAAGTTGGGCGGGGTAGCGGTCGCGCTGGTCGCCTTCCTGGCAGTCGTCCGGGAAGGGCTGGAGACCGCACTCCTGTACTTCGCTTCGGCACAGGCCGCCGAGCGCCCGATCGCCCCACTGCTGGCGATCACCGGTGGCATCCTGACGTCGGTCGCGCTGGGTCTTCTGCTCTACCTCGGCGCGGTACGGATCAACCTGACGACGTTCTTCACCTGGACCGGCGCGCTGCTCGTGCTCGTCGCCGCCGGCATCCTCAAGTACGGCGTACACGACTTCCAGGAAGCCGGTGTGCTTCCGGGCGGGGAGAACACCGCCTTCGACATCACCGGCGTACTCGACCCGAACCGCTGGTACGGCGCCCTGCTCGAGGGCATGTTCAACATCACCGGCGACCCCAGCTGGCTGGAGGTCATCGCCTGGCTGGCGTACGGCGTACCCGTGCTCGTGCTCTTCCTGATGCCGGTGTTGCGACGGCCCGCAGCGCCCGCACCCACCTCGACCCCTGTTCCCGCCCGCGAAGGAGCTGCTCGTTGATGCGCACCGCCCCCTTGCTCGCCCTCGGCGCCCTGATCACGCTCGCCGGTTGCGGAGACGACCCTGGGTCGACCGCGGCGGGTGGCCCGGTCGCGGTCAGCGCGAGCGACACCGCGTGCGATGTCAGCCGGACCGAGGTCGCCGCCGGCACGATCACCTTCACGGTCACCAACAAGGGCTCCAAGGTCACCGAGTTCTACGTGTACGCCTCCGGCGACCGCGTGATGGGCGAGGTGGAGAACATCGCTCCCGGCCTCTCCCGGGAGCTGCGAGTCGAGCTGCCGGCCGGTACCTACCAGACGGCGTGCAAGCCGGGCATGACCGGCAAGGGTCTCCGGGGGGCGTTCACGGTCACGGGGTCGGCGCAGCCGTTGACCGCGGACGCCGCCCTGGCCGCGGCGGCCGACAGCTACCAGCGGTACGTGCGCAGCCAGACCACCGCCCTGCTGGAGAAGACGCAGGAGTTCGTGGACGCGGTCAAGGCCGGTGACGTGCCCAAGGCGAAGGCGCTGTTCCCGGTGGCCCGCACATACTGGGAGCGGATCGAGCCGGTAGCCGAGATCTTCGGCGACCTCGATCCCAAGATCGATGGCCGGGAGGAGGTCATCGAGGAAGGCATGGAGTTCACCGGATTCCACCGCCTCGAGAAGGACCTCTGGGTGACCGGCGACATCTCGAAGTCGGGGCCGATGGCCGACCGGTTGATGGCCGACATCCGCGAGATCGTGGCTAAGGCCAACGCCGAGAAGCTGTCCCCGCTGAGCCTGGCCAACGGTGCCAAGGAACTGCTCGACGAGGTAGCCACCGGCAAGATCACCGGCGAGGAGGACCGGTACTCGCACACCGACCTGTGGGACTTCGCGGCCAATGTGGAGGGTTCGAAGGCGGCGATCGCCGCGCTGCGCCCGGTCCTCGAGCAGCGCGCTCCCGAGCTGGTGTCCACATTGGACGCCGCATTCACCACTGTGGACACCACGCTCGGCAAGCACCGGGCCGGCGATGGTTGGCGCCTGCACAACGAGCTGTCACAGGCCGAGCTGAAGGAGCTGTCGGACGCCATCAACGCGCTGGCCGAGCCGGTCAGCCAGGTCGCGGCCGTGGTGTCGCGGTGAGTGAAGCGGAGCGCCGCGTTGCCTGGACTGAGGAGCGTAGCGACGAGGGAAGGCGGCGCATGGGGCGCGCAGCGAAACGCGAGCCGGCAATGACGGTCTCCCGGCGGGGGTTGCTCGGGGCGGGGCTGGCCGGAGCGGCTACCGGGGCCGGGGTTTGGGCGCTGCAGCGTGATCCGGTTTCCCCGGCGATCGCCGACGCCGCGGCGGCGGTGCCCTTCTACGGGGCGCACCAGGCCGGTATCACGACAGCGGCGCAGGACCGGCTGCATTTCGTGGCCTTCGATGTCGTCACGCGCGAGCGATCCAAGCTCGTCGAATTGCTGAAGGATTGGACGGCCGCGGCGGCCCGGTTGACGGCCGGCCACGACGCGGGCCCGATCGGCGCGGTGCGGGGCTTCCCCGAGGCGCCGCCGGACGACACCGGGGAGGCGATCGAGCTACCGCCCTCGGCGCTGACGCTGACCGTCGGGTTCGGGCCGACCCTGTTCCGCGACGCCGACGGGCGGGACCGGTTCGGCATCGCCGACCGCCGGCCACCCGCCCTCGCCGACCTACCCCATTTCCCCGGCGACGCGATCGAGGACGCCATCTCGGGTGGGGACCTGTGTGTCCAGGCGTGCGCCAACGACCCGCAGGTGGCCGTGCACGCGGTTCGCAACCTGGCGCGGATCGGCTTCGGTACGGTCAGCGTCCGGTACTCGCAGCTGGGCTTCGGGCGTACCTCGTCGACGTCCCAGGCCCAGGCCACTCCGCGCAACCTGATGGGCTTCAAGGACGGTACGTCGAACCTGAAGGCCGAGGACACCGCCGCGCTGCGCGAGCACCTCTGGGCCCGTGCCGACGATGGACCGTCCTGGATGGACGGTGGGACGTATCTGGTCATCCGGAAGATCCGGATGCTCGTCGAGACCTGGGACCGCACTCCGCTGGCCGAGCAGGAGGCGATCATCGGGCGGGACAAGGGCAGGGGTGCTCCGCTCGGCAAGGCGGACGAGTTCGACCTGCCCGACTTCGCGCTACGTGGCCCTTCCGGTGACCCGGTCATCGGGGAAGCGGCGCACGTGCGGTTGGCCCACCCGGACACCAACGACGGGGCGCGGCTGCTGCGCCGCGGGTACAACTTCGTCGACGGCTCGGACGGGCTCGGGCGGTTGGCGGCGGGGCTGTTCTTCATCGCGTACCAGCGCGACCCGAGGCGCCAATTCGTACCCGTCCAGCGCAATCTCGCCCGGTCGGACGTGCTCAACGAGTACATCCGGCACGTCTCGAGCGGGCTGTTCGCGGTACCGCCGGGGGTCCAGGATGCCGCCGGATTCTGGGGCGAGACGCTCTTTTCTCGAGGGCAGTAGCGGGTGACCGCGAGCGGCACCATAACGCTGCGGAACGGAGCCCTCGATTGGCCCGGCGTTACCGCAGGCACCTCCCAACATCCGACATTCCGGGTTTGGTGACGGCGGTTCGCTCGGCCGAATCACGACGATCGGCTAGTCTGTGTCATCCGAACGAATGAGGAACGTAACTTCTTCACTCGATCCACATAACGGGACAGTCACGAATGGCGCCCACCCCTTTGCAGTCGGCGGTCGGCGTCGTTTCCTTTAGGCACTACGACGCAGCCCCGGTCCGTCGGCAGCCCATTATGGTGGGCCGTGCTTTGGCGTGCCGGCTGCGGTAGCCGACTGGAGGGGACATGCACAGTTCTAAGAGGCTGATTGGCCTCGCTGCGGTTGCGGCTGCCGCGGTGTTTGCCGTTTCTGCTTGCCAGAGCGGCGGCACCGAAGGGCCGCCCACGTCGTCGGCCGGTTTCGCCGGCTGCGACGCGAACCCGGACACCTGCAACAGCGGTCCAACACAGACCGGTACGGGCGAGATTACCTATGCGCTCGAGCAGGAGTTCACGAGCTGGAACACCACTACCGACGAGGGCAACGCGTTTTCCGGCGCCCAGGCGCTGGCTGGCGTCGTCCCGGCGCCTTCGTACTTCTCGCCGTCCGGCACGCTCTCCTGGAACCTCGACCTTTTGGTGGAGGCGCCGAAGCTGACATCCGAGACCCCGCAGACCTGGGTGTACAAGATCCGTCCAGAGGCGGTCTGGAGCGACGGCACGCAGATCACCGCTGACGACTTCATCTTCAACTGGAAGGGCAACAGCGGTAAGCCGGAGCACTGCGACGGGTGCGTGCCCGCCAGCACCTCGGGCTACGAGCTGATGGACAAGGTCGAGGGCTCGGACAACGGCAAGACCGTCACGGTCACGCTCGCTTCCGGCAAGGTGTACTCGGAGTGGCAGGGTCTGTTCACCCTCTACCCGGCTCACCTCGCAAAGGCCGCTGGTAACGACTGGACCACCCCGAAGGGCATGGCCGCCGCGCAGAAGTGGTTCGACACCACCGTCCCGACGTGGTCGGGTGGCCCGTGGAAGATCGACAAGTTCGAGAAGGGCGTGTCGATCATCCAGGTCAAGAACGACAAGTGGTATGGCAAGGAAGGCCCGAACCTGTCGAAGCTGATCTTCCGGTTCATCACCGACCAGTCCCAGGAGATCCCGGCTCTGCGCAACAACGAGATCCAGGCCGCTGGCCCCCAGCCGAACCCGGACCTCGTGACCCAGGCTGGCCAGATCCCCGGTGTGCAGTACCGGATCGGTCACGGCTACCAGCACGAGCACTTCGACGTCAACACGAAGAACAAGTTCCTGGCTGACAAGGAACTGCGTACCGCGATCTTCAGCGCGATCGACATCAAGGAGATCATCGAGAAGACCTACGGCACCTTCGACAAGAAGGCCGTGCAGCTGGGCAGCCACAACTTCTACCCCGGTGGCAAGTACTACAAGGACCTGATTGGCCCCACCGGCCAGGGCGCTGGTGACGTCGAGAAGGCCAAGCAGATTCTGACCGCGGCCGGCTACACCGGCATCGGCACGCAGCTGAAGAACAAGGCCGGCGAGACGGTCGGTCCGTTCCGCCTGCGCCACACGAAGGGCAACCAGCTGCGGGCGGCGACCATGGAGCTGGTGCAGGGCTACCTCAAGGAGCTCGGCATCGACTCGCGGATCGAGGTTACCGAGACGCTCGGTGCGACCCTGGCGGAGCGCGACTTCGACATCATCATCTTCGCGTGGGTCGGTAGCCCGTTCGTCGTCGGTGGTGCGGAGCAGATTCTGAAGTCCGATGGTGGCGGCAACTACGGTGGCAACAGCAACCCGGAGGCGGACGCCCTCATCACCCAGGCGGCCAACACGCTGGACCTGGACAAGCAGGCCGACCTGCTCAACCAGGCCGACGCCCTGATCGTCAAGGACGCGTATGTCCTGGAGATCACCGCCAAGCCCACGTTCCTGATGGTCTACGACAAGTACCTGAACATCCGCGACAACCCGACCAACTCGGGCCCGAACTACAACAACCACACATGGGGCCTCAAGGCCGCGTGAGGTAAACCCAACTACAGCGGTAACTGTTTGGGCCCCGGACGCCCGAGGCGTCCGGGGCCCAACGCCAGTAGGCTGGCGCTCAGCGGAGGTCCCCCATGTTCGCGTACACCATGCGCCGACTGCTCGCGGCGATCCCTATCCTTTTCGCCGCTTCGGTGATCGTCTTTTCCCTGGTGGCCATCTCTGGCGACCCACTCGAGCCTCTGCGGCTACGTACCCCACCGGTGCCGCAGCAGACGATCTTGAACCAGGAACACCGGCTCTACCTCGACCGATCCATCCCCGAGCGTTATTGGACCTGGCTCACCGGATTCGGCGCCAACCCCGGAGACGACATCGGGATCATCCGGGGTAACTTCGGCCCGTCGGTCCGCGCGAGCGTCGACATCGGCACCGAACTCGGCGACCGGGCGTGGGTCACGCTGCGGTTGGTCTTCGTCGCGATGTTCCTGGCGGTGATCCTGGCGGTCTTCGCGGGCGTGATCAGCGCGGTGAAGCAGTACTCGAAGATCGACTACTCGTTCACGTTCTTCGGGTTCCTCGCGCTGTCGATCCCCACATTCTGGTTCGCCATCCTGCTGAAGAGCGGCGGCATCTACTACAACCAGGCCACTGGGACGAGCACCTTCTTCACGATCGGCAACAAGTCTCCCGATACCGCGAGCTTCACGACCTGGCAGAACATCACCGACGTCGCGGGCCATATGGTGCTCCCGACGCTGTCGCTGATGCTGATCAGCTACGCGTCGTGGAGCCGGTACCAGCGTGGCTCGATGCTCGAGGTGCTCAACAGCGACTATGTGCGGCTCGCCCGGGCCAAGGGCCTGCGAAATAGACAGGTCATGGTCCGACACGCACTGCGCACCGCGCTGATCCCGCTGACCACCGTGACCGCGCTGGACATCGGCGGCATCATCGGCGGCGCCGTGATCACCGAGACCGTCTACGAGTGGCGCGGACTCGGCAAGATGCTGGTGGAGAGCGTGAACGGCCGGGACGTGTTCAGCGTTCTCGCCTGGCTGCTGTTCGCCGGTTTCGTCGTGGTGGTCTTCAATATCATCGCCGACCTGCTCTACGCCGTGCTCGACCCAAGGATCCGCTATGAGTGACATCGTCAGCGGGGCCGCGCTGCGCGGCGCACCCGCCACCGCCGCCCCCCCGACGCCGCCCGGCACCGACCGACCCGAGTTCACCACGAAGGAACGATCGCAGGGCGAGCTGATCCTCCGCCGGTTCCTGCGTCACCGCGCCGCCGTGGTCAGCCTGTTCGTATTCCTGCTGACCTTGGCGTTCGCGTTCCTCGGGCCGTACGTGTGGAAGTACGACCACACGTACAAGAAGGGGCCGGGCTCGGTGCCGCCGAACCTGTCCTACCCGTTCGGCACCGACCAGGTCGGCCACGACATGCTGGCGCAGGTGATCCGCGGCACGCAGCAGTCCATGAAGATCGCGCTGGTCGTCATGGTCATCGCGACCGTGCTCGGTACCCTCTGGGGTGCGGCCGCTGGTTTCTACCGCGGCTGGCTCGACGCGGCCCTGATGCGTTTCGTCGACATCTTGCTGACTCTGCCGTTCATCGCGGTCGCGATCGCGCTGAACGCGAACATCCGCGGCGGCGGCGCCTGGTGGGCGCTCGCGTTGGTGCTGGGCCTGCTCAGCTGGACCGGTATCTCGCGGGTCGTCCGAGGGGTGGTGCTCTCCCTGCGGGAGCAGGAGTTCATCGAAGCCGCGCGGGCCATGGGCGCCTCCGACAGCCGGATCATCCTGCGACACCTCGTGCCGAACGCGATGGGAGTCGTGATCGTCTCCGCGACGATCATCATCGCGGCCGCGATCCTGGCCGAGACCGCGCTGTCGTTCATCGGCTTCGGCGTGCAGGCACCGGACACCTCGCTCGGTCTGCTCATCACGAACGCGCAGAGCGCGGTGACCACACGACCGTGGTTGTTCTACTTCCCCGGCGTCTTCATCATCCTGATCGCATTGACGATCAACTTCATCGGCGACGGCCTCCGGGACGCGTTCGACCCTCGGCAGTCCCTGGTGCGGAAGTGACCATGATTGAGCTGAACAACAAGACGCCCGGGCAGAGCGACGTCATCCTGGATGTCGACAACCTCACGGTCGGGTTCTCCACCGAGGACGGCGTGGTACGTGCCGTCCGCGGGGTCTCGTACCAGTTGCGGCGCGGCGACGCGCTCGGCATCGTGGGGGAGTCCGGCTCGGGGAAGTCGGTGACGTCGCTGGCGATCATGGGGCTGCTGCCCAAGTCCGCCCAGATCACCGGCTCGGCCAAGTTCATGGGCGAGGAGCTGCTGGGCAAGTCCGACGACGCGATGAGCAAGGTCCGTGGCAACAAGATCGCAATGATCTTCCAGGACCCACTGACCTCGCTCAACCCGGTGTACAACGTCGGTCGGCAGATCGCCGAGGCCGTGCTCGCGCACCACGACGTGTCCAAGCAGTCAGCCCTGGACCGGGCGGTGGAGCTGCTCGGGATCGTCGGCATCCCACACCCCAAGCAACGGGTCTCGGCGTACCCGCACGAGTTGTCCGGTGGTATGCGGCAGCGGGTGGTCATCGCTATCGCGATGGCGAACAACCCCGATGTGATCATCGCCGACGAGCCGACGACGGCGCTGGACGTGACCGTCCAGGCCCAGGTGCTCGAGGCGCTCGAGGCGGCGCGGGCGGAGACCGGCGCCGCGCTGGTGCTGATCACGCACGACCTCGGGGTCATCGCCGGGCACGCCGACCGGGTGCTGGTCATGTACGCCGGCAAGCTCGTCGAGTCCGGCACGGTCGACGAGATCTTCTACGCCCCGCGGATGCCGTACGCCCTGGGCCTGCTCGGCAGCCTGCCGCGCATGGACCAGGGCCGCAGCCAGCAGTTGACGCCGATTTCCGGTTCGCCTCCGTCGCTGCTGCACCTGCCCCCGGGCTGCCCGTTCACCCCGCGTTGCCCGATCGCCGAGGACATCTGCGCCCACGAGGAGCCGGAGCTGACTGCGGTCAACGGCGGACCGCACTCGGCCGCCTGCCACTTCAGCAACCGCCTCGAGGGCGCCAAGCCCGGCGACCTGTTCGCCGCGTCATCCGACGTGCTGGAGGCACCAGCCGCCCTGGAAGAACTCGCCGCTGAAGTCCCCCTGGAGCAAGAGTGACCGCGATGACCGTCCCCCAGCAGACCACACAGTCGACCGCTCAGCCGGTCATCTCCGTCCGGAACCTGGTCAAGCACTTTCCGGTACGGTCCCGTGGTCTGATCCGCCGGCGAGTCGGGGACGTACACGCGGTCTGCGATATCTCGTTCGACATCCAGGCGCACGAGACGGTGGCTCTGGTGGGCGAGTCCGGCTGCGGTAAGTCGACGACCGCGCGGCTGTTGCTCAACCTCATCCCGGCCACGGCCGGCGAGGTCTTCTACAACGGGCGGGACCTGATCCCGCTGTCCCGCGCCCAGATGCGGCCGATCCGGCGCGACCTGCAGATCGTCTTCCAGGACCCGTTCGCATCCCTGGACCCGCGGATGACGGTCTTCGAGATCGTCGCGGAGCCGCTGCGGATCCACGGCCTGTACGCGAACAAGGGCCGTCAGCAGGTACGTGACTTGCTGCGTACGGTCGGTCTGAACCCCGAGCACAGCAACCGCTACCCGCACGAGTTCTCGGGTGGCCAGCGCCAGCGAATCGGGGTCGCCCGAGCCTTGGCCCTGCGGCCGAAGGTTCTCGTCCTGGACGAGCCCGTCTCCGCGCTGGACGTCTCGATCCAGGCCGGCGTCATCAACATGCTGGAGGACCTGCAGGACGAGCTGGGCCTGTCGTACCTGTTCATCTCGCACGACCTGTCGGTGGTGCGGCACATCGCCGACCGGGTCGCGGTCATGTACCTCGGCCGGATCGTCGAGACCGCAGCGGTGGAGCAGCTGTTCATGAAGGCCGCGCACCCGTACACCCAGGCTCTGATCTCGGCGATCCCGCTACCGGACCCGCAAAAGGAGCGCACCCGCAAGCGGGTCCTGCTGACGGGAGATGTACCGAGCCCCGTCAACCCGCCGAGCGGCTGCCGGTTCCGCACCCGGTGCCCGAAGTTCGCGAACGAGCTCACCGAGGGCGAGCGGACCAAGTGCGTGAACGACATTCCGGCGCTCGTCGACCGCGGCTTCGGCCACCAGGCCGCCTGCCACTACGCGGAGGCCGTGAAGCTCATCTAGGCGCGGGCACCGCCGAGCGGATCCCGGCCGCCCGAACGGGCGGCGTCACCGACGCGACGGGCGCGATCGCGGGTGTGGCCGGCGCAACGGTGGCCGGGGCGTCGGTCCAGAGGGCGGCGGTACGCGCCCGTGCGGCGGCCAGCCGCCGGGAGGCCCGGCGGTTCCGTTCGGCCAGCACCGCGGCCAGGTACGCCCATCCGGGGGTACCGGCGGGCGGCGGCGGGTTCGTGACGGCCGCGACCTCGCGGGCCAGATTCTGGCCGAGCCGGGTCCGGGAGGGTTCCCGCAGCATCCGGTTGCGGGCCAGGAAGTGCCGCACGGACAGCGCCAGCTCGTCGTCCAGTCCTACGAGGTCGAGGGTGCGCGCCCACTGGGCAAGGGCCGGGGGCATCGCGGGGACCCAACCCCAGACCTCCGGCGTACGTTCGTGGATCACCAGCGTGCCCGCGGCCAGGTCGCCGAGTCGCTTGCCGTGCGGGTTCGCGATCATCGTCCACAGGCTGGCCACCCAGGTGACCAGCGGCAGGATCAGGCCGGGCCATTCCAGCGCGGCACCCACGAGTCCGCGGGTGAACGCGTGCCGGAACCGGATCGGACCGCCGTCGTCGCGTACCACCCGCAGGCCGAACGCGAGCTTGCCGAGGGTACGCCCGCCGGTCAGCGTCTCCATCGCTACCGGGTAGCCGATCAGGGCGAGCACGACGACGAGGCCGTACACCGCTGTCACCAGCGCACCGTCGAGCGGCGCGCCGCTCAGTCCGACGAGCGCCAGCACGATGCCCGCCACGGTCATCAGCGCGAAGAGCAGTCCGACCTGGATGATGATGTCGATCAACAGCGCCGGTACCCGTGATCCCACCCGGGCCACGCGCACGTCGAGCTCCACTGCCTCGCCGCTGAGCATGCGGGGTTCCGTGACGGTCACCAGCCCAGTGTGCGCTACCGGTACCCTCGGGCGTTGCCCCCGTTTGCTGGAGTGTGACTGGTGGATCTCGACGCGTTCGTCACCGAGCATGTCGGCGAGTGGCGCCGGTTGGAGCACCTCGCCGCCCGCCGGCGCAAGCTGACCGCGACCGAGGTCGACGAGCTGGTGGCGCTGTACCAGCGTGCGGCGACGCACCTGTCGCTCATCCGGAGCCGGTCGCCCGATGCCGCGCTGGTGGCCAGGCTGTCCCGGCTCGTCCTGTCCGCGCGCGGCGCCCTCACCGGTGGTCCGACCCGCCTGTGGTACAACATCGGGCGCTTCTTCACGACGTCCTTCCCGGCCGCGGTGTACCGGGCGTGGCCATGGTGGGTCAGCGTGCTCCTGGCGAACGTCGCCGTCGCCGGCGTGCTGATGGCTTACGTCGCGAACAACCCCGATGTGGCGCGGGCGTTCATCTCGCAGGACCAGATCGACGAGATCGT
>Ga0209382_10001871_pt1 | contig 32058 bp, 31 predicted proteins | sample SoiMetdeltSBSDD5_FD_187599 | JGI IMG/M metagenome (GOLD analysis project Ga0209382, IMG submission 187599) | Bulk soil microbial communities from a Populus tree surrounding site in Tennessee, USA - Soil MetaG P. deltoides SBSDD5 (SPAdes) (version 2) | ecosystem: Environmental > Terrestrial >...
CGATGCCCACCACCCAGCCGGCCGCCGGGTTCAGCTCGTACAGCACGGCGCTGGGCCCGGGCCGGCCGCTGGAGCGGCCGACCTCGCGGACCAGGCCGGCCTCGAGCAGGGCGGTGAGGCCGAGGGAGACGGTCGGCTTGGACAGGCCGCTGTCCCGGGCCACCTGGGCCCGGGAGACCGGGCCGCTGCGCTGGATCCGCTCCAGGATGGTGCGGGCGTTGATCGCCCGCAACAGGCTGGGCGTGCCCACCGTCGGCAGCCGCTCCGCCAAGGCGTCTCCCTGTTATAGTTAGGAAACCTTCCTCACGTCCGCTCATTATCGACGGCGGCCCGGGGAAGTCAACCCCGCGCGGGAGGGACGAGATGGCGGAGCTTGCGCTGGCCGGCGGGGCGCCGGTCCGGCCCCAGGGCTACCCGGCCTGGCCGGTGCACGACGAGCGCGACGCCGAGGCGGTGGCCGAGGTCGTGCGGGGCGGCCGCTGGGGCGGCTTCCCCGAGCCGGGGCCGCTGGCCGCCGCCTTCGCCGAGCGCTTCGCCGCCTACCAGGGCTCGCGGCACGGCGTGGTCATGGCCAACGGCACCGTCACCATGGAGGTCGCCCTCAAGGCCCTCGGGATCGGCTGGGGGGACGAGGTGATCGTCCCCGCCCTGACCTTCGCGGCCACGCCGTACGCGGCCATGGCGGCCGGGGCCCTGCCGGTGTTCTGCGACGTCCTGCCCGGCACCCTGACCATCGACCCCGACCAGGTCGAGGCGGCCGTCACCCCCAGGACCCGGGCCATCATGCCGGTCCACCTAGGCCACCAGATGGCCGACATGGACCGGATCGGCGAGATCGCCCGACGGCACTCGCTGGCCCTGGTCGAGGACTGCGCCCACGCCCACGGCCAGCGCTGGCGCGACCGGGGGGCCGGCAGCTTCGGCGAGTTCGGCTCCTTCAGCCACCAGTCGACCAAGCTCCTCACCGCCGGGGAGGGGGGCACCCTGCTCACCGACGACGAGCGGCTGGCCCGCCTGGCCCACTCGCTGATCGACTGCGGGCGGGCCAAGGACCCGCGGGAGAAGGAGTTCACCTTCGGGGCCAACTACCGGCTGGGCGAGCTGCACGCGGCCCTGCTCCTGCGTGCCCTGGAGCGGCTCCCCGGCCAGCAGGCCGAGCGGGCCGAGGCCGGCCGCTACCTCGAGGAGCTGGCCGCCGGGCTGCCCTGGCTGCGGCTGCTCCCGCCCGATGGGCGCATCACCCGCTGGAGCTTCTACCGCTACATCGTGCTGATCGAGCCCGAGGCCTTCGCCGGGGCCAGCAACGCCCGGGTCTGCGAGGCCCTGGAGGCCGAGGGGGTCGGGGCCTGGGAGGGGTACGAGCCGATGAGCCGCTACGACCTGTTCCAGCCGGGGCTGTCGCGCCTGCCGGTGGCGGTCGAGCACGCCGGCCGGCTCGACCCGGCCACGATGTCGTTCCCGGTGGCCGAGGACGCCGGCCTGCGCCGGACCGTGTACCTGGACGAGAACGTCTTCCGGGCCGGGCGGCGGGGCATCGAGGACGCGGTCGAGGCCCTGGCCAAGGTCCAGCACCACGCCGCCGAGCTGGCCGTCTAGGGACCAGGGAAGAACCGCGGCAGGTACGGCCGGCTGGCCGCCAGCAGGGCGTCCAGCAGGGGCGCGGCGATCCGGTAGTCGCCGACCAGGGGGTTGGCCAGCAGGGCCTTGCGGGCCACGGCCCGCTCCCCGGTCACCGCCGCCTCCACGGCCAGGCGCTCGTAGGCCTTGGCCTGCTGGACCAGGCCGAGCAGCTCCGGGGCCAGGGGGGCAAGGGGCAGCGGGTGGGCCCCGTCGGCGTCGATGCGGGCCGGGACCTCGACCACCGCGTCGTCGGGGAGGCCGGGCAGGGCGCCGTCGTTGCGCACGTCGACCACCTGGGTGTCGCCGCTGCCGGCGTGCAACGAGGCCACCAGGGCGGCCGCGGCCTCGCTGTAGAAGGCGCCGCCGCGCCGCTCCAGCAGCGCCGGCTTGGTGTCGAGGGCCGGGTCGCGGTACAGCTCCAGCAGCCCGCGCTCGATCTCGGCCACCTCCGCGGCCCGGGAGGGCCGGTGCCGCTGCTCGTCCAGCACCTGGGCGGTGGCGTAGTAGTAGCGCAGGTAGGTCGAGGGCACGGTCCGGAGATCCTGGAGCAGCGCCACGGGCAGGCCGAGGTCGGCGGCCAGCTCGGCGCCGTGGTCCTCCAGCAGCTCGGGCAGGCGGTCGGCCCCGTCGACCCTGACGGCCCGCTCCCAGGTCAGGTGGTTGAGGCCGACGTGCTCCAGCTCGACCCGGTCGGGGGCGACCCCGAGCAGGCCGGCGAAGCGGCGCTGGAACCCGATGGCCGAGTTGCACAGCCCGACGGCCCGGTGGCCCCGGTCGAGCAGGGCCTGGGTGACGATCCCGACCGGGTTGGTGAAGTCGACGAACCAGGCCCCGGGGGCGGCCCGGCGGGCCGTCTCCTCGGCCAGCTCGAGCACCACCGGGACGGTGCGCAGGGCCTTGGCGAACCCGCCCGGCCCGGTCGTCTCCTGCCCGACGCAGCCGAACTCGAGCGGCAGGGTCTCGTCCACCAGGCGCATGGCCTGGCCACCGACGCGCAGCTGCACGACCACGAAGTCGGCCCCGTCGATCGCCTCCTCGCGGCGGCCGGTGGCGTGCAGGCGGCCACCCCAGCCGACCCGGGCCAGCATGCGCCCGGCCAGGCCGCCCACCACCGACAGACGCTCGCCGTCGACGTCGAACAGGGCCAGCTCGTCCACCGGAAGCCGGTCGGCGCGGGTGGCCAGGCCCTCGACCAGCTCCGGGGTGTAGGTGCTGCCGGCCCCGACCACCGCGATCTTGAGGCCCACGGGCGCCCCCTTCCTCTCGGTCCACGCCGGCTGCTATGGTGCAGCCACCATGAGTAGGTTAGGAAAGTTTTCTTACTCTACATCCGGCGGGAACCACCGGTGAGCGGCCCGGCGGTGCTGGCCGTGGACGGGGGCAACTCCAAGACCGAGGTGGCCCTGGTCGACGGGGCCGGGAACCTGCTCGGGGCGGCCCGCGGGCCCGGGACCTCCCACCACCACCTGGGCGTCCCGGCGGCCATGGAGGCGCTGGAGGCCCTGATCGTCGCCGCCTGCCGGGACGCCGGCATCCCGGCCGACGGGCGGCCGCTGGCCGAGGTCGGGGTGTGGTGCCTGGCCGGCCTCGACTTCCCGGCCGACGACCAGGCCGTGGGGCCGGCGGTCGCCGGCCGGCGCTGGGCCGGCCAGGCGCTGCTGCACAACGACGTGTTCGCCGTGCTGTGGGCCGGCAGCCAGCGCCCCTGGGGGGTCGGGGTGGTCTGTGGGGCCGGCATGAACTGCGTCGGGGTCGCCCCCGACGGCCGCGAGGTCCGCTTCCCGGCGGTCGGGGAGCTGTCGGGCGACTGGGGCGGCGGGCACGACGTCGGCGTGGCCGCGGTCGGGGCCGCCCTGCGGGGCGAGGACGGCCGCGGGCCCGAGACGACCCTGACCGGGGCGGTGGCCGGCTGGTTCGGCCTGGGATCGGCCCTGGCCGTGGTCGAGGCGCTGTTCTGCGGCCGGATCGACCGGCGGCGGGTGCTGGAGCTGGTCCCGCTGGTGTTCGCCGAGGCCGAGGCCGGCGACCCGGTGGCCGACGGGATCGTGGCCCGGCAGGTGGCCGAGGTGGTGGCCATGGCCGGGGCGGCCATCCGCCGGCTCGGGCTGGCCGGACTGGACGTCGACGTGGTCTGCGGCGGCGGCCTGTTCCGCCGCGACGCCCCCGCCTTCCTCCAGCGGATCCGGTCGGAGCTGGCCGCCCTGGCCCCGGCGGCCCGGGTCACCCGGCTCACCGCCCCCCCGGTGGTCGGGGCGGCCCTGCTGGGGCTGGACCGGCTCGGCGCCCCCCCTGGAGCGGCCGGGCGCCTCCGTGCCACCCTCACCCATGAGCGTCTAGGAGCACTCCAACCGGTCGCGGCCTCGAACCGTTGAGGAGGCAGAGATGGGCAGGATCGTTCTCGAGCACGTGAGCAAGGAGTTCCCCGGCGGCGTCCAGGCCGTGCGCGACGTGTCCCTCGAGATCGACAACGGCGAGTTCATGGTCCTGGTCGGTCCGTCGGGCTGCGGCAAGACCACCATCCTGCGCATGATCGCCGGCCTGGACGAGGTCACCGACGGCGAGATCACCATCGGCGACCGGGTGGTCACCGACGAGAAGCCCAAGGACCGCGACGTCGCCATGGTGTTCCAGAACTACGCCCTGTTCCCGCACATGACCGTGGAGCAGAACATCGGCTTCGGCATGCGGCTGCGCCGCACCCCCAAGCCGGTGGTGGCCAAGAAGGTCACCGGGGTCGCCGAGGTCCTCGCCCTGCTCGACTACCTGGCCCGCAAGCCGGCCGACCTGTCCGGCGGCCAGCGCCAGCGGGTGGCCATCGGCCGGGCCATGGTCCGCGAGCCCCAGGCGTTCCTGATGGACGAGCCGCTGTCCAACCTCGACGCCAAGCTGCGGGTCCAGATGCGGGCCGAGCTGGCCCGGCTGCACCGGCAGCTCGCCACCACGATCGTGTACGTCACCCACGACCAGGTCGAGGCGATGACCCTGGGGACGCGGGTGGCGGTGGTCCGCGACGGCGTGCTCCAGCAGGTCGACACGCCCCAGGCGCTGTTCCACCACCCGGTCAACCTGTTCGTGGCCGGGTTCATCGGCTCGCCGACCATGAACCTGGTCGAGGCCGCCGTCACCGGCGACAAGCTCGAGTTCGGCGGCCACCGCCTGCCCGTCCCGGCCGGCGCCGACCTGGACGCCTACAACGGCCGCAAGGTGATCCTCGGCATCCGCCCCTCCGACTTCGAGGACGCCGAGGTGTGGCGCGACGAGCGGCTGCCGGTGGTGGAGGTGACCGCCGAGGTGGTCGAGGACCTCGGCTCCGAGGCGCACGTGCTGTTCACCGTCGAGGCGCCGCCGGTGGTGGTCGAGGGGGTCGTCGAGGACGCCGAGGACGGCGCCCTCATCCCTCTGGTCGCGGCCCAGGGGACCAGCATGTTCACGGCCGCGGTGGACGCCAGGACCGCCGCCCGGTCCGGGCGCGGGCTGCGCCTGTCGGTCAACCCGGCGCGGTTCCACTTCTTCGACCGCGACACCGGGCGGGCTGTGCCGGCCGGCACCCGGCCGCTGTGACGTAGGTCACAGACCAGGGGAGTCCTCTGCTGGTATTGCTACGTCGACCAGCGTCGTACCGGGGAGGGGCCGAATGGCGGAGAACGAGCGGCACTACTGCGTGGTGGCCATGCCCAAGGATGCCGAGGGCAACACCAGGGCCGCGTTGCTCAACGAGTTCAAGTGGGACCCGGGCACCACCGTCAGGGTGCGGTTCCTGGAGGGGGACCCGGAGCTCCAGGAGCGGGTGAAGCGCGTCGCCCAGGAGTGGACCGGCCCCGAGATGGCCAACCTCCAGTTGCAGTTCGGGGACGACCCCGACGCCGACGTCCGGGTCGCCTTCGTCCAGGGCGACGGCTCCTGGTCCTACCTCGGCACCATGTGCCAGCAGATCCCGGACTCCGAGCCGACCATGAACTACGGCTGGCTGACCCCCGACTCCAGCGACGACGAGGTGCACCGGGTGGTGGCCCACGAGTTCGGGCACGCCCTCGGCCTCATCCACGAGCACCAGAACCCCGACACCCCGATCGACTGGAACCGGGCCGCGGTGATCGCCGACCTGTCGGGGCCGCCCAACAACTGGGACGAGGCCACGATCGAGAACAACATGTTCAGGCGCTACGACCCCAGCGAGGTGTCGACCACGCCGACCGACCGGCTCTCGATCATGATGTACCCGATCCCGGCCAGCTGGACCAACGACGGCTTCTCGGCCGACCTCAACAAGGGGCTGTCCGACACCGACAAGGACTTCATCCGCGACGCCTATCCCTGGTAGCGGTCTGGGAGGTCCGCAATGACGGACTACGCGGTGGTCGTCGGCATCGCGGCGTACCCGGGGCTGACCAACCTCGCCGGCCCCGACACCGACGCCCAGGCGGTGCACGACTGGCTGGTCGACCCGGCCGGCGGGAACCTCGACGAGCAGAACGTCGAGCTCATCCGCTCGGCCCAGTTCGACCCCGTCGACCCCCAGGACCCCAAGCCGGCGTCCGGGGGGGTCAAGGCGGCGCTGCTGCGGATCGCGGCCAAGACCCAGCAGGCCCCCGGGAACCGGCTCTACCTGTACTTCTCGGGCCACGGCTTCGCGCCCACGCTCGAGGAGGGTGCCCTGTTCACCGCCGAGGCCTCCCAGCTGGCCCCGTTCCACGTCTACGCCCACTCCTGGCTGAAGGCCTTCCGCCGGGCCGGGCTGTTCCGCGACGTCGTGCTCTGGATGGACTGCTGCATGAACTACCAGCAGTCGATCGTGGTCGACGAGGCCGAGCTGCGGGTCTCGCAGTCGACCAAGCCCCCCGGGCCGGCGTTCGTCGGCCTGGCCGCCCAGACCAAGAGCGCGCTCGAGCACAAGATGGCCGACGGCAAGGTGCACGGCGTGTTCACCTGGACGCTGCTGGAGGGCCTCAGGGGCGGGGCGTCGGACGAGCGGGGCCGGGTGACCGGCGAGAGCCTCAAGTCCTTCCTCCAGAGCGCCATGCCGGAGTTCCTGCCCGACGAGGTCAAGCGGGCCGCCGCCGTCGACCTGCACCCGTTCGTGCGCGCGGATGAGGGCATGGTCTTCACCCGGTTCGCCGAGCGGCCCACCTACCCGGTGCGCCTGCGGATCCCGAGCGCGAGCGCGGGCCAGCGCCTGAACCTGTGGACCGGGCGGCCGCACGTGGCCGCGGTCAGCGAGGACCTCGGCGGGCCCGAGTGGACGGGCCGGCTGGTGCGCGGCCTGTACGTGGCCGAGGTGCCCGTGGCCAACCTGCGCCAGGGCTTCCAGGTCACCGGCTCGGGCGAGGTCGAGGCGACCGTCACCGAGACCGGGCCGCCGGTGGCGCCGGCCGACTGGTCCAGGCTGTACCCGCTCAACGTGGTCGCCGACAACGCGGCCGCCGAGATCATGGTCGCCGACTACAGGTTCGACCGCATCTTCCTGGAGACCGGCGCCCTGCACGACCGCGACGCGCCGGGGGTGTACAAGGTCCGGGTGCAGATCGGCCGGGACATCGCCACCGCCTCCGAGGAGGTCGTGCTGCTGGACCGGGAGCTGACCGGCCGCGGCCGGGTGGCCGCGCCGTCGCTGCCGTCGCCCGCACCCATCCCGGGCGCCGCCCTGACCTCCGAGTCCCACGTCAAGCCGTTCAGCGAGGCGGCCGCCCGGGACGGCGACTTCCAGCCCGTCCGGCCGGGCGGGGCGACGATCTCCATCATGACCCGGTACTGGACCGACCCGGCGTCGGCCGCCGACGGTCCGCGGCTGCCCCACCCGATGGAGGGGCTGCAGCTGAGCGGGGCGCCCGGCTCCTTCCCCGACTTCCGGCCCGAGGACCGCAAGGTCGAGCACCAGGAGGGCGACCCGGTGGCGGTCTGGGAGCGCCAGGTCGAGCCCGGCGTCTACTTCCTCAGGCAGACCATGCCCGACGGCCGCCAGCTGGAGGCCGCCGTGGTGGCCGTGGCCGGCTGGGTGACCCAGGTCGTCATCCAGCGGGCCACTCCCGTCCCGGCCGCGCCCGTCGCCCCGGGCCAGACCGTCCCGACCCCGCTGGACGACGCGGCGGTCTTCATGCGGGCGACCCACAAGCCGCGGCGGCCCAAGCGGGACGCCGTGATCGAGGCGGCCCGGATCGCGCTCGCCCAGGGCCGCAACCTGTTCGGTGAGGGACGGGGCGCCGACCTGCAGGACCTGCTCCTGCGCAGGTGCGACGACCCGATCGGGGGGATCATCGGCTGCCACCTGCTGCTGGTCGCCATGGACGCCAACGGCGTCGTGGACCCGGCCCGGGCCGAGCTGTTCGACACCGCCGTCCGCACCCTCCGGCACCTGGTCGGGCCCGACCACCCCGACGTGGCCGCGCTGTCGCTGCGGGCCACCGACCCCGAGCTGGTCCCCGCCGGGCCGTTCACGGCACCGCCGATGTTCGCCCGCGGCTGGCAGCTGATGACCGACGCCAGCTACGACCGGCCCGACCTGATCCCGGCCGAGCTCTGGGACCGGGTCCACGCCTCGATCGCGCTCGGCCCGTTCCTGGTCTGGGCGGTCGACGAGCAGAGCCGCGCCCTCCACGCCGAGCAGCTCGCCCAGTGGGCCAAGCGCTACTCGGCCGAGCCCCGCAGCCGGGGGCCGGAGCCGATGCCCGAGACGGCCCGGGCGGCGGCGCGGCAGGCCCATATCCCCGCCGCCGCCGCGGCCGGGCTGTTGGGGGGCTGAGCGTGTCGCCGGCCGTCCCGGCCACCGGCCATGCGTGAGCACGCCGTCACCGCCGCCCTGACCGTCTCCTTCCAGCGCTACCCGTACCCGCCGTCGGGCCGGGTCGAGACCCTGCCCAGGAGCCGGGGCGCCCTGCCGCTGGCCGTGGCCGCCCCGGACCGCCTGCTGCTGCCCAGCCCGACCGGCGAGGCCTTCTGGATCGGGCTCGTCGCCATCCCGCGGGGGCCCTCGTCGCTGGTGGCCGTCGCGGCCAGGCTCGCCTCGGGGGAGCGGGTGGACCTGGCCACGGGGGCGGTCCCGGGCCCGGACCGCCAGCTGGACGGGTTCGCCGTCCCGCCCCGCTTCGCCGTCGAGGGCATCGCCCGCCAGGACCGGGGCTGGTGGCCGCTGGCCCTGGAGGCGCCGCCGCCGGCGCCGGCCTGTGCCGGCCTGGAGCTGCTCGTCTGGACGGGCCCGCCGGCCGCGCCCGCTCCTCCGGAGCGGCCGCGCCGCCCCCAGCACGACCCGACCGGCCCGGGCGGACGGCCGCCCCCGCCCACCGGCGCCGCGGCGCCGGCCGGGCCGCCGGCCGTGCTCCGGGTCGACCTGGTCGACCCGGCCGGGTTCGAGGCGGCCGGCGGCGAGCGCCTCCCGGAGCCGGCCGACGACCAGGGAACCTACCGCGGCTGGCGGCTGCCCTGACCGGTCAGCCGTCCAGCAGCTGGGCGGCCATCTGCTCCACGAACCAGCGCCGCAGCGCCTTCACGTGCGCCGGGGGCTCGGGGGTGAGCAGGACGCCGGTGCGGCACAGCTCGTCGGCCTGCTCCAGCAGCTCCAGGTAGGTCCAGGCCGGGCCGACGCTGTCGGCGCTGGCGGTCGTCTCCAGCTCGACCGTGTGCTCGCCCCGAGCGAGGGCGGCGGCCACCACGTCCCGGTAGCTGTCGCGCTGGCCGCGAAAGCGCCGGTAGAGCTGGTCGACCAGGTCGGCCAGGGGCGACGCCCGGTCGGCGTCGTCGCCGGCCTCCAGCTCGATGCTGACCAGCTCCAGCTCGCGGAACAGGGCGTCGTTGTGCGCCTGGAGCTCCAGGTAGCCGTCGACGGGGACCCCTTCGAAGCGGACCCGGCGGCCCCCCGGGACGCTGGCCGGGGGCGCGGACCGGGCCTCGCGCAGGTCGGGCGGGCGCGGGCCGGTGGGGTCGTGGTCGCCATTGGCAACCAGCTCGGCCCAGACGACCTTGCCGTCGGCGGCCGCGTTGATGCCCCAGCGGTCGCTCAGGGCGGCCACCACCCCCAGGCCCCGGCCGGTCAGGGCGTCGGCCCGGTAGTGGCGCAGGGTCGCCGGCGCCTGCGATCGGTCCTTGACGCTGATGCGGACCCGGTCGTCGCGGAGCTCGACGGTCAGGGTGAGCTCGGTCCGGGCGTGCAGCACGGCGTTGGTGACCAGCTCCGAGCCGATCAGGGCGAGCAGGTCCCCGGCCGGCTTCGGGAACGACCAGGCCGCGGCCCGGGCCTCGATGAAGCGCCGGGCCGCGGCCACGCTGGAGGGGTTGCGGGGCAGCGTGATCCGGGCGGGCTCCGACGGCCGGGTGGACCGGGCCATCGGGTCAGGCATCTCCGGGAGGCTCCGGGGACGGGGGACCGCCCTGGCCGGTGGAGGACAGGCACAGGATGGCGACGTCGTCCGACAGGTCGCCGCCGTTGGCCTCGTGGACGACGTCGAGCAGCCGGTCGAGCACCTCCTCCAGCCCGGCCCCCTCCCGGAGCATGCCGGCGGCCGCCTCGACCAGGGCCTCGATCCCGAACCGCCCCACCGACCCCGGGGTGCGGCGACCCTCGACCAGCCCGTCGGTGTAGCACAGCAGCGTCCACGGCCTCTCGACCTCCACCACCCCCGCCGGCCAGGGGTAGCGCTGGTCGTAGATGCCGAGCGCGGGCCCGCCGGGGACCTGGAGAACCTCCACCTGGCCGGCCCGGGCCAGCAGCGGCGGTGGATGGCCGGCCAGGGCGACGGTGACCCGGCCGCGGTCGGGGCCGACCCAGCAGCAGCAGACGGTGGCGAACATCTCCACGGACGTCCGCTCGCGGGCCAGCACCTTGTCCAGCCCGTCGAGCAGGTCGTCGGGGCGATGGCCGGTGAGGACCAGCGCCCGCCAGGCGGCGCGCAGGGCCACCCCGACCGCGGCCTCGACCGGGCCGTGCCCGGCCACGTCCCCGACCAGCAGGGCAACGGTCCCGTCGGGCAGCTGGAGGGCGTCGAAGAAGTCCGCCCCCAGCAGCGCCCGCTCGTGGCCCGGCAGGTAGCGGGTGCGCAGCTCCAGCGCCGGGTCGGCCAGCGACAGGCTGGGCAGCAGCCCGCCCTGGAGGCGATGGGACAGCTCGGCCTGGGCCTGGGCCTCGACCAGCTGCTCCTCGCGCCGGCGCCACTCGGTCACGTCCTGGCAGACACCGAGTATCCAGGCCGGCCGTTCCTGGTCGTCGCGGCTGACGTTGCCCCAGCTGGACAGGACCCGCAGCTCGCCGGTGGGCCGCACGATCCGCACCTGCAGGCGGAACGACGTCCCCTCGGTGGCCGCCGTCCGCAGGGTGGCGGCCACCCCGGCCCGGTCGTCGGGATGGACCCTGCGCAGGAGCGTGTCGAGGCTGCCGCGGCACGACTCGGGGCCGAGGCCGAGGATGCGGCACAGCTCCGGGCTCCAGGTCACCTCGCCGGAGGCCAGCTCCCACTCGAAGCTGCCCAGCTGGGCGACCGCCTGCGCCTCGGCCAGCTGGAACTCCCGGTCGCGGCGGGCCCGCTCGGCCTCCAGGTCGGCGGTCACGTCCTGGGTGATCTTGGCGTACCCGATGAGCTGCCCCTGGCCGTCGAACAGGGCCGTGATCGTCACCTGGGCGTAGAAGCGGCCGCCGTCCTTGCGGACCCGCCAGCCCCGCCCCTGGGCCCGGCCCTCGCTGGCCGCCCGGGCCAGCATCGCCGCCGGGAGGCCGGCCGCGATGTCGTCCGGCTGGTAGAACCTGGTGAACTCCTGGCCCAGGATCTCGTCGGCCGTGTACCCCTTGATCCGTTCGGCGCCCGCGTTCCAGCTGATCACCCGGCCGTCGGGGTCGAGCAGGAAGATGGCGTAGTCCTTCACGGCCTCGACCAGCAGACGGAACTGGTCGTCTCTGGCCATGCCCGCCCGGGGCCGCTGCTGCCTGCTCTGCATGGTGGCACGCTGCACTGCCCGCCGGGGCCGTGTCAATCGTGGGGTGGCCCGGGGGCCGCGCCTGGGCTAGCGTTCGGCCGATGAGCGACACCAACTGGGCCGGCAACTACACCTACCGGGCCGGGACTCTGCACCGGCCCTCCAGCGTCGAGCAGGTGCGGGAGCTGGTCGCCGGCGCCTCCCGGATGCGGGTGCTGGGGTCGCGGCACTCCTTCACCGACATCGCCGACTCCTCGGCGCTGCTCAGCCTGGACGGGCTGCCCGCCGACGTCGTCGTCGACCACGCCGCGGGCACGGTCTCCTGCTCCGGCGGGCTGCGCTACGGGGAGCTGGCCGAGGCCCTGGCGGTGGAGGGGGTGGCCCTGGCCAACCTGGCGTCGCTGCCCCACATCTCGGTCGCCGGGGCCGTGGCCACCGCCACCCACGGCTCGGGCGACGCCAACGGCAACCTGGCCACCGCGGTCGCCGGCCTGGAGCTGGTCACCGCCTCGGGCGGGACCCTGACGGCGTCCAGGGGCGACCCCGACTTCGAGGGCCTGGTCGTCGGGCTGGGCGCGCTCGGCGCCGTCACCCGCGTCACCCTGGACGTCGAGCCCGCCTACCAGGTCCGCCAGCGCACCTTCGAGGGCCTCGCCTGGGCGAGCCTGTTCGAGCACCTGGACGCCGTCACCTCGGCCGGCTACAGCGTCAGCATGTTCACCCGCTGGGGCGGGGAGGTCGAGCAGGTGTGGGTCAAGACCCGGGTGACCGAGGAGCCCGAACGGGTCCGGGACGACCTGTTCGGCGCCGTCCCGGCCACCGTCGACCGCCACCCGATCCTCGGCATCGACCCGGTCAACTGCACTCCGCAGCTGGGCGTGGCCGGCCGCTGGTCCGACCGCCTGCCCCACTTCCGCATGGGCTTCACCCCCAGCGCCGGCGACGAGCTGCAGTCGGAGTACCACCTGCCGCGCCGCCACGCCGTGGCCGCCCTGGAGTCGCTGCGGGCCCTGGCCGGCGTCGTCCGGCCCGTGCTGCAGGTGTCGGAGCTGCGGACGGTGGCCGCCGACCGGCTGTGGATGAGCCCCCAGTACGATCAGGACACCCTGGCCGTCCACTTCACCTGGCTGCCCGACCGGGCCGGGGTCGAGCGGGCCCTGGTCGAGGTCGAGGCCGCCCTGGCCCCCTTCGGCGCCCGCCCCCACTGGGGCAAGCTGTTCCTGGCCGGCGCCGCGGCCATCGCCCCCCTGTACCCGCGCCTGCCCGACTTCGCCGGCCTGGTCCGCCGGCTCGACCCGCGCGGGGTGTTCGCCAACGCCTGGCTGCACCAGCGCGTCCTCGGCGGCCCGGGGCCCTGAGGACGGTCAGGCCGGGCGCTGCCTGGCCACCCGGGCGGCCGCGGTGGCCAGGGAGCGGGCGTCGAGGCGCTGGCAGACCTCGCCGAACAGCGGGGTCGGGCCGGCCCAGCGCAGCCGGTCGACCTCGGGAAGCAGCGAGCGGTCGACCCGGAGGGTGGCCAGGTCCTTGAAGAGCATGGCCAGCCGGCGCTGGGCCCGCAGGGTGGCGGCCAGGGCGGGGCGGCTGCGGACCGCCACCGCCCACTGCCCGGGGTCGTCGGGGATGGCCTCGACGGTGCCGTAGTGGGCGAGCACGGCCGCGGCCGACCTGGCGCCCCACCCGGGCAGGCCCGGGTAGCCGTCGGCCGAGTCGCCGACCAGGGCCAGGTAGTCGGGGATGGACGCCGGGGCGACGCCGAACTTGGCCGTCACCCTGGCTTCGTCGTAGACGACCCGGTTGCGCCGGTCCAGCTGCACCACCCGGCCGCCGCGGACGCACTGGCCCAGGTCCTTGTCGGGGGTGCAGATCACCACCTGCTCGACCCGCGGGTCGTCGGCGGCGGCCGCGGCCGCCCCGGCCAGGGCGTCGTCGGCCTCCAGCTCGACCATGGGCCAGACCACCACCCCCATCGCCTCCAGGGCCACCTCGAGCAGCCCGAACTGGCCCAGCAGCTGGGGGTCGAGCCCGGCCGAGGACTTGTAGGCCGGCCACAGGCGGTTGCGGAACGACTCGATGACGTGGTCGGTGGCCACCCCCAGGTGGGTCACGCCCTGCTCGACCAGCCGCAGCATCGACCACAGCACCCCACGGGTGGCCGCCACCTCGGCCCCCTCGGCGGTCCGGTGCGGCGGGACCCCGTAGTAGTGCCGGAACAGCTCGTAGGTGCCGTCGACCAGGAAGACCCGCATCGGCCCAGGGTAGCCCGGACCGACCCACCCGCCCGGTAGGCTGCAGCCGCCGAGCGACCGACCAGGGAGGGACCGTGGCCACCCAGATCCAGGTGACGATCGACTGCGCCGACCCGGGGCGGCTGGCCCGGTTCTGGGCCGACGCGCTGGGCTACCGGCTGGAGGAGCCGCCGGACGGCTTCGCCAGCTGGCAGGACTACTGGGTCAGCCGCGGCCTGCCGCCCGAGGAGGTCGAGGACGGCTACGACTCGATCGTCGACCCCGACGGCGTCCGGCCGCGGATCTGGTTCCAGCCGGTGCCCGAGCCCAAGGTGGTCAAGAACCGGGTCCATCTCGACCTGGGGGTGAGCGGCGGCCGCCAGGTGCCGCTGCCCACCCGTCGCCGGCGGGTCGACGCCGAGGCCGAGCGGCTGGTCGCGGCCGGCGCGACCCGCCTGCGGGTACTGTCAGAGGAGGCCGTCGACCACTACGCGGTGGTCATGGCCGACCCCGAGGGCAACGAGTTCTGCCTCAACTGAGAGGAGCCGGATGAGCGCCTTCACCCCGCCCGAGATCCAGTACCTGACCGGCCAGGGCCTGGCCCGCCTGGCCACGGTCGGCCCCGACGGCCAGCCGCACGTGGTCCCGGTCACCTTCGCCTTCAACGCCGAGGAGGACACCATCGACGTCGGCGGGGTCAACTTCGGCGAGACCAAGAAGTGGCGCGACGCCCGGCAGAACCCACTGGTCACCTTCCTGCTCGACGACGTCCTGCGCGACCCCCGCCGGGCCCGGGCCATCGAGGTCCGCGGCCGGGCCGAGGTCCTGACCAGCGGCGGCAGCAAGATCAACCCGCGGTTCCCCAACTTCGCCGAGGAGTTCCTGCGCATCCGGCCCACCCGCATCGTCAGCTGGGGCCTGGAGAGCCTGGACGGCACCCTCCCGGCCGACTTCCGGGTCAACTCGCGGGCCGTCGGCTAGGCGCCGCCATGTTCGACGGCTTCACGCTGGAGCGGGTGGACGTCGGGGAGGCGGAGCTGCGGGTGCGCCACGGCGGGTCCGGGCCGGCCGTGCTGCTCCTGCACGGCCACCCCCGCACCCATGCCACCTGGCACCGGGTGGCGCCGCTGCTGGCCCGCTCGCACACCGTGGTCTGCCCCGACCTGCGCGGCTACGGCCAGTCCTCCAAGCCGCCGACCACCCCCGACCACCGGCCCTACTGCAAGCGGGCCATGGCCGGCGACTGCCGGGCCCTGATGGCCGCCCTCGGGCACGAGCGCTTCGCCGTGGCCGGCCACGACCGCGGCGCCTATGTGGCCCTGCGCACCGCCCTGGACCACCCGGCGGCGGTGACCGCCCTGGCCGTGCTGGACGCCGTGCCCATCGGGGAGGCGCTGGCCCGCTGCGACGCCCGCTTCGCGGCCGCCTGGTGGCACTGGTTCTTCTACGGCCAGACGGCCAAGCGGGCCGAGCGGGTGATCGCCGCCGACCCCGACGCCTGGTACCAGGCCGGGCCGGAGCCGATGGGGGAGGAGGCCTACGCCGACTACCGGCGGGCCATCCACGACCCGGCGACTGTCCACGCCATGATGGAGGACTACCGGGCCGGCCTCGGCCTGGACCGCCGCCACGACGACGAGGACCGCCGCGCCGGCCGCCGGGTCGCCTGCCCGACCCTGGCCCTGTGGGCCACCGGCGACGACCTGCCCGACCTGTATGGCGACGTCCTCGGCGTCTGGCGCCCCTGGGCCGGCGACCTGCGCGGCCGTCCCTTCCCCTCCGGCCACCACATGGCCGAGGAGGCCCCCGACGCCCTGGCCGCCGAGCTGCTGGCCTTCCTGGCCGCCACGCCCTGAGCGGCCCGGGTCAGCGGGCCCAGGCCCGGCCCTGGTGGCCGGCCACGCCGACGCCCCAGCCGAGCATGGGCCAGATCGGCCACGGGTAGCCGGCCCCGGTGACCAGCCAGATCAGCCACAGGAGGGCGATCACGACCAGGTAGGTCCGCAGCTGGCCGTCCAGGCGGGGACGGGGGACGGCCGGGGCCCGCGGGGCCGGACCGGCCGGGGCCGGCAGGTCGCGGACCAGGGTCTCCAGCTCGGCCCCGGTCCGGGCCGTCCAGGCCGAGGTCATGCGCTCCTCGAACTCGGGCAGGGTGAGGCGCCCGGCCGCGTGGTGTTCGGCCAGCTGGTCGATCACCTGGCCGCGCTCGGCGTCGCCGACGCGCAGCCTGGGGTCGGCGGGCCGGGCCGGCACCCGGGTCGGGGGCTGGTGCTGGCGGTGCATGGGGGCTCCTCTCAGGCGTCGGCGGCGGGCCCGGGGTGGGCGGCGAGGGCGCGGCCCAGCAGGGCGCCGACCTCGCCGGCGATCTCGTCGAAGGGGCGCTGGGCGTGGTCGAGGGAGCCGCCCAGCCACAGCGTGGCCAGCCCGTGCACCACCGACCAGGCCAGGAAGGCGACCGTCTGGGGGTCGGCGCCGGCCGCCCAGCCCTCGGCCTGGACGTCGCGGACCGCGGCCAGCAGGAGCGCGAAGGTGGCGTCACCGGCCGCGGCCAGCGCCGGGTCGTCGGTGTGGAGCAGGTCGCGCCGCCACATCACCGCGAAATGGGCCGGGTGGGCGAGGGCGAAGCCGGTGTAGGCGCGGCCGGCCGCCCGGAACCGCTGGCCGGCGGTCGCGTCCGGGCCGGCCTGGTCGGCGGCCTCGGTGATGGCCGCCCCCAGCAGCTCGAAGCCCTCGGTGGCGATGGCGGTGAACAGGGCCGCCTTGTCGGGGAAGTGGTTGGCCGGGGCGGCATGGGACACCCCGAGCCGCCGGGCCAGCGACCGCAGGCTCACCGCCGACGGCCCCTCCCGCCCGATCAGCTCCAGCGCCTCCTCCAACAGCTCCCGGCGCAGGTCACCCCCGTAGTAGGTCGGGTTGACCCTGGCGCTCGTCGCCGTCACGTGGCACGCTTCCTTTCCCTTAGGTTGACAGCGTCAATCTAGCGCATCAGGTTGGCAGTGTCAACCTTGGGCCGTGGCCGGGTGTCGGGGGCGGACGATAGCGTCTCCTTCAGCGAGACGTGTGCTGAAGGGAGCGTTGCTGCTTGTCCTCCATCTCCACCTCGTCCAGCTCGATCGCCGGGCTGCGCGCCAGCTTCGACGGCCGGGTCACCGCCCCCGGCGACCCCGGCTACGACCAGGCCCGCAAGGTCTTCTACGGCGGGTTCGACCGGCGGCCGGCGGCCATCGTCCGCCCGGCCGACGCGGCCGAGGTCGCCCAGGTCGTGAACCTGGCCCGCGACCGCGGGCTGGAGCTGGCCGTCCGCGGCGGCGGCCACAGCCTGGCCGGCCACAGCACCAGCGACGGCGGGATCGTGCTCGACCTGTCGGCGCTGACCGCCATCCAGGTCGACCCCGAGGCCCGGACCGCCTGGGCCCAGGGCGGGCTGACCGCCGGGGCCTACACCGAAGCGGTGGGCGCCCACGGGCTGGTCACCGGGTTCGGGGACACCGGCTCGGTCGGCATCGGCGGCCTCACCCTGGGCGGCGGGGTCGGCTATCTGGTCCGCAGCCAGGGGCTGACCATCGACAGCCTGCTGGCGGCCGAGCTGGTCACCGCCGACGGCCGGGTCCTCCAGGTCGACGCCGAGGCCCATCCGGAGCTGTTCTGGGCCATCCGGGGCGGCGGGGGCAACTTCGGGGTGGCCACCCGGCTGAAGTTCCGGCTGCACGAGCTGCCCTCGATCGTCGGGGGGATGCTGCTGCTGCCGGCCACCGCCCAGGTCATCGCCGACTTCATGGCTGCGGCCGAGGCCGCGCCCGAGGAGCTGTCGGCCATCGCCGCCGTCATGGCCGCCCCGCCGATGCCGTTCATCCCACCCGAGCGCCAGGGCGAGCTGGTCGTGTTGGCCATGCTGGCCTACGCCGGGGACGCCGAGGCCGGCCAGCGGGCGGTGGCGCCGTTCCGGGCCCTGGCCGACCCGATCGCCGACATGGTCCGGCCCATGCGCTATGCCGGCCTGTTCGAGCCGGTCGACGACCTGGAGGTGGTGGAGGAGTCGGCCCGCTCGATGTTCCTGGACGGCTTCGACGGCACCGCCGCCAGGACCGTCGTCGAGCACCTCGGGGCCTCGACCGCCCCCATGGCCGTGGCCCAGCTGCGCGTCCTCGGCGGGGCCATGGCCCGGGTGCCGGCCGAGGCGACCGCCTTCGCCCACCGCGACCGGCCGATCATGGCCGCGATCGGCTGCGTCTACGAGGACGCCCGCGACCGGCCGACCCACGACGCCTGGGCCGACGGGTTCGCCGCGGCCCTGCGCCACGGCAGCACCGGGGTCTACGTCAACTTCCTCTCCGACGAGGGGCCCGAGCGCGTCCACGAGGCCTACCCCGGCCCCACCTGGGACCGCCTGGTCGAGGTCAAGCGCCGCTACGACCCCGACAACCTGTTCCGGCGCAACCAGAACATCCCCCCGGACTAGGACGGCTCGGGAGCGCGGCGGCGTCTCCGAGCTGAACCCGCTGGCCGAGGTGCGCCAGGCCCGCATGGCCGGGATCATCCGGGACGAAGGGTTCGCGCGGGGCCACCCTCGGCGACGGCCAGGGGAACGGGATCCGGGTCGAGGGCGAGCCGACCTTCGACCTCACCGTCCGGCCCTGGACCAGCGAGCGGCTCGACCGGGCCCGGCATCCCACCGACCTGCGTCCCGACGGCCGCATCTGGGTCAACCTGGACCTGGCCCAGCAGGGGATCGGCTCGGCCTCCTGCGGCCCCGGGGTCCTGCCCGCCTACCGGCTCGACCCGGCCCCGGCGAGCCTCACGGTGCGGCTGTACCCGGGTCCGGCTGGCCCGTCGAGGAGATGAAGGCGCCGGTCAGGGCGGCCGAGATGCGCAGCATCTCGGGGAGGATGCGCTCGATGTCCTTGGGCTCGAGCCGGCCCTCGGGGGCCGAGACCGACATGGCGGCCACCGACTCGCCCACCCCGAAGACGGGGACGGCCAGGCAGCGGACCCCGACCTCCTCCTCGCCGCTGTCGATGGCGTAGCCCTGGCGGGCCACGGTGTCGAGCTCGGCCAGGAACCGGCCCAGGTCGGTGATGGTCCGAGGGGTGCGGCGGGGGAGGCCCATGCGGGCCAGCAGCGCCTCCACCTCGGCCCGGGGCCGGAAGGCGAGCACGACCTTGCCGACCGCGCTCGAGTGGGGCAGGACGCGCCGGCCCACCTCGGTGAACATCCGCACCCGGTGCTGGCGCGAGGGCACCTGGGCGACGTAGGCGACCTGGCCGTCCTCGAGCACGGCCAGGTTGGCCGTCTCGCCGCTGGCCTCCATCAGCTCGGCCAGGTAGGGGCGGGCGAACCGGCCGAAGTGCCGGGTCGCGGCCTCGCCCAGCCGGATCAGGTGGGAGCCGAGCGTGTACTTGTGCGAGGCCGGGTCCTGGCGCACGTAGCCCCGGCTGGCCATGGTGGCCAGCAGCCGGTGGATGGTGGCCACGGGCAGGCCGGTGGCCCGCCCCAGCTCGCTGACGCCTCGCGCCTCGCCCGGGTCGGCGAGCGCCTCCAGCAGCTCGAGGGCCCGCTCCACGGACTGGACCCCGTCGTTGCCACGCTGGGCCTCGGCTGCCGGCCTCGGCTGGCTGGTGCTGACCACGTCGCTCCTTTGTGCGGCCGTTCACAGAGGACTGCACTCTACGCCGAGTACCTCCCGTATGGCAGAATAAACTTCTCGTCTTGCGGAAGAGTGGGGCGCTTGCAGCGTGAAGGGAGCTCGCGATGGCCGTCACCCTCGGGCAGAACCAGTATGGCAAGGCCGAGACGCGCATCGTCCGCGTCACCAGGGACGGGGACCGTCACGAGCTCAAGGACCTCAACGTCGGGGTCACCCTGTCCGGCGACATGACCGACGTCCACCTGACCGGCGACAACGCCAACGTCGTCCCGACCGACACCCAGAAGAACACGGTCTACGCCTTTGCCAAGGAGGCGCCGGTCGGCGAGATCGAGGAGTTCGGGCTGCGCCTGGCCCGCCACTTCGTGGACGACTTCGAGACCATCACCCAGGCCCGGGTGTACGTGGAGGAATACCCGTGGGCCAGGATCGAGGTGGGCGGCGCCCCCCACGACCACGCCTTCGTCCGCGCCTCGAGCGAGGTGCGCACGGCCACCGTGGTCGCCCGCGAGGGCCAGGCCTGGGTGGTCTCGGGCCTGGCCGACCTGGTCGTGCTCAAGTCGACCGGGTCGGAGTTCACCGGCTACATCAAGGACCGCTACACCACCCTCAAGGAGACCACCGACCGGATCCTGGCCACCGCGGTCACGGCCCGCTGGCGCCACGGGACCCTGGACGTCGACTGGGCCAAGTCCTTCGCCGAGACCCGGCGGCTGCTGCTGGAGGCCTTCGCCACCACCCACAGCCTGTCGCTCCAGCAGAGCCTGTACGCGATGGCCGAGTCGGCCATCGCCAGCCGCCCCGAGGTGGTCGAGGTGCGCATGTCGATGCCGAACAAGCACCACTTCTTGGTCGACCTGTCGCCGTTCGGGCTGACCAACGACAACGAGGTCTTCCACGCCGACGACCGCCCCTACGGCCTGATCGAGGCCGCGATCGTCGAGGACGGCGCCCCCGACGCGGGCCCGGCCTGGGGCCCCTACCCCATGCTGTAGCGGGGCCGCCCCACGGTCCCGCCGCCCCGCCCCGGCGTAAGGTGCCGGGCAAGATGGCTGGGACGTCCTGGTGGTCGAGGCTGCGGCGGCTCCCCGCGCCGGTGGTGGACGTGGGGCTGGCCCTGGCCCTGGCCGCGGCGGTGACGGTGGCCATCACCGTCGGGCCGCCGCAGGGCCGGTCGCCGGACGCCTTCGCCTACCTGCTGGGGCCGGTCCTGGGCGCGCTGGCCCTGGTCCGGCGGCGCTGGCCCCTGGCCGTGCTGCTGGCCTCGGCGGCGGCCCTGCAGGTCTACAACCTGACCGACTATCCGGGGCTGTTCTCGGCCGTGCCGCTGTCGGTGACGCTGGCCACCGCCTGGGCGGCCGGGCATCGCGGCTGGGCGCTGGCGGTCGTCGCCTGGTTCGGCGCCGGCCCGCTCGTCTTCCTGGCCGTGGCCGACGACCTCTCGCCCGCGATCAGGACCCAGCTGGTCAACGGCGTCGTCTCGGACCTGGCCCTGCTGGCCGCGGTGGTGCTGCTCGGCGAGGCGGTGCGGACCCGCCGTGCCCTGGACCAGGCGCATCGCCACCTCCTGGCCGAGCAGGAACGCTCCGAGCGGCTGCTGCTCAACGTCCTCCCGGCCCCGATCGCGGCTCGGCTCAAACAGGGCGAGAAGGTCATCGCCGACGACTTCCCCGAGGTCACGGTGCTGTTCGCCGACCTGGTGGACTTCACCCGGCGCAGCCGCGACACCACCCCGGAGCGGGTGGTGGAGGTCCTGGACGACCTGTTCTCGGCCCTGGACGCTCTCGCCGAGCGGCACGGGCTGGAGAAGATCAAGACCGTCGGCGACGCCTACATGGTGGTGGGCGGCCTGCCCGAGCCGCGACCCGACCACGCCCGGGCGGTGGCCGACATGGCCCTGGACCTGCGCCAGGAGGTGGCCCGGCACCTCGACCCGGGCGGCGAGCCGCTGGCCGTCCGCGTCGGCATCGACACCGGCCCGGTGGTCGCCGGCGTGATCGGCCGGCGCAAGTTCAGCTACGACCTGTGGGGCGACACCGTGAACGTGGCCAGCCGGATGGAGTCGACCGGGGTGCCCGGCTGCATCCAGGTGACCGACCGGACCTACCGGCGGCTCGGGGACGGCTACCGGTTCGAGCGCCGGGGCCCCATCCAGGTCAAGGGCAAGGGGAAGCTGGTCACCTGGTTCCTGGTGGGCCGGGCCGGCCGGCCCGGCTGAGCCTCAGCTGGGCCGGGCCTTGGGCCGGGAGCCGACCGAGAACTCCGCCCCGAAGGGGTCGGTGACGGTCGCCAGCCGCCCGTACACGAAGTCCTCCGGGGTACCGGGGGTGCCGCCGGCGGCGGCGGCCCGGGCGACCGCGGCGTCGGTGTCGGCGACCTCGAACAGGGTCGTCCAGGACGACGACGGCGCCCCCTCGATGCCCACGATGCCGCCGATCTCGTGGCCGTCGGGACGGCGCAGGAAGGTGAAGTCGAAGTCGGGCAGGTCGGGGTTGCCGTCGAGGGTGAAGTCGAACACCGCCGCGTAGAACGCCCGGGCGGGCTCGGGGTCCGGGGTGACCAGGTCGTTGCGGAGCAGCGACCCGGGCTCGTTCACGACCTCGCAGCCGACGCTGCCGCGGCCCTCCCAGAGGCCGAACTGGGCCCCCACCGGGTCCTTGACGACCGCCATGCGGCCCTGGTCCGGGATGTCCATGGGGGCGATGACGACGGTGCCGCCGTTGTCGGTGACCCGCCGCACGGTGGCGTCGCAGTCGTCGGTGGCCAGGAACACGTTCCACCAGAACGTGGTGGCCTCCGGGTCGGGGTTGTCGGCCAGGGCGGCGGCCCGCCGGCCACCCAGTCGGCACTGGGTGTAGCGCATCGTCTCCGGCGGCCCGACCTCGAACTCCCAGCCGAACAGGGCCCCGTAGAAGGCCATCGCCCGCTCCAGGTCGGGGACGGCGAGGTCGATCCAGGTCGGGGTGCCGTCGGGCTGGTTCCCGGTGACGAAGCTCATCGGCGCTCCTCGCGGTCGGGGTCGCTCAACTGCAGTCTCCCATCCCTGCCCGACGACGGCGGACTGTCGGGAGCAGCGGGCAGACTGGCCGGCGATGCGGGTCGCGGTCGTGGTCGGAGCCGACGGTGGGGGACTGCTGCAGGACCTCGCCGAGGACGGCATGCCCCAGGGGCCGCCGGAGCCGGTCCGGGACCTCGCCGGGGCGGTGGCCGGGCGGGAGCGGGCCGGCCGGCCGCGCTGGGTGTGGGCGGCCACCGCCGAGCGCTACCCGCGGCTGCTGGCGGCCGGGGTGCGGGTCGACCGCTGCCACGACCTGGGCCTGACCGAGGGGATCCTGCTCGCCGCCGACGGCCGCTGGGGCGAGCCGCGCTCGTTCCCGGCGGCCTGGGCCCGCCTCGAGGGCCGGCCGGTGCCCGACGACGCGGCCCGGGCCGCCCGGGCCGGCCAGCCGGCCCTGTTCGACCACGACCTGCTCGGCCTGCCCGGCGGGGCCGAGCTCCTGGCCGGGATGGTGGCCGTCCACGCCGACCAGCAGCGGCGCCTCCCCGGGGCACGGCAGTCGGCGGCCGACTGGCCCGGGGGCCTCTCGCTGCTGGTGGCGGCCGAGTCGGCCGGGGCGCTGGCCGCCGCCGAGATGGCCGCGGCCGGGCTGCCGTGGCGGCCGGAGGTGCACGACGCCGTCCTCGCCGAGCTGCTCGGCCCCAGGCCGCGGGCCGGGACGGCTCCGCGGCGGCTGGCCGACCTGGCCGCCCGGATCGGCGCCGCCTTCGGTGGCCGGCCGCTCAATCCCGACTCGCCCGCCCAGGTGCTGCGGGCCTTCGCCGCCGCCGGCACGCCGCTGCCCTCGACCCGCTCGCACGTGCTGCGCGGCGTCGACCACCCGGCCGTGCCGCTGCTGCTGGCCTACAAGGAGCTGTCGCGGCTGCATGCCGCCTACGGCTGGTCGTGGCTGGACGCCTGGGTGACCGGGGACCGGTTCCGGCCCGAGTACGTGCCCGGCGGGGTGGTGTCGGGCCGCTGGGCGACCCGCGGCGGCGGCGCCCTCCAGATCCCCCACGCCCTGCGCCGGGCGGTCGTGGCCGACCCCGGCTGGACGTTCGTGGTCGCCGACGCCAGCCAGCTCGAGCCCAGGGTGCTGGCCGCCCTGTCCGGCGACGAGGGGCTGGCCGGGGCGGCCGCCGGCGGCGACCTGTACGCCGCCCTGGCCGCCGACGCCTTCGCCGGCGACCGGGCCCGGGCCAAGACCGCCCTGCTGGCCGCCATGTACGGCGGTGACGTTGGGCAGCTGATGACGGTGCTGCGGCGGCGGTTCCCGGCCGCCGTCGGCTACGTGGAGGCGGCCGCGCGGGCCGGCGAGGAGGGCGGGCTGGTCCGCTCGCGCCTGGGCAGGACCTGCCCGGCGCCCTCCTCCGGCTGGCTGGCCGCCACCGCGCGGGCCGGTGGGGCCGACCCCGATGCCGAGGCCGGCGGGCGGGCCCGGCGGGCGGCCCGCGACCGGGGCCGCTTCACCCGCAATTTCGTGGTCCAGGCCAGCGCCGCCGACTGGGCCCTGGTCCTGCTGGCGGCGGTGCGCCGGCGCCTGGCCGACCCCGGACCGCCCGAGCGGCCGACCGGCCCGCACCTGGTCTTCTTCCAGCACGACGAGGTGATGGTGCACTGCCCACGGGCCGACGCCGACCGGGTCGCCGAGGTGCTGGCCGACGCCGCCGACGAGAGCGGCCGGCTGGTGTTCGGCGACACCAGCGTCCGGTTCCCGCTGGCCGTGGCCGTGGTCGACTGCTACGCCGACGCCAAGTGAGGCCCGGCGGCTACCAGACGCCGCCGATCCAGGTGTCGAGCCGGTCCTGCACCTCGCGCAGGCGCTCGACCAGGCTCTGGAGCATGGCCAGGGCGATGTGGGGGTGCTCCAGCAGGAACGCCTGGAACTCGTCGGCCGGGATCTGCAGCGCCTCCACCGGCTCCACCGCCTTGACCGTGGCCTCGCGCGGCTTGCCGGCCAGGACGGCCATCTCGCCGAAGAAGTCGCCCTGCTCCAGCCGGTGGTAGCGGCCGCCCACGTCCACCTCGGCGGCGCCGTCGACCATGATGTACATGGCGTCGCCCGGGTCGCCCCGCTCCACGATGGCCTGGCCGGTGTCGAACGACACCCGTCGCCCGACCCGGAGGACGTCCTCGAGGTACTCCCGGTCGAGCCCCGCGAACAGGGGCGCCCGCTCCAGAGCCGCGAGCCCGACCATCACCTCGTCCATACCATCCCTCCAGCCGCTCGTACGGGAACCTCTCACGCTCGGCGCCGCACCCTCCCGGTCCCGCGCTCACCTACCCGGCCCGGACCGAGCCCTCCGGTGGGGGAGCGTAGCCGATCGCGGGGGTGGGTGCGCGGCGTCGTCCACACCCCGTCACGCGATGGGGTGCGCGGCGCCGTCCCCACACCCCGGTGTACCGGGCGGCGGACCCACCGCAGCGTCCTCAGCCCTCGTCGAGGGCGGCCAGCAGCCGGTCGACCAGCTCGGCCTGGGCGGCCAGGAGCTTCTCCCTGGCCGTGGCCGGGTCGAACCAGCCGGCCCGGTCGACCTCGGGAAACTCCCGACGGGTGCCGGAGCGGGGCGGCCACTCCAGGGTGAAGGTGTTGCTGGTGATGGCGGCCGGGTCGAGATCGCCGGGGGCGGCCCAGGCGGTGACGACCTTGCCGCCCCGCTGGCGGACCTCGCCCAGTGCGACCAGACCGCCGTCGGGGGGCCGCTGGCCCGTTTCCTCCTCGAACTCGCGCAGGGCGGCCGCCACCGGGTCCTCGCCCTCGCCGTACTCGCCCTTGGGGATCGACCAGGCGCCGGCGTCCCGGCGGGCCCACAACGGGCCCCCGGGATGCACCAGCAGCACCTCGACGCCGCCGTCACGGCGGCGGTAGAGCAGGATCCCCGCGCTGCGCCTGGCCATCGCCACAGGTTGACCGTTCCGGCGCCGGCGCGCATCAATGCAGGGAGCATGCCCAACCGCAGGAGGCGGCCGATGGCGAGCGTCAGGACGACCCCGACGGCCGGCGCGGCCACCGCCCCGGCCCGGCCCCGGGCCCGCTGGGGCGACGACCTGGCCGCGGCACTGCTCGGCACCTGGGTGGTCGGGGGCCTGTTCCTGGACGGCTGGGCGCACGTCAACCAGCCCGGGCTGGAGACCTTCTTCAGCCCATGGCACGCGGTCTTCTACGCCGGCTTCCTGGTGTCCACGATGGTGCTGGCCCGGCTGGTCGCCCGCCACCAGCGCGGCGGCGGCCGCGTCGATCCCGCCCTGGTCCCGGCCGGCTACGGGCTGGGGCTGGTCGGGGTGGCCGTGTTCGTGGCCGGCGGGGTCGCCGACGGCGTCTGGCACACCCTGTTCGGCGTCGAGGTCAGCGTGGCCACCCTGCTCAGCCCCTCCCACCTGCTGCTGCTCTCCGGCGGCCTGCTGATGGTGACCAGCCCGGTCCGCTCGGCCTGGTCCTCGCCCGACCTGCCGGCCCGCGCCCCGGCCCTGGCCCTGCTGCCCGCCCTGTGGGCGACCGCCCTGACCACCGCGGTGGTGCTGTTCTTCCTCCAGTACCTGTCGGCGTTCGTCACCCGGGCCCCGTCGACCCCCGACCCGGCGGGGCCGGACGGGCTGCTGACCACCATCGTCGGGCTGGCCAGCGTGCTCGTCACCAACCTGATCGTGGTCGCCCCGGTCCTGCTGCTGGCCCGCCGCTGGCGCCTGCCCTTTGGCACCGTGGCCCTGGTGGCGGGCATGGGCGCGGTCGGACTGACCTCGCTGCGCCAGTTCGCCCTTGGCGCGCTGGTCCCGGCCATGGTGGCCGGCGGGCTGGCCGCCGACCTGCTGATGGCCAGGCTGCGGCCCGGCCCCGACCGGCCCGGGACGTTCCGGGCCGTGGCCGTCCTGACCCCGCTGCTGCTGTGGGGCGCCTGGATGGCCGTGTACGCCCTGGCCTACGGGATCGTCTGGCCGCCCGAGCTGTGGGCCGGGGTGCTGGGCATGGCCAGCCTGAGCGGCCTCGGCCTGAGCGTGCTGGTCCTGCCGCCGGCCGTGCCCGACGGCGTTTGGGACGTTCCAAAGGCAGAAGTGCGCTGAAGGGCTGACGACTCAGGCGGTGGCCGCGATCGCCCGGCGCAGGTCGGCCACCAGCGCCTCCTCGCCCTCCAGCCCGACCGACAGCCGCAGCAGGCCCGGCGGGATGCCGGCATCGAGCCGCTGCCGCGCCGTCATGTTGAAGTGCGAGGAGTTGAAGGGCACGCTGGCCAGGGTCTCCACGCCGCCCAGGCTGGTCGCCTCGACGGCGACCTCGAGCCGCCGCAGCACCGCCAGCGCCCGCTCGTCGCCGCCGGCCAGGACGAGGCCGACCATCGCGCCCCTGGCCCCGGGCATCACCGCGTCGGCCACGGCGCCGGCGTCCGGATGGTCGGGCCGGCCCGGGTAGCGGACGTGGGCGACGCCGGGCTCGTCGGCCAGCGTGGCGGCCACCGCGGCCGCCGACCGGCAGGCCGCCGCCAGCCGGACCCCGAAGGTGCGCAGCCCGCGCCAGACCAGGAACGCGGCGTGGGCGTCGAGGCAGCCGCCGAAGGTGATGACCCGGCGCTGCACCTCCTCGTGCAGCCCGGCGTCGTCGGTGGTGACCGCGCCGGCCACCACGTCGGAGTGGCCGGCCAGGAACTTGGTCGCCGACTCGACCACGACGTCGGCCCCGAGGTGAAGGGGCCGGGTGCACCAGGGCGTGGCGAAGGTGTTGTCGACCACCAGCCGCGCCCCGGCGTCGTGGGCGGCGGCGGCCACCGCCGGGAGGTGCAGCAGCCGCAGCTGGGGGTTGGACAGCGTCTCGCCGTAGACGACCGCCGGCCGGTGCTCGGCGACCGCCCGGCGCCAGGCCGCCGTGTCGGAGGCGTCGACGCGGACCACCTCGATCCCCAGCCCGGGCAGGTCGCGGGTGAGCAGGTCGTCGGTGTCGCCGTAGACCTGGCGGGCCGCGACCAGGGTGTCCCCGCTGCGCAGCAGGGTGAGCAGGGTGGTCGCGATGGCCGCCATCCCGCTGGAGGTCATCAGCGACCGCGAGGCCCCGTGCAGCCGCGCGACCTCGGCCGCGGCCGCCTCCACGGTCGGGTTGCCGAACCGCGAGTACCAGGTCTGGTGCAGCCCGCCGCCGCCCTGGATGTCGGCGTAGGCGGCGTCGTCGAGCTCGAAGGTGGTGGTCTGGTAGATCGCCGGGACCACCGGGTGGGTCCGGGCGGTGTGCTCGCGCCCGGGACGGTACGGGTTGCCTGCCACGCGGCCTTCCTCTCGGTCGTGTTCCTCGGGGCGGCTGTCAGGAGCCGGTCGGGGTGGGGCGGGCGGCGCGGTACAGGTCGAGGACCTCGGCGACGGTGGTGGCGTCCTCGGGGGACTTGTCGTCGCGCCAGCGGCCGGTGAAGCGGGGGAAGCGCAGGGCCAGGCCGGCGTCGTCCTTGACCTGGCCCCAGGCGGCGGTGTGGATGGGGGAGAGGGTGAGCTCGGCCCCGAGGACCTCGACCACCAGGCCGGGCTCGAACCAGACGTCGGGGACCATGCGGGCGTCGACCCTGGCCGGCGGGCCATCCTCCCCGGGGCGGGCCAGGGCGGCCAGCCGCTGGGGGAGGGCGGCCAGCTCGGCGTCGGAGAAGCCGGTGCCGCACTTGCACACCGTGCGGAACAGGTCGGCCTCGGCATCGTAGGCGGCCAGCAGCAGCGCCCCGTAGACCCCGCGGCGCCGCCCCCGGCCGGCCAGGGCGCCGACCACCACCAGGTCCAGGGTGTCGCTGAGCTCGGTGCGGTAGTCGCGCTTGAGCTTGATCCACAGCCAGCCGCGGGCCCCGGCCTGGTAGCCGGCGGCCGGGCTGACCGACTTGCACAGCAGGCCCTCGCAGCCGTCGGCGATCGCCTGGTCGAAGAACAGCTCCAGGGTCTCGGGGTCGTGGACCTGCTCGGCGGTGGCCAGCCGCAGCCGCGGGGCCGGCGTGACCGCCGCCTCCAGGCGGGCCCGGCGCTCCAGGTAGGGGAGCCGGGTCAGGTCCTGGCCGTCGGCGTACAGCAGGTCGAAGCAGAACAGGCTGACCGGCCACTCCTCGATCGCCTCGGCGATGCCGTGCTTGCGGCGGCGGTGCATGACCTCCTGGAACGGGCGCAGCTCGCCCGAGACCGGGTCGGCCGCGACCACCTCGCCCTCCAGGATCGCCTGACGCGGCCCCAGGCCCGTGCCCAGCAGCTCGACCACATCGGGGAACTGGTCACCGACCCGCTCCAGGCGGCGGGTGAACAGCTCGACCCGCCCGTCGGCGGTGCGGTGGGCCTGGAGCCGGACGCCGTCGTACTTGTACTCGGCCGCGCACGACCCGCCCAGCTTGGCCAGCAGCTCGGGGGCGCTGCTGAGACGCTGGGCGAGCATGGGCCGCACCGGGTTGCCCGGCCGCAGCTGCATCCTCTCGACCTCGCCGAGACCGCCGTGGACCAGGGTGGCCGCGACCAGGCCCAGGTCGGAGCAGATGTTGTAGGAACGCTCGAGCACCGGGCGGGACCTGCGGCCACCGGCATGGACCTCGGCCAGGGCGTCGAGGATGGTCGGGTAGCCCACCCCGAGCCGCAGGCTGCCGGTGACGGTGCGGGCCAGGTAGCGGGCCTCCAGCGGGGTCGCCCGCTCCAGCAGGCCGCCGAACAGCTCCAGCTTGCGGCCCTGGGAGCCGGCCCCGGCGGCGGCGGCGATCTGGTGCAGGGTCTCGAACACGGCCCCGACCTCAAGGGTGGCCGCCCGGCCGGCCGCCGGGCGCTCGGCCAGCAGCTGCTCGGCGGTGAGCCCGAGGTCGCCGGTCTCGCGCAGGATGGCCCGCACCTGGTCGAGCGGGACGCCGGTCCCCTCGGCCAGGGCCCGGGTGACCAGCTTGTCGGCCAGGCCGATCTCGATCCCGGTGAACGCGGGGGCGATCTCCCCCTGGCACAGGTAGACGACCCGGGGCAGCAGGAGGTCGGGCGTCTGGCGCAGCAGCTCGGCCAGCCGGTCGATCAGCGCCAGGCGGGCGCTGGCCTGCTCCAGATCGCGGTAGGCGGCGGCCACGGTCTCGTACTGCACCGCCCCAGGGTACGACACCCCCGGGCACACCACCCGCCCAGGGCCTCACGCGGGTCCCGTGCTCGGGCCGGGCTAGCCGAACAGCTGGTAGCGGTCGGGGTCGGCGCCGCGCAGGGTGAAGCGGGACGGGTCGGGGTGGCGGCCGGAGCAGAGCCGGACCAGGGTGGCGGGGTCGGTGACCAGCTCGGCCGGGGGGCGGCCGGTGTCGCCGGGCACGCCCAGCAGCAGCTCCCGGTCGGGCAGGCGGACCAGGGTGGGCGGCACCGCCCGGGCCTGGCTGCGCTCGGCCAACAGGACCAGGGCGTCCTCGATGCCGTCGCTCTCGTAGGGCAGCGGCTCCTCCAGGGCCTCGCGCACGTCCCCGCCGTGGACCCACTCGCCCAGGGCGATGCCGTCGCCACGGGCCGCGGCCGCCGTCAGGACCGGCCCGGCGACCGCGTAGCCCCGCTCCAGCTCGGCCACGACGTCCTCCAGCGGCCAGGGCCGCCGCTCGGCGACGTCGGCCTCGTTCTGCTCGGGGGTGAACTGGTGCAGCCGGCCCTCGGCCAGCCGCACCAGGGCGGCGGCGCAGTGGGCCAGCACGTCCCGCACCGACCAGCCGATGCAGACGGTGGGGCGGTCGAAGGCCGCGGCCGGGGTGCGGCGCAGGATCGGCGGCAGGGCGGCGGCCTCGGTGCGCAGCAGCCGGGCCCCGAGATCGGGCGGCCGGGTGGTCATGGGGCTACAGCCTGCCCCATATCCGCAGGCCGAGCCAGCCGGCGGGCCGTGCCCGTGCGGCTGTGACGGACGGCACCGGCGGCCTGTGCGGGGCGGCACTGCCGGCCGCGAACCGGGCGGCGCAGCATGGTCGGGAGATCGGCGCACGAAGAGGTGTGACCCATGCGAGCCTTGCAGATCTTCCTCGTCGTCATCGCCCTGGTCGCGGTCGGCGTCGCCGGCTGGGCGCTCGGCAGCCGCGGCGGGTACGGGCAGCCTGACGCCGGACCGGCCACCGGCTCCCACACCAGCCGGCCCGCGTCCGAGCCGACCCGCAGGCCGGAGATCCGCAGCATCAGCACCATCCCGTTCGCGCCGCACATCGGCGGCGCCCTGCACCTGCCCCCGGGCCCCGGCCGCGTCACCTTCCGGGTCCGGATCGACAACGCCAGCCGCACCCAGTTCTGGCTGGCGCGCGGGACCCGGGTGGACAAGACGGCCATCTGGCTGGGCGAGGACAGCGACGGCGCCAACGGCTGGTCGGTGGGGATGCGTTACGACGAGGACGGCTTCCTCGACAACCTCATCATCCGGGCCAACGGCCCCGGCGGCACCACCGAGGAGTTCGTCGGCGTGACCAGCAACGGCGGCGCGGGGGCCACCGAGGAGGTCGCCGACGAGGACGCCAAGGCGACCTCCTGATCCGACCGGGCGCCCATGCCGGGCCGCGGCGCGCCGCGGCCCGCCCGCGTCAGTGCCGGTCCAGGTACTGGTCGTGCACGGATGTAGTTCCCTTCTCTCTCCGGTCCGAGGGGCGGACCACTTCACCGCTGCATCGGGAGCACCTTCGGCGAATGGATGTGCGAACCGTCAGGTTCGCCCATCCCTACGGGGCATTGATCCAAGCATTGAGCCGCCCGCGGCCAGCCTGGTCCTGTTCGCCTCCAACACCCCCGAGGACCTGGGCCGGGCCACCTGCCCGGCCTGTGTCGAGGTCGCGTGATGGCCCCGGCCGTCCGTGGTCATGTTGGTTGGAATGCACCCTCCTGGGAAGCCCAACCCGATGCGTCAGCAGTTGCCCAACGACCCCGACGACGGCAACGCCCTTGCCGGCGTCTTCTATGCGGTCCTGGCCGAGGCCATGGTCGGCCTGGTCGTGCTGCTGCTGTGGTGGGTGGTGGCTGTAACCCTCTGACCTCGGGGCATGGTTGTTTGGGTCCGGGGGGCGACCAGCCCTCGGATAGCCAGCCACTAGAACGCCCGAGCCGAACCTCCACCTGCTCGGCGGCGTCTGGATCGCCAGCTGCCCGACCTGCGGCCACCAGCTGGCCAGCGCCCGCACCCAAGCGCGGGTCGAACGGCGGGCAGCCGGCCGGGTCTGCCCGATCTGCGCCCCGGAGGGATGGGGAGCCGGGGCCACGGCGGCCGGCTACCGTAGAAGCCTCACAGCGCCGGCGCGAGCGGAGTTGACGGGCATGGTGTACCTGGACGACACGCGCCACTGCCCGATTGGGCCGGAGTGCGAGGGCTGCGGCGGCCTCGACGAGCTGGCCGTGGTGACCGGGGACGCCGCGGACGGGGTGCTCTGCATGACCCTCTGCGACGCCTGCGAGGTCGCCGGCGTGCTCCCGATTCTCAGCCCGGCGGAGGAGGCCACTCGCGTACGCGACCACGGTCAGCATGTGGGGGTCGAGGTCGACCAGATGACCGGGGAGGGCGACCTCGCCTAACCCGGGGAGGGGAGGGGCAACCCTCCCCCCGGCTGACCAGCCAACAATGTTCGAGGTGACCGACGACGACCCGCGGCGCCTCATCCAACCGGCGGTCAAGGGTGGAAGCAGCCGGCCGTCGGGTCGGCGTCACCCTTGACCGCCTGCCCGGGACC
>Ga0209382_10001873_pt1 | contig 32014 bp, 31 predicted proteins | sample SoiMetdeltSBSDD5_FD_187599 | JGI IMG/M metagenome (GOLD analysis project Ga0209382, IMG submission 187599) | Bulk soil microbial communities from a Populus tree surrounding site in Tennessee, USA - Soil MetaG P. deltoides SBSDD5 (SPAdes) (version 2) | ecosystem: Environmental > Terrestrial >...
AGGCAAATCCTGTACCGAGGCGGCAATTCCTGAAGAACTCGATGCACGAGCTCGCGCGACTCCTGGCGCAGCGCGTCACGCTCCGGGTTGTCCCGTGCGACCTGCTTCGGGTGGAACAGCGCGACGAACGACTCCCACGGCTCCCACCGGATCAGCTTCCGGCGTCGGAGCTGGTCCATGCAGAGGTTCGTGGCGATGCGGTAGAGCCATGGCCCCACCTTCAACTCGCCGTCGATCTTAGGCAGGCCAGCGTAGGCGCGGAGGAACGTCTCCTGCGTCAGGTCGTGTGCTTCCTCAGGGTTGCCCACGAGCCGGTATATGCAGTTGTAGATGCGCTCGTGATAGCTCTCGAAAATCTCGTCGAACGAGAGATCCTCGCGAGTCTCGACCCGTTGGGCGACCATCAGCTCCCCAGCGGTCATCCAGCACCTCCGTGGGCTCGCGACGTAAGAACGAGCGAGTACTCACGCGGTTGCGGATCCGCCGTATTCGGTTCACCCCGCGGGGGGTGGCCGCCACATTCTACGCCAGCACCTTTTTACAATGGGCTGTTTCCGGGGGTACGGCCATGTATCGAAATAGCTTCGCCACCATCACACAACCTGACAAAATGCGACGTACCCGGGGCTCCACTCGAAGAAATCGCCCTGTCTGCCCGTCATAGGCGAACACCCGGGCTCGGAACGGGGCCGGTGGTCACCCGGCTGTGCTACGGTCACCACGGTAGCCAGTCCGCCCAGGGCTCATGACTGACACGGGGGCCTGCATGCTGAACACCCAGGACATCGAGCGCCTCATCCCGCACCGGTATCCGTTCCTCCTGGTCGACCGCGTCGTCGACATGGAGCCCGGCAAACGGATCGTCGCCATCAAGAACGTGACGGCGAACGAGTGGTTCTTCCAGGGCCACTTCCCGGGCTACCCGATCATGCCCGGCGTACTGATCGTCGAGGCGCTGGCCCAGACCGGCGCAATTCTCCTCCTCTCGGACGAGAGCGCCCGGGGAAAGATCCCCCTGTTCGCCGGTATCGAGAAGTGCCGCTTCCGCCAGCAGGTAGTGCCGGGCGACACACTGACCCTGGAGCTCGAAGTCCTTGCCCGTCGAGGACCGGTCGGCAAGGGGCGAGCCACAGCTCGGGTCAACGACAAGATCGCCGCCGAGTGCGAGCTGACGTTCGCCCTGACGGACATGCCCACGCCGGCCGCGCCAACGTCGACGTGAGCTCGGCTCGTCGTGCCGCCCGGCTGGCAGCGCTGCGACTGGCTGGACGGCCGCTCTCGGCGATCGGTGGCCTGCACGGAGCCAGGGCGCTGCCAGGTTTCCAGGCCGGACGAGACGGGAGTCTTCGGATCCTCCTGATTCGGCCAGATCACCTGGGGGACGTGCTGCTCGCTACGCCCGCGGCTACACTCCTGCGCACGGCCCTGCCCACAGCTAAGATCGACTGGCTGGTCGGACCGTGGTCGTCCGAGATCGCGAGGCTCGCGGGCGGCCCCGGCGACGCCTTGACGCTCAACTTCCCCGGCTTCACGCGCCAGCCGAAGCGATCGGCCGTCGAGCCGTACGCCACGCTCGTGCGCGAGGCAGCACGGCTACGCGCGAGGAGGTACGACGCGGCGCTGATCCTGAGGCCCGACCACTGGTGGGGCACGATGCTGGCAGCGGCAGCCGGCATGCCCCGCCGATTCGGCTTCTCGATCCCTGAGTGCCAGCCATTCTTGACCGACACCCTGCCGCCGCCCACCGGTCACGCTGTTCGTGCCAACCAGGAGCTGGCAGACCTGGCTGCGCGCCGACTCGGCGGATCCGTCGAAGCCGGGCGAGGGACGCTCGCACCCAGGTTCCTGGTGGCCGAAGCGGACGCTGCCTGGGCCGCGAACCATCCGCTTGTCGCGAACGGCTCGTCTGCACCACTCATCGCGATCCACCCGGGCACCGGTGCATCACTGAAGGGCTGGCTGCCGGATCGGTGGGCTGAGGTGACACAGGCTTTGACCGCCGAGCACGGCGCCCGCGTCGTGCTCACTGGCGGCCCCGGCGAGCAGACGTTGATCGACCAGATCACGGCGCGACTGGACCCGCCGCCGATGACCCTCGTCGGCGCCACGACGATCGGCCAGCTCGCCGCGCTGTTCGCCCGCTGCCACCTGGTGGTGGGCGGCGACAGCGGACCGCTGCACCTCGCTGCCGCCGTCGGCACGCCGACCGTTCGCCTCTACGGCCCGATCGACGTCCGGGAGTTTGGCCCGTGGCCGCCGGACGGCGGCCACATCGCCCTCGCAGCCGGGCTCGCCTGCCAGCCGTGCCGAGACCTCGTCGCGCCGCCGTGCGGTGCGCGAAAGGCCCCGCCGTGCATGCGCGCCCTCGACGCCGACACCGTCCTCACCGCCGCGACGCGGCTCCTCGCGGCCCGTCACCTTCCGCCCGCGGCGATGACCGCTCGCTTCGAGCAGCGGTGACCGGGCATGCTGATCGGCATCGACGCCAGCCGCGCCGTGGTCGCTCGCCGCACCGGCACTGAGCGCTACGCTCTGGAGATCACGCGTGCCCTCGTCGAGGCCGCGCCTGACGATCGGTTCGTCCTCTACTTCAACCAGCCGCCGTCGGCCGGACTGCTCCCGCGATCTGCGCGAGTCCGCTGGCGGGTGATACCGTCGCCTCGGCTCTGGACCGTCGGGCGGCTCTCGCTGGAGATGGCCGTCCGGCCGCCTGACGTGCTGTTCGTACCAGCCCATAGCCTGCCGCCCGTCGTGCCGCGCGCCACGGTCGCCACGATCCACGACCTCGGCTACCTTCACTTCCCCGGCGAGCATCCTGCTCCCACCCGCTGGCTGCGTCGCCTCGCGAATCGCTGGAGCGCGCGGCGAGCAACGCGGGTGGTGGCGATCTCTGGCGCCACCCGCGACGACCTCGTCACCTACGACGGCGTCCGCCCTGATCGGATCGACGTGGTGCATCACGGCCACGCACCGTGGTTCAAGCCCGTGGACGACGCGGGATTGATCGAGGCGACGAAAGCCCGCCACGGCCTCGGGGCGCCGTACTTCCTCTTCATCGGCACGCTCCAACCGAGAAAGAACCTCGAGCGCCTGCTCGCGGCGTTCGACCGGGTCGCCGCCGACCGGCCTGACCTGCTGCTGGCCCTGGTCGGAGCGGCCGGCTGGCAGCCCGAGCGGCTTGAACGGGCACTCGCACGAGTCCAGGCTCGGGACCGCATTCGCCTGCTCGGGTACGTCGAGGATGCTGACCTCCCGCCGTTACTGTCAGGCTCGCTCGGGCTGGCGTTTCCGTCGCTCTATGAGGGGTTCGGCCTGCCGGCCCTCGAGGCGATGGCATGTGCCACACCGGTCCTGACCTCGAACACCTCGTCCCTGCCAGAAGTGGTCGGCGACGCCGCGCTGTTGGTCGATCCCCTCGACGTCGACGCCATCGCCGAGGGCCTGCGCAAGCTCGCAGGCAGCTCCGACCTTCGGAAACATCTCGGCACGCTCGGACTGGCCCGGGCCGCCGACTTCACCTGGCAACGCGCCGCACCGCAGACCCTCGCCGTCATCCGATCCGCGTATGCGGCAACCAGGAAGTAGGACGGACGCCTCCTACTGGGAGCGCGGACATCCTGTCCGCCCCGGTTCGCGCGCCTCGACCGCGGTGGACTCATGCGATGTCTCAACGCCGTGAAGTTCGCATGAAACCCAACGTGCCACCAGGAGGCGGCATGGTAGAATCGAAGCCGTGGATCGCATCCTGGTCGTCAAGCTGGCGGACCTCGGCGACGTCCTCACGGCCACTCCGGCAATTCGGGCGCTCCGGCTGGCCCATCCGACGGCGCATCTGGGCGCGCTGATCACGCCGAAGAGCTCCGCGATCCTGGAAGGCACGGATCTCGTCGACGAGATCATTCCGTTCGAGAAGGCGTCGTTCGACCGGCCGCTGGGCGCAGGATCGTCGTTCCCGGTGGCGCTGGCACTCGCCAGGCGGCTGCGCGCCGAGCGCTGGGACGCCATGGCCCTCTTCCACCACCTGACGACCCCGTTCGGCGTGGCGAAGTACGCGGCGTTGTGTCTCGCCAGCGGCGCCCGGCGGATCGCCGGCCTCGACAACGGTCGGGGCCGCTTCTTGACCGACCGCGTCGTCGACGAAGGGTTCGGAGCCCGCCACGAGGCTGACTACTGGCTGGCCGTCGCCGGACTCCTCGGTGGCCACAATCCCGAGCCCAGGTTCGAGTTGCCGGTGACCGAGGCCGACCGTGCCTGGGCCGCCGAACAGATACGCCTCCTTGGGACGGACGGACACGGACTGTTGGCGATCCACCCCGGGTCGGGCGCGTTCAGCCTGGCCCGCCGCTGGCCCGCCGTGCGGTTCGCCGCCGTCGTCCGAGGGCTCGTTCGGCGGCACGGCCTGCGCCCGTTCGTGATCACCGGCCCCGGCCCGGACGAAGACCTGCTCGCGCGGACGGTCGCCATGGGAGCTGGCGGCGCCGCCATCGTCGGCCCGGCACCGAGCGTCGGAGCGCTCGTCGCCCTGCTGGAGCGCGTCCGGCTCTACGTCGGTAACGAGAGCGGCGTGATGCACCTGGCCGTCGCGGCGCGCGCGCCGATCGTCGCCATCTTCGGCCCGACCAACGATCGCGCCTGGGGACCGTACCCGCTCACGGCGCCCCGGCACGCCGTGGTGCGGGAGACGCTGGCATGCACGCCGTGCGTCCACCGCGGTCACCAGTTCGGCACGCCGGCCGGCTGCGCCGCGCGAACGTGTCTCGACCTGGTGGAGCCGGAGGCCGTCATCGCGGCGGCCGAGCGGGTGCTGGCGGCGACCGCCGAAACGCCACCGGGCCGAGACACCGGCGAGCCTGTCGCGCTCGGAGCGAGCTGAGTATGGAATCGCGCACCGACTCGCCGGACGCCGAGCGCCGCGCACCAGACGGCGGGCAAACGGAATCGACCCTGGTCCCCACCGCCGGCCCGATGCGCTGTGCCGCCGATCCGAGCGTCGAGACGTACCTGCGCTGTGGCCGCTGCGAGAAGCCGATCTGCCCGCGCTGCCTGATCCAGACGCCGGTCGGCGCCCGCTGCCGCGACTGCGCCCAGCTTCGCAAGCTGCCGATGTTCGACGTCCGGCCGCTGGATTACCTGCGGGCGATCGGCGGCGGACTCGCGGCCGGCGTCGGCGGTGGCGTCGCCCTCATCCTGCTTCGCGAGCTGATCCCCGGCGCTGGCATGTTCTTTCGCGGCATCTTCTACGTGGCGATCCTGGCGGCGTTCGGCTACGGCGTCGGCACGGCCGTCGCCATGTCGACGCGGCGCAAGCAAGGCACCTGGCTCGGGATCATCGCCGCGTTCGCGGTGCCGATCGGCATCTCTGTCGGGCAGGCCCTCTTCTACATCGTCATCGGCGCGAACCCGGCGATTGCCATCGCGGCGGCGCTGGTGCCGCTGTTCGGCTCGGCCTGGAACCTGCTCGCCTTGCTGGTCGCGATGGCGATCGCATTCAGTCGGGCGCGCTGAGCCGGGATCGTGAGCGGATTCGGGTCAGAGCAGTCGCCAGGCATGCGAGAGATCCTCCAGCGCTTCGCCGGCTGCCGCGTCGTCGTCGTCGGCGACGTGGTCCTCGACGAGCACGTCGTCGGTCGAGCCACCCGCCTTTCGCGTGAAGCCCCGGTGCCTGTTCTGGAGCTGGCCGAGCGAAGCTGGCGCCCGGGCGCCGCGACGAACGCCGCCACGAACGTGGCCGCCCTCGGAGGACGGCCGGTCATGGTCGGGATCGTCGGGGCGGACGACTCTGGCCGACGGCTGCGCACCGAGCTCAATCGTGCAAACGTGGACGATTCGGGACTGGTCGAGGCGGCCGACCGTACCACGGCGATCAAGACCCGCATCCTGGCGACCCACGCCTCGGCCCATCCGCAGCAGGTCGCGCGGATCGACGACCTGCCCCCGGTCCAGATTTCGGAGTTAGTCGAGCAGCAGCTCGTCAGCCAGGTCGAGGCGCTCGTCCCAGGGGCCGACGCTGTGCTGGTCTCGAACTACCGGGGCGGCGTGGTGACGCCGCGCGTCATCCGGGCGGTGGTCGAAGCCGCCGGGAACGCTGGCATCCCAACCTGCGTGGACACCCAGGGCGACCTCTTGACCTTTCGGGGCTTCACCCTGATCAAGTCGAATCAACCAGACGCCGAAGTGGCCCTTGGCGAGCGGCTCCAGCACGAATCCGACTTCCAACGCGCCGGCTCACGGCTTCTGCTTGAGCTCGAGGCCCGCCACGCCGTGATCACGCGCGGCGGCGACGGCATGTCGGTGATCGGCGAGGGCGGCAGCCACACCCACCTGCATCCGACCAACCGGACGGACGTCTGGGACGTCACAGGCGCGGGCGACACCGTCATCGCGGTGCTGGCCCTCGGCCTGGCCGCGACGATCGAGCTGGTGGACGCCGCCCGGCTGGCGAACGCGGCGGCCGGCCTCGTCGTCCGCCGCATCGGCGTCGCCACCGTGTCCCCCAAGGAGCTGCTCGCCGCCCTCCAGGGATGACACGCGGGACGAACGACCGCGTCTCCTACCGCCTCGGCGGGCCTTGCTGGACTCGGCGCCGCATCTCCTCGAGCGAGCCTCGCTGCGGGCTGAGGCTTTCGATCCACCAGGTGAGGCCGGCCTCGACGTACGGAGAAACCTTGCTGGCTCCAACGCGCGGGTCATCTCCAGGAGTGAAGCCAGCCCAGGTAACGTCGAACGACTGCATGCCGCCGCGATACTCCTCGATGTACGCGACTGCTGCCCTCAGCTGATCAGGAGTGAGCGAGCCGTCCGCTTGAGGGATGCAGACGCCATCCCAGCGGGCCGCGCGACGCATCGGTGCCTTGCTCGGCCAGGTCCCCGCCACCCAGACGGGGATTCTCGGCGACTGAACGGGTGTCGGCAGGAAGGTGACGTCATCGACCTGATAGTGTCGGCCGTGGAAGCTGAACGGCCGACCGCTCCAGAGGCCCCCCAGAACGTCTAGCCCTTCGTCCAGTTGCTCGGCACGGATGCGCGGGTCGGTTGGCTCGTCAAACCGACCAAATTCGGCCTCGACTATCTCGGGAAATCCTGAGCCAACACCAAGGATCAGTCGACCTCCCGATAGGTGGTCAAGCGAGACCGTCTCGCGAGCGAGCTTCCAGGGACGCCGGCGCGGCAACGGCGTAACGCGTGGGCCAAAGCTGATTCGCTGGGTGTTCATGGCGACGATCGTCAGCGCCACCCAGGTGTCGAGCAGCGGCTCAGCAGCGGCCCGCTGGCCTCGGGGTGATGTCGCGGTCGCGATGTGGTCCCAGGTGAAGATGCCGTCCCATCCGGCGACTTCCGTCTCACGAGCGAGGGTCGCCATCGCACGTGGGTCAGCGAACTCGCCGAAGGTGGAAACCATTACCCCGTACTTCATGATCCACTCCGCTCTGCACGAGAGTATCGAATGGGATTTCAAGCTGGTGGCACTGCCCTACGGCGCCTTGCAGTCGTAGCCGTGTTCGGGTGAAGCGAAGGAGGCCCCCGCCGTCGCGCGACGGCGGGGGCCCGATGGCACGTTGGGAAGAGACTTCTACGCCTCGCTCTCCTCGTACTGCGACCGGATCTCCGCCAGCACCGTCGGGTCAGCCAGCGTCGTCGTGTCGCCGGCCACTCGCCCCTCGCCGATGTCCCGCAGCAGCCGCCGCATGATCTTCGCGCTCCGCGTCTTCGGCAGCTCTGCCGTAAAGAACACCTTGTCCGGCCGGGCGATCGGCCCGATCTTCTCCCCAACGTGGCGCTTCAACACGTTGGCGTGCTCGTCGCTCGGCTGATGGCCTGCCCGAAGCGTGCAGAACGCCGCAATCGCCTGGCCCTTGATCTCGTGGTTGATGCCGACGACGGCCGCCTCCGCCACCGACGGGTGCGAGACCAGCGCGCTCTCGACCTCCATCGTGCCGATCCGGTGCCCCGCCACGTTCAGCACGTCGTCCACCCGGCCCAGCAGCCAGATGTACCCGTCCTCGTCGCGCTTGGCACCGTCGCCCGTGAAGTACATCCCCGGGAACCGGCTCCAGTACTGGTTGACGTACCGGTCAGCGTCGCCCCAGATCGTGCGGGCCATGCCCGGCCACGGCTTCTTGAGCACCAGGTAGCCGCCGCCGACCGGCACGGTGTTCCCCTGCTCGTCCACCACGTCCGCGTCGATGCCGGGGAACGGGATCGTGGCCGAACCGGGCTTCGTGGTCGTCAGCCCCGGCAGCGGCGTGATCAGGATGTTCCCGGTCTCGGTCTGCCACCAGGTGTCCACCACCGGCGTCCGGTCCCCGCCGATGTGCTCGCGGTACCAGACCCACGCCTCCGGATTGATCGGCTCGCCGACCGACCCGAGCAACCGCAAACTCGAAAGGTCGTGCTTCTCGGGGAACTCGGTCCCCCAGCGCATGAAGCTGCGGATCGCCGTCGGCGCCGTGTACAGGATCGTCGCCCGGTACTTCTCGACGATGTCCCAGAACCGGTCCTTGTCCGGGTAGTCCGGGCTCCCCTCGTACATCAGGCAGGTCGCCCCGGCCGCCAGCGGGCCGTAGACGATGTAGCTGTGCCCCGTCACCCAGCCGATGTCGGCCGTGCAGAAGTAGACGTCCTCGTCCTTCAGGTCGAAGACGACCTTCGAGGTCGTCATCGTGCCGACGAGGTACCCGGCCGTCGTGTGGAGCATCCCCTTCGGCTTGCCGGTCGTCCCCGACGTGTACAGGATGTAGAGCGGGTGCTCGGAGTCGACGGCCTCGGGCTCGACCTGGGCGTGCTTCGACTCGGCGACCAGCCGGTGCCACCAGAGGTCGCGGCCAGCCTGCATCTTCACCTTCGTCGCGTCATCGGTCCGGTTGACCACGACGACGTGCTCGATGCTCGGGCACTCGGCAACGGCCTTGTCGGCGTTCTCCTTCAGCGGCACCTTGCCGCCTCGCCTCCAGCCGCCGTCCGCCGTGATCAGGATCTTCGCGTCGCAGTCCTGGATTCGGTCTCTCAGCGACTCCGGGCTGAACCCGCCGAACACGACCGTGTGCGGCGCGCCGAGCCGGGCGCACGCCAGCATCGCGACCACTAGCTCCGGGATCATCCCGAGGTAGATCGCGATCCGGTCCCCCGACTTGACCCCCAGCTTCTGGAGCGCCGCCGCGAGCTCGTTGACCTCGCGCAGCAGGTCGTTGTACGTCAGCACGCGCGAGTCGCCGGGCTCGCCCTCCCAGACGATCGCGGCCTTGTTCCTCCGCCAGGTCTTCGTGTGGCGGTCGACGCAGTTCACCGACGCGTTCAGCTTGCCGCCGACGAACCATTTTGCCCAGGGGACGTCCCACTCCAGCACCGTGCTGTACGGCTCGATCCAGTCGAGGTTCTTCGCCTGCTCGGCCCAGAACGCCTCCGGGTCGGCCTTGGCGCGCTCGTAGATGCCGGGGTCGTTGACGTTCGCCTGCTTCGTGAACTCCTCGGTCGGCGGATAGCGCCGGTCCTCCTGCAAGAGTGCCGAAATCGCCCCCTGGCCCTGGGAGGCCGCGTCGGGCGTCGTGGTCATGGTGGCCACCCCCTCGTGGTGTGTGCCCGATAGTCTACCCCCAGGATCGCGCGCCGTCACCTCTTGCCCTCTCTCCGCAAAGCAGGCCCACCCACCGTCCCCTCACCCCAGCCCTCTCCCAGAGGGAGAGGAGCCTCGCTCCCCTTCCCCGCGCACGGGGGAGGGGGTTGGGGGGTAGGGGCTCTTTACGTCCCCAGGCGAAATCGGTACCCCACCCCGGCCTCGTTGATCAGCAGGTCCGGGTGGCCGGGGTCGCGCTCGATCTTGCGCCGGAGCTGCCCGATCAGCACTCTGAGATTTGCGCCCGCGTCCTCGTAGCCCGGCCCGAACACGGTCCTCAAGAGGTGGCCGTGGGTCAGCACCCGGTCCGCGTTCGTGGCCAGCACCCGCAGCAGGTCATACTCGCGCGGGGTCAGGTGGATCGGCGTGCCCGCCCGAGTGACGCGCCGGGCGACCAGGTCAACCTCCAGGCCGCCGGACCGCAGCACCGGCGCCTCGTGCGGCCGGGCCTGCTCGCGCCGCAGGGCGCTCCGGATCCGGGCCAGCAGCTCCTCGTTGCCGAACGGCTTGTCCACGAAGTCGTCAGCCCCGGCGTCGAGCGCCCGCACCTTGTTCGCCTCGTCGGTGTGCGCCGACAGCACGATGATCGGGATGCGCGTCCAGGTCCGGAGCCGCTCGATCACCTCGACGCCGTCCATGCGCGGCATCGCCAGGTCCACGACGACGGCGTCCGGCCGGGCGTCCTCCGCTGCCGCCAGCGCCGACGGTCCGTTCGGAACCGCTCGGACGACGTACCCCCGCGATTGGAGCGCCAGGCGCAGCGCAAGCAGGATGTGCGGATCGTCGTCCACCACCAGGATCGTCGGCGCTGGCGTCGGATCGCTCATCTCGTTCTTGCGCCCACAGCGACTGTGAAAGATCATAGGCCCCAGGATGACGCGGCGCAATCGCGGACCACGCGCCACTGCCGCGACACGCGACGGAGCGTGAGATCATGGATCGAGCTGGTGAGCGGCTAGGACTGGTGTTCCTGCTCGGCGTCCTGCTGATCAACTTCCCGATACTCGCGATCTTCCACCAGCCCCAGACGATCGTCGGGATCCCGGTCCTGTACGTCTACCTCTTCGGCGTCTGGACGGCCGGTATCGTCGCAGTGTTCCTGCTGGCGCGGCGAGGATGAGGCTCCTGGGACGGCGTCCACGATGCTAAGCGAGGTCGGCGTTCTGGCGGTCGCCCTGGCGTATGTCCTGGGCCTGTTCGGCATCGCCTACTACGTCGACCGTCAGGCTCAGGCCGGCCGCGGCGTCATCGACAGCCCGGTGATCTACGCCCTCTCGCTGGCCGTCTACGCGACCTCCTGGACGTTCTACGGCAGCGTCGGACGGGCGGCGGCGGCCGGCATCGGGTTCCTGCCGATCTACCTCGGGCCGACCCTGATGGCGTTGCTCTGGTGGTTCGTGCTGCGCAAGACCGTCAGGATCGCCAAGACCAACAGCATTACGTCGATCGCCGACTTCCTCGGATCGCGCTACGGGCAGTCGGCCCTGCTCGGCGGGACGGTCGCGGCGATCGCCGTCGTCGGCATCACCCCCTACATCGCACTCCAGCTCAAGGCGATCTCTCAGAGCTGGGACGTCCTGCTCCGGTACCCGGATGTCATCCCGCCGTCCGGCAGCCGCCCATTCTACGCCGATACCGCCCTCGGCGCCGCCGCTCTCCTCACCCTCTTCTGCATCATGTTCGGCGCCCGCGACCTCGACTCTTCGCGCCGCCATGAGGGCCTGGTCGCGACCATCGCCTTCGAGTCGATCGTCAAGCTGCTGGCGTTCCTGGCCGTCGGCGTCTTCGTCACGTTCGGGGCGTTCGGCGGCCCCGCCGACATCTTCGAGCGCGCCGCGGCCCGCCCCGAGTACGCGCACCTGCTGGGCGGCGACGCCGCGTTCTCCTACGGCGACTGGCTGGCGCTGACCTGGCTCTCGATGATGGCGATCATGCTGCTGCCGCGTCAGTTCCATATGTCGGTGATCGGCAACACCCACGAGTCGCACATCAAGACGGCGATGTGGATGTTCCCGACCTACCTGCTCCTGATCAACCTGTTCGTGCTGCCGATCGCGTTCGCCGGCCTGCTCACCTTCCCGGGCGCCCCGGCCACCGCCGCCGACTATTTCGTGCTGACCCTGCCACTCAGCCATCAGGAACACTGGCTCGCGCTGTTCGTGTTCGTCGGAGGGCTTTCGGCGGCCACGGGCATGGTGATCGTCGAGTCGATCGCCCTCTCGACGATGATCCTGAACAATCTGGTCGTGCCGTGGCTGGTTCGGCTCGGCAAGAGCCGCGACATCTCCGGCCTGCTCATCACCAGCAAGCGGCTCGCCATCGCGTTGACGATCTTCCTCGGCTACGGCTTCCACCACCTGATCGGCGAGTCGTACACGCTGGTCAACATCGGGCTGATCTCGTTCGCCGCCGTCGCCCAGTTCGCACCGGCGTTCTTCGGGGGCCTGTACTGGCGCCGCGCGACGCGGCCGGGCGCGCTGGCCGGCCTGGCGATCGGCTTCCTGATCTGGTTTTACACCCTGCTCCTGCCCGCCTTCGTGCGCTCCGGCTGGGTCGCGGCCAGCCTGTTGGAGGCGGGACCGCTGGGGATCGCCTGGTTGCGCCCTGAGTACCTGTTCGGCGTGACGAATCTCGGGTTCTGGGCAAACACCGTCTTCTGGTCGGTGGCCGCGAACGTGATCGCGTACGTCGGCGTCTCACTCTGCACGCGTCCGACGCCCCTCGAAGTGGCGCAAGCCGAGCGGTTCGTCGGCCTCGCCGAGCCGGAGCCCGGGCGCCCGGTCACCTCCGGCGACCCGCGACAGATCACGCCTGAGCGCATGGAGGATCTGGTCGCCAAGTTCATGGGCCGCGAGCGGGCGGCAGCGGCGTTCGATGCGTTCTTCGCCGAGCGCGGTATCGAGGACCGGACCTCGCTGACCGAGGCCGATCGCCAGGAGCTGACCCAGCTTGCCGAGCGGCTCCTCTCAGGCGCGGTCGGGACGGCCTCGGCGCAGGCGATCATGGAGGGCTTCGGCGAGGCCGCACCGGAGCGCGTCGAGGCGATCGTCGACCTGTTCGGTCGCGTCTCGCAGTCACTCGAGCAGAGCCGGGAGGAGCTTCAGCGACGGGTTCGCGAGCTCTCGCTGCTGAACGAGGCGACCCAGCGGATCGCCAACACCCTCGATCCTCAGCAGATGATGGACCGCGTGCTGGAGCTGCTCCATCGTGAGCTGGAGTTCGAACGCCTGATCATTCGCCTGCGCGACTCGGACGGCCGACTCCGGATCAAGAGCCAGGTCGGCCTGCCACCTGACTCCGACTTCTCGGCCGGCGACCCGATCGACCGTCAGACGACGTTCGGACAGAGTTTCCTGGACAACCAGGTTATCGTGGTCGAGGACACCGCCCAGATCCAGCGACCGCTGGCGCTCCCAACGCCGAACACGCCGGTCCCCGGCTCGTTCGTTCACGCGCCGATCGCCGTAGACGAGCGCCCGGTCGGCGTTCTTTCGGCGTATCTCGCGGCCGGTCGCGTCTACTTCTCGCCGGAGCTGCTCCAGTTCTTCCGCACGCTGGCCGGCGAGCTCGGTCTGGGCCTGCGCAACGCCCAACACTATCGCGCACTGGACGACCTCTCGCGGGACCTGGAGCAGAAGGTCCATCAGCGTACCGCCGAGCTCGAACAGGCGAATCGTCGGCTTCAGGAGCTGGACCGCCTCAAGAGCGATTTCGTGGCGACCGTCTCGCACGAGCTGCGGACGCCGATGACCTCGATCCGCTCGCTCTCGGAGAGCCTGCTCGACGGCCTGGAGCGCGGCGACATCTCCCGCGACGTTCAACGGGAAGTCCTGGCGATCATCGTCCAGGAGAACCAGCGCCTCTCGCGGATGATCAACCAGATTCTCGACCTCTCCAAGATCGAGGCCGGCGCAATGAGCTGGGAGCTGGAGCCGCTCGACCTCGGCGAGGTCGTCGCACAGGCCGTCAGCGCCAACCGCGCCCTCTTCGACGACAAGGGGATCGCTCTTTCGGCTGCCTCCGCGACGCTTCCCGTACCTGTCGTCGCCGACCGTGACAAGATCGTCCAGGTCCTCACGAACCTGCTCTCGAACGCGGCAAAGTTCACCGCCTCAGGCGGCCGGGTCCAGGTCCGGGTCGGGCGCGAGGACGGTCAGGCGATCGTCGAGGTCGAGGACAGTGGCGTCGGCATCCCACCCGATCAACTCGACGCCGTCTTCGAGAAGTTCCGGCAGGTCGGCGACCCGCTGACAGACAAGCCGAAGGGCACCGGTCTCGGGCTGCCGATTAGCCGCGAGATCGTGGAACAACACGGCGGCACGCTGACCGCGCGTGGCGAGCCAGGGTGGGGCAGTTGCTTCCGGGTGTCGCTGCCCCTGACCGGCACAGACGCCGGCACCGCGCGAACGGGGCCGCCAGAGTCAGCAACCGCTGACCATGCCCCAATCCCTGGCGCCACAACATCGAGGCCTCGCGTGTAAAGATCGTGTAAGTCTCGCTCCGGGCTCCTCGCACAGGTCTTGCTGTTGTCACGGAGCCAGAGGATGATGCCCCGGGGCAACGGGTGCCTCTCTGGCTGATGTATGAGACGCCATCGCATGCTACGATCGGATCATGCTCGGAAGGCGGCGCGGCTGGATACGTTGGCTGGCGCTTGCGACGACGGCCGTCGGCCTGGTCCGGCTCGCCATGCATCTGCTGCTTCCGGGAATGCCCCAGCCGTTCGCCTGGAGCGGCGCGCTGACGCTCGGCCTGGCGCTCGTGTTCCTGCTGTTACCCCTGCCACACGAGGCCCTCCTGGCCCACACACCTGTGCCGAAACAGCATCCTGACCGGCCCGGCACCGAGTGAGCGCGTTTCGTGAGCGCCGATGCTGCCGCCTTCCACGACCTGGAGCAGTGCGCAAGGCGCGTCTACGAGCTTCACGCCGATCTCGCCGAGCGACGGACCCGTCGCACGATCGACCTGATCTTCGACCATGACCGGCGGGTGGTGATCGGCCTGACCGGCCAGCTCCTGGCTTCGATCGCGCTGATCCCGTGGCTGGGAGCGGGAGCGGTTCTCACCGGGCTCGCGGTGCTGTACGTCGGAGCGCTCTCCAGCGCCGCCTGGACCATCGTGCGGATGCACCGGGCCCGGGCGCTCGAGCGCAGGGAGTCGATTGACGAGGCGGTACGACGGGCACTCGCCACCTGTCCGCCGCTCGATTCTGGAGCACGTGCATTGCTGATCCGACTGGCGAACCTGGTGGCGATCCCGCCGACCCCGCGAAGCGTGGCGATGGTGCGCGCGACGCTGGGCGAAGCGGCCGCACGGCCTGACCTTCGCGGCTGGCCGTTCCTCGACGACGTTTCATCGCTGGTGGAGGGCCAGATCGGTAGGACGCTGGCAGCGCCGCCAACCATCTAATTCGCCCACGGTCAGCCGGCCCGCCCCTTCACATACCGACGTCGGTTCGCTTCAACTCCAATGGAGGAGACCCATGCGTGACGCGTCTCGCGATCAAGGCGATCGCCGGGCACGAGCGGAAGCGTACTGGAAGGAGAACTTCCGCCTGATCGTCATCCTGACGATAATCTGGGCGGTCGTCACGTTTGCACATCCGCCGTTTGCGGCTACCCTCAACCGGATCACGATCCTGACGGGCTTCCCGCTCGGCTACTGGCTTTCCAGCCAGTTCTCGATCACCGTCTTCGTCGTCCTCATCTTCGTCTACGCGCTTTACATGAACAAGGTGATCGACCCGAAGTACGGCTTCAACCAGGACGAGGAGGGGTAGGCCGATGGCGGATTCTGTCGCCGACACCAGAAGCGTCAAGCTGTCGCGCGCCGAATGGCGAGCCTGGGAATGGAAGCTGTACAAGGGGTACGGCCTGTTCACCCTCTTCCTGCTCGCCTTCATCGCCATCATCATGTTCCTGGAGCTGAACGCCGGGCTACCGCGCGGCGTGATCGCCGGGCTGTTCATCGTGCTCAGCTTCGCCCTGTACGGCGTCATCGGCATCGTCAACTTCACCCGCAAGTTCGACGAGTACTACGTCGCCGGGCGCAAGGTGCCGGCCTTCTTCAACGGGATGGCGACCGGCGCCGACTGGATGAGCGCGGCGTCGTTCATCTCGATGGCCGGCACCATCTGGATGCTGGGCTACGACGCACTTGCCTACATCATGGGCTGGACCGGCGGCTACGTGATCCTGGCGCTCTTCTTCGCACCGTACATCAGGAAGTTCGGCCAGTTTACGATCCCGGACTTCGTGGCGGCGCGGTTCGCCGAGAAGGCCGGGACAGCTCGCCTGATCGCCGCGATCTGCGCGATCCTGGCCTCGTTCACCTACGTCACGGCCCAGGTCGTCGGCGTCGGCCTGATCATGAGCTGGTTCTTCGGGGTGGACTACAACTGGGGCGTCTTCCTGGGGCTGGCCGGTGTGGTGCTCTGCTCGTTCCTGGGCGGGATGAAGTCGATCACCTGGACCCAGGTGGCGCAGTACATCATCCTGATCGTCGCCTACCTGATCCCGGTCTCGATGCTCTCGGCCCGCTTCACGGGCGTGCCGATCTCGGAGCTGATGTACGGGCAGGCGCTCCAGAACATCACGCAGTTGGAGCAGGCGCAGGGTCTTGCCACCCAGTACGTCCAGCCGTTCACCACGGCGCTCTCGAACGCCTCCTGGCGCACCAGTCTCCAGGGCCTCGGCATCGAGCCGCCAGAGCTGGTGACGAACCGTGATTGGGTCGGCACACCCTGGCAATTCATGGCGCTGACGCTCTGCCTGATGCTCGGCACCGTCGGGCTGCCGCACATCCTGATCCGCTACTACACGGTGCCGAACCCGCAGGCCGCCCGCATGAGCGTGGGCTGGTCGCTCTTCTTCATCTACCTGCTGTACTTCACCGCCCCGGCCTACGCGGCGTTCGCCCGCTGGGAGATGCTCCAGAACCTGGTCGGCCAGCCGATCGCGAGCCTGCCCGGCTGGGTCCAGAGCTGGGGCCAGACCGGCCTGCTGACGATCCGCGACGCCAACAGCGACGGCATCCTCCAGTTTCCCGAGCTGAGCATCGTGGCCGACCTGATCGTGCTGTCAACGCCTGAGATCGCCGGCTTGCCGTACACCGTCTCGGCACTCGTCGCAGCTGGCGGTCTGGCAGCCGCGCTCTCGACGGCCGACGGCCTGCTGATGGTGATCGCCACGGCCGTCTCGCACGACATCTACGCCAAGCTGATCAACCCGAACGCCTCATACGGGACGCGGTTCATGATCAGCCGGGTCATGATCCTGGTCGGCGCGCTGCTCGCGGCCCTGGCAGCCATCCCACGTCTGGCACTGATCGCCCAGATGGTCGCCTGGGCGTTCTCGATGGCCGCGTCGTCGTTCTTCCCGGTGATGCTGCTCGGGATCTTCTGGCGCAGGGCCAACGCAGCCGGCGCCATCGCCGGCATGGCCGGCGGGATGATCACCTGCATCCTCTATATGGCGCTCAACTACACCAACCCGTACTTCACGATCCTCGGGCTCTCCCACCTCTCGGCAGGGATCTTTGGCATGATCGTGAACTTCGCGCTCCAGATCATCGTCAGCCTGGCGACCGCGCCGCCGCCACCCGAGATCCAGCGGATGGTCGACGATCTGCGGATCCCGGTCGGTGAGATGTACGAGGACGAAGAGGGCGGAGTGGCGCCGGGCCTCACTCGGACTGCCCAGGCCTGACTTCCGCACATTCTCGCAGCCGCTGGGAGGTCGATCAATCATCAGGGTGCCGGCCTCGGCCGGCACCCTGAATCGTCACCCGTATCGCGCCCCGCACCTGTTCGGACCGCGCAGGCGCGCACCACCGATCGGCAAGCAGATGGGCATCATCCTCGCCGAGATCGTCAACTTCATCCTCGCCTTCTTCCTCTGGATGCTCCTGGGGCGGTTCGTCCTGGCTCTCCTCAGCGGCGGCCGGCGTACCTTCTTCACGGAGCTCTTCGAGAAGGCGACCGCGCCAGCGATCTACGTGGTGCGGCGGATCACGCCGTCGTTCGTGCCGGACGTCCACATCCCGATCCTGGCGCTGCCGCTGCTGCTGGCGCTCCGCATCCTGATCGCGCCGCTGGTCCAGCCCGGGCCCTGATACCTGCGGCGCACGCAATTCGGTGCAGCGGCTGGGCCGGAGCGTTCATCATCTAGCGGCGCATCCGCGACGGCCGCTTCGAACGGGTCGTGGCGATCGTCTGCAATCCGATTCGACCCTGGAGCATCATGCCGCTCATCCAGATCACCATTGATCCGATCATCGCCCAGATCGGCCCGTTCCAGCTCGGCTGGCACGGCCTCTTCAGCATGCTCGCACTCGTCGCCGGTGTCTGGATCGGGCTCTGGCACGCGAAGCTGCTCGGCATCGACGTCGACACAATGGTGTCTGGCCTGGGCTGGGTGATCCTCGGCGCCGTCGTCGGTGCCCGTCTGTTCCACGTCCTCGATCACATCCCGTACTACGCGCAGCATCCGCTCGAGATCGTCGCGGTCTGGCAGGGTGGCATCGCCGTCTACGGCGGATTCGTCGGCGGGGTACTGACCGGCGCGGTCGCCGCCTGGCGTCTCGGCCTGCCAGTCTGGACGTGCCTCGACGCGGCGGCACCCGCGATGCTGGTGGGCCAGGCGATCGGACGGATCGGCTGCCTGATCAACGGCGACGCCTGGGGCGGCCCGACCGGCTGCCCGTGTGGCGTCGTCTACTGGCACGAGCACGCGCTGCTCCCAGCCGAGCTGCTCGGCGTCCCGACCCATCCGTACGCGCTCTACGAGATCATCGGGGTCGCGGCTCTCCTTGGGCTCCTCTGGGCCATGCGGACGCGCTTCGATCGACCGGGCACCATGTTCCTGGTGACCACCATCGGGTACGGCGCGATCCGGTTCACGCTGAGCTTCGTCCGTCAGGAGACGGTGATCGTGTTCGGGCTCCAGGAGGCGCAGCTCGTCGCGCTGGTGACGGCCGCCATCGCCGTCGTCATCATGTCCGCGCGAATGGTTCGGAGCCGAGCAGCCGCGCCGGCCGTTCGTTAGCGCAAATCGGCGACTCCCGCACTACGGCTCACGCCTCGCTCAGAGGTCCGGCAGTCGCCCGTCCTGCACGGCGTAGTCGGGCCGTTCGCCTCGCTCGTGCGCAGGTTTCGATCGCCGGCGGTAGAGCAGTCCGAGGACCGGCGGCACGATCAGCGTCGTGAGCAAGCTCATCACGACGACGGTCGAATACAGCTCGGTCGAGATCACCCCCATCGATCGACCGACGTTCGCGACGATCAGCCCGACCTCTCCTCTCGGGACCATCCCTACGCCGATGATCGCGGCCGAGCGCCACCCTTTGCCGATCCCGCCGAGGCTACAGCCGACCAGCTTTCCGAGGATCGCCAGGCCGGTGACCGTGAGCGCGATGCCAAGCAGGTCGCGGTCAAGGACGAGCCGCCAGTCGACGTGACTGCCGGTGATCACGAAGAAGATCGGGACCAGGAACTCGTAGATCGGGAGCACTTTCGTTTCGAGCTCGTACTGCTCGCGGCACTCGGCCAGCACCATCCCGGCGATGAACGCACCGACGATCGCCGCGAGCCCCGCCGACCCTGAGAGTGCGGCGAGCCCGAGCATGACCACCACGGCAACGACCAGCGGTGCGTTTCGCACCGGCAGCCGATCGAAGTGGACACTCCATGCACGCACGGCGTGCCGCCCGGCGATCGCAACGAGCGCCGTGAATCCGAGCGCCTGTGCCCCGATCAGGCCAACCGCCATCACGGAGACGACCCCGGCTCGCACCCCGACGCGCAGAATATCCCCGAGGCGGGTCTCGAGACCCACGGCGAAGAGCAGCACGACGACGCCAAGCTCGGCGAGGACGTCGTGCGCCACCGCGAGCAGCTCGGAAGCGTGGTGCGCGTCTCCGACCGCCTGAACCATCTCGTCTGTCGGCACGCCGACCAGCCGAGCGCGTACGGGCCAAGCGCGACGCCCGCGAGCAGCTCCCCAATCACCGCCGGCTGGCCGATCCGTTCCACGAGCGCGCCGGCCACTTTGGCCGCCAGGAACATGATGAACAGATCCGTCAGGACACGCGCCGCGAGATCCACAGCCTGACTCCCTATCCGGACGCGCCATTGTGAAGCGGCTCACCAACCACGTCAACCCCGCACGCACCCTTGGAGCAGAGGCCGGACCAGGCTTTACAAGATGCTTACGGTCGCTGTACCATCAGCCTCGCGGATGAAGATCTCTTTAAGATTCATCCCGCCCGGACACGCTCAGACGCAGGCGACGGAGACGACCAATGGCGGACGCCACTGCCGACTGGAGAGCCGCGCTTACCGTCATGTCCGATGCGTTCATTGCTGGCAACAACCAGCGCGGCGAGGAGCTGCTGTCGCTAGCGCTTGACGGCGGCGCCCCGTGGGACGTCGCCACGTCGACCGTCGCGCAGGCGCTCAGCGCGCGCCGAGCCTCGGCGGGCGTGCTGTCGGCCGACGTGCCGTTGCCAAGTTGACGATCCGTGGACCGCGTCATGCAGTTACCTCTACCACGAAACGTCCGTAATTTTTCTGTACTTTCGTAGTCTGGGCGCCTCGCCGGTGCCCCTGGAGTGCTGCTGATGTTGGCACGGGTCGGGACCGCACTCGCGACCGGACTCCTTATCGCCTCAACGTTTGTGCACGTCGGCTGGGCCGCCCAAACGCTGTCGCCCTCCGCGACGTACCAGGCCGAGCCGACACCGGTCGGCGAAGAGCTCGTCGAGCCGTCGCTCCCGATGGCGTATCCCGGCGGCTCACGAGTCGTCGAACAGGATCTCTACTCACAGACGTTGGACCTGCACACGACCTACCGGATCATGCTCCCAGGCGGCTACGACTCGAGCTCCCGCCGGTACCCTGTGCTCTACATGCTCCACGGTGTGGCCGGGGACAGCAGCGAGTGGCAATCGATCGGCCTGCTCGACGCCGCCGACCGGATGATGCAGCGCGGCGAGATCGACCCATTCCTGATCGTCCTGCCGAACGGAGGCGCCAACTACTGGGTCAACCATGCCAGCGGCGCCCGCTGGGCTGACTACGTCGTAGACGACGTCGTGCGGCAGGTTGACCGAGACTTCCGCACCGTGACCTCGCCTCGTGGACGAGCGATCGGCGGGCTCTCGATGGGCGGGGAGGGCGCGATGCGGATCGCCATGACGCGCCCGGGAGTCTTCGGCACGGCGGCGGCGCACAGTCCATCCCTCCGGACGGCGTTTGACCAGTTCCAGCCTGAGCTTCAGGAGATCTTTGGCGACGAGGCGTCCTGGCGCGCTGCGACGCCGCTCTGGCTGGTGATGGACACCGACACGGCGTACGGTCTGAACATCTCGATCGACGTCGGCGAGGACGACCCGTGGCGTCCGAACGTCGAGATACTTCACGAGCGGATGGTGAGCCGCGGCATCGCCCATCGCTTCGAGGTGCTGCCGGGAGAGCACGCCGCCGAGTACTGGATCGACAACGTCGACCACTACCTGGCGTTCTACTCGACGGCGATGGCCGGCAGCGGCGAGTACGGGCCGGTCCTCGACGCCTTCTAAAGCGACGTCTCGATCCGCACCGCGCGTCATCGGGTACCGTGTCCCTGCCACACTCCTCGGCAGGGAGGCGTTCCCATGAAGATCACCGGCCTGGAGCCGTTCGCCATTCAGGTCAACAATCGTAACTTCCTCTTCTGCGTCGTCGACACCGACTCGGGCATCTCGGGGATCGGCGAGTGCGGCGTCAACAGCCGCTCGCAGGCGATCCTCGGCGCGTTCGACCACATCCGCGAGCAGATCGTCGGCGAGGACTCGAGCAGGATCGAGCATCTCTGGCAGCTCATGTTCCGGGGCGGCTTCTTTCCGGCGGACAGCGTCGTCGGGTCGGCGATGTCGGCCGTCGACATCGCCCTCTGGGACATTCGCGGCAAGGAGCTGGGCGTCCCGACGTACCAGCTCATCGGCGGCCTCGTCCGCGACCGGGTGATCTGCTACCCCCACAACCGCTGCGACGACGGCCTCGACGCGTTCCTGGAGCACGCCCGGCGCACCACGGCCGAGGGCTGGAAGTTCGTGCGATTCCATCTGCCCTCGCGCGGCGACCTGTTGGAGCCCCGTCAGGCGATCCGCGACGGCGTCGCCTGGGTCGCGGCGGTCCGCGAGGAGCTCGGCGCCGACCTCGAGATCTGTGTGGACGTCCACACCCGCCTCGACCCGTCTGAGGCGATCGAGCTGGCGAACGCGCTAGAGCCGTACCGGATCTTCTTCCTGGAGGACCCGATTCGGTCGGAGAGCACGAACGCGCTGCGACGTGTCCGAGCCTCCACCAAGGTGCCGATCGCGGCGGGCGAGCAGTACGCCGGCAAGTGGGCGTTCCGCGAGTTGATCGAAGACGATCTGATCGACTACTGCCGCGTGGACCTCTGCATCGCCGGCGGGATCACTGAGGCGAAGAAGATCGCCGGCTGGTGCGAAACACACTACATTCGGATGGTTACGCACAATCCGCTCGGACCCGTCTCTTCGGCAGCCTGTCTGGCGTTGAACCTGTCGACGCCGAACTTCGGCGTCCAGGAGCAGCCGACCCGTCCGGGTTCTGCCCTGAACGACCTGTTCCCGGTCCAGATCGAGTGGCAGGACGGGTACCTGCTGCCGCCAACTCGACCGGGCCTGGGCATCGAGTTCGACCGTGAGGCGCTCCGGCGGATGCCGCCGGCCGTGCCACTGGCCTCACGACGTTTGCGCCGCGAGGACAATAGCTACACAAACTGGTAATCCCCCAGGCGCCAGGACGGACGTTATCTCGGTTAGCGAGCGGTCGGGCGGCACCGCTCGCTTCGGATCAGACCCTCGAGTTCGAAGCGGTCGCCTGCTCGCGCTGGCCCGGTCGACGGGGCTAAAGAGCGCGCCGACGGAGCAGAGAGATGATTCAGATATCGTTCGTTCTGGTACTGGCCATGCTCTGGGCGCTAACCTTCGCGGCGCCGGGCGGCGCCGACTTCCTTAAAGTGCGGGTCTATCAGCAAGCGTTCACGATTATCCGCGTCCTGGACGTGCTGACCGGCCTGGGGATCGTCGGCCTGATGGTCACGATGCGCGGCCCGCTCGCCCTGACCGCCGCGGTCATGCTGGTGCTCTGGGCGTTGACGCTCGCCGGCATCCCTCAGATCCAGGGGGTCGAGATCGCCCCGGTGATCGTGCTGGTCATCATCATGGGCGCGACCGTCCACATCGTGACCCACAAGTCGCGCTGACCGCCGCAGGCTCTGTCGTACCGGCTCCGGACCTCTCCCCCCAGCCCCCACCCCAACCCTCCCCCTGCGAGGGGGAGGGTTGGGGTGGGGGTCTTCTGTCGCATTGACACGGACTCACTAAGCTCCGACCACCGTCAGGCGGTGCACCCGAAAGAATCGCCATTGTGACGGGTACTCGCCGGTCAGCGTTCGGGCCGTTGCTATACTGATCTCGCGGTAACCAGTCCGTGAAGGAGCCCGGCCATGAAGGTGATCTTGTCCAAGGATGTCCAGGGGACCGGCAAGGCCGGCGAGGTCAAGGACGTGGCGGACGGGTACGCCCGAAACTACCTGATCCCACGCAAGCTCGCGATCCCGGCAACTGGCGGGGCGCTCAAGAACGTCGAGGCAAAGAAAGCGTCCGAGCAGAAGAAGGCCGCCGCAGAAGAGGCCTCAGCGCGGGCCCTTGCGGACCGGCTCACCAGTGCGCCCGTCGTCCTCACCGCGAAGGTCGGCGATCAGGGGCGGCTCTACGGCTCGATCACGAGCGGCGACATCGCCGATCAGCTTTCGGCCCAGCTCCACCAGCAGATCGACAAGCGGAAGATCGAGCTCGACGAGCCGATCCGGCAGCTTGGAACGTTTGAAGTTACGATCCGCCTCCACCGCGCGGTCACCGCTGCCGTAAAGGTCGACGTCCAGCCGGCAAAGTAGCCGCACCGTCGGAAAGAGCAGGCCACAGTGGCTATTGAGCGACTCCGGTTTGACGATCAACCGGAGCGGTTGCCTCCGCATAACGTCGAGGCCGAAGAAGCCGTCCTCGGCAGCGTCCTCCTCGATCGCGAAGTGATCGGACGCGTCTCCGGCGTGCTGGATGCCCGCGACTTCTACCGCGAGCGCAACGGGCTGATCTATCAGTCCATGCTCGATCTGTACGACCGCCACGAACCGGTCGACTATCTGACGCTGATCGACGAGCTCGACCGGACCCAGCGGCTCGATCAGACCGGCGGCGCCACCTACGTGGCCAGCCTGCTCGGCGTCGTGCCGACGCCGATCCACGCCGAGCATTACGCCAAGATCGTCGCCGACACCGCGTTCATGCGGCGGTTGATCTCGGCCGGCGGGAAGATCGCGACGATCGGCTTCCAGAACCAGTTCGAGCCGGAGACGGCGCTCGAGAAGAGCGAGCAGATCCTCTTCGAGATCGCCAGCAAGAAGGCGAACCGCGACTTCGCCCCCCTCTCCGAGATCCTGCGCGACTACCTGGAGCAGCTCAGCCTGCTGCGTGAGGGCGAAGGCATCAAGTACGGCGTGCCTTCTGGCTACGCCGACCTCGACAAGCTCACGGCCGGCGGCTTCCAGCGTTCCGACCTTGTCATTCTTGCGGCAAGGCCGAGCATGGGCAAGGCCCAGCCGCTCGACGCCCAGGTGCTGACCGAAGACGGCTGGAAAGCAATGGGCGACCTCCAGTTCGGGGATCGCCTGGCCTCTGTCGACGGTCAGCCGTCCCGCGTGACCGGGATCTTCCCACAAGGTCTGAAGCAGACCTATCGAGTGACGTTCTCCGACGGACGCTCCACTGAGTGCTGCGACGAGCATCTCTGGAAGGTGATGTACCGCGACTGGCCGGCACCGAAGGTGGTGACGACGGCCAGGCTCAGGGAAATGCTCACCCGCGTCCGCTACAAGGGCCGGCTCTGGATCGAAACGCCGAGCGGCGATTTCGGGCATCAGGCCGATCTCCCGCTCGACCCATGGGTGCTCGGCGCGTTGCTCGGCGACGGTACTATGTCAAGGCTCTGCATCTCCACCGCAGACCTGGAGATCCTCGAACGCTTCCGTGAACGTCTCGGCCCCGAGTTGATGCTGGTTTCGACTGGCGGAGTCGACTACCGCATCCGCCGCGTCGGGTCGCGCTGGCAGAAGGGTGTTTCGGGCGTCGTTCCCAACCCGGTGCGGGAGGCACTTATCGCGCTCGGCTTGAGTGGGAAACGCTCGCACGAGAAGTTCATTCCGACGATGTACATGAGCGCCTCGCGGGAAGCTCGCCTCGATCTCTTGCGGGGTCTGATCGACACCGACGGCTGGGTTGAGGAGCACGGCAGCGTCTGTTTCGTGACGACGAGCGAGCAGCTCGCCCAGGACGTCGCGACGCTCACACGTTCGCTCGGCGGGATCTGCCGGGTCAGGCCGCCGCGTCGAAAACACGCTGTGCAAGGCGACGTCCGCAAGGAGGGCAGGCCGGCCTACGTCCTGACGCTCAGCATGGACGATCCACAGTCGGCCATGACGCTCCAGCGAAAGCGGATCAAGGCGCTCTTTGGGAACCGACATCGGCGCCTGACGTTCGCGTCGATCGAGCCGAGCCGCGTTGCCGAGACGCAGTGCATCGCAGTCACCCATCCCGACCAGACGTACATCACCGACGACTACATCGTGACCCACAACACCAGCCTCGCGCTGGGGATCGCCGCAAACGCCGGGCTGAAGTTCAAGGCCGCCAGCGCAATCTTCAGCCTGGAGATGTCCGGCGCCCAGCTCGCGGCCCGTCTGTTGTCAACTGAATCCGGCATCGAGACGACGCGGCTGCGCTCGGGCAACCTGACGGACGCCGAGAGCCGGAAGCTCGGGCATGCGCTCGGGATCCTGGCCGAGACGCAGATCTACATCGACGACACGCCCGGCCTCTCGGTCACCAACCTGCGCGCCAAGACTCGCCGTCTCCACGCCGAAGTGCCGCTCGACCTGGTGATCGTGGACCACCTTCAGTTGATGACGGCCGGCGAAGGCTCCGGCATGAACCGTGTCCAGGAGATGTCCGAGATCTCCCGTCAGCTCAAGGGGCTCGCCCGCGAGCTGCACGTGCCAGTAATCGCGCTCTCGCAGCTCTCGCGAGCGGTTGAACAGCGCTCGCCGAAGATCCCGATCCTCTCCGACCTCCGAGAGTCGGGTTCGATCGAGCAGGACGCCGACCTGGTGATGTTCATCTACCGCGACGACTACTACAACAAGGACAGCGAGAAGCAGGGCATCGCCGACATCCACATCGCTAAGCACCGCAACGGGCCGACCGGCCAGATCTCGCTCCTGTTCAACCAGCGCACGACCAAGTTCCTCGACCTCGAAGTGTACCGAGATTGAGGAGCGCTGCCGGATGACGGACGTCGCACCCCGACCGCTGCGTCGGTTTCCGGGCTTTCCCGACCGGATGGAGCTCGTGCCGGTGCCGGGTGCCATCTTCGGCACACTCCTTCGCGAGATCGACGACCTCGCGGAGCTGAAGACCCTCCTGCACGTGCTGCGGCTGCTCCATGCGCAGCCCAGAGCGCCTCGCTTCGTGCAGCGTGCCAGCCTGCTCGCGGACGCCGGCCTGCTCGATGCGCTCGGCTCAGTCGACGGTCCTGCCGGCGAAGCGGCCGTCGCAGATGCGCTGGATCGGGCCGTGGGGCGCGGTACGCTGCTGACGATTAACGTGACTGACGGAGCCAGCGAGGATGAGTGCTACCTGTTGAACACTCGCGCGAACGAGCGCATCGTCCAGCAACTGCTCGACGGCGAACGGACGCTCGGCGACCTCGGGCCAGTACCGACGCCGCGCGAGCCGGCCGCCGCGACCGACCGCCCCACCATCTACGAGCTGTATGAGCAGAACGTCGGCCTCCTGACGCCCCTCCTGGCCGAGGAGCTTCGCGAGGCGGCCGAGAGCTATCCGGCACCCTGGATCGAGGATGCCTTCCGCGAGGCTGTGGCCCAGAACAAGCGAAACTGGCGCTACGTCCTGCGGATCCTCGAGACCTGGGCCAGCCGAGGAAGGGGGACGAGTGGAACGACTTGGCGACGCCCTGACCCGCCTGAGGATCCGCGGCGGTATCTCGACGGTCGGTACGGTCGGCTCGTCCAGCGCTGACGTCCCACCCGAGGAGCCGCCTGCCTGCCCACGCTGCCGCGACGCCGGCTTTTTACGCCGTGACGTGCCCGCCGGCCACCCCGACTTCGGGCAGGTCGTGGTCTGCCCGTGCCGACAGCAGGATGTCGCCGATCGGCGGCGGAGCCGGCTCGAGCGGCTGAGCAATCTCGGATCGCTGACCCGGCTGACCTTCGACAACCTGGAGCCGGAAGGTCGCTCGAACGACCCGACCCGACGCGATCGATACCGCCGGATCGTGGAGCGCGTCCGTGCCTTCTCCGAAGTCCCGGACGGCTGGCTGCTGCTCGCCGGGCCGCCCGGCTGCGGCAAGACGCACCTGGCCGCCGCCGTCGCGAACCGCCGGCTCGCCGAGGGTGAGCCCGTCATCTTCTCGGTCGTGCCGGACCTGCTCGACCATCTGCGCGCCGCATTCAGCCCGAATAGCGACGTCGGCTACGACGAGTTGTTCGAGATGGTACGCGAGGCCCCCCTGCTGATCCTCGACGATCTCGGGACGCAAAGCGGGACGCCGTGGGCCCAGGAGAAGCTGTTTCAGCTGCTCAACCATCGGTACAACGGGCGCCTGCCGACGATCATCACGACCAACCTGCGGCCCGAGGAGCTGGACGAGCGGCTTCAGACCCGGATCCTCGACGTGACGCTGACCGCGATCGCGATCGTCGACGATTGGGAGGCATCTTCGCTGGAGCGGCTCGGCGGGCTCTCCCTCCAGCGCCTCGCGCAGATGACGTTCGCCACGTTCGACCCTAGAGGCATGGCTATCGAGGAGCATCAGCGCGAGAACCTTCGCCGGGTGTTCAATCGAGCGCGCAGCTTTGCCGAGACGCCGGACGGCTGGCTTGTCCTGCAGGGCGCTCCCGGCACCGGGAAGACCCACCTGGCCGCTGCCATCGCGAACGAGCGCCGAGCCAGGGGGCAGAGCGCCTACTTCATCACGACTCCTGACCTGCTGGACTATCTGCGCTCGGCGTACGCGCCCGAGAGCAAGATGAGCTACGACAAGGTGTTCGAGGCGATCCGGACGGCGCCGCTGCTGGTGCTGGACGATCTCGGCGCACACAGCACGACGCAGTGGGCCCAGGAGAAGCTGTTTCAGCTCCTGAACTACCGCTACAACGCCGGCTTGCCCACGGTCATCACCAGCAACCTGGCGCTCGAAGAGCAGGATCGGCGGATTCAGTCACGGATGCTCGACCCGAAACTGTGCGACGTCTGGGCGCTGGTCGTCCCGCCGTACCGCCTGGAGCTGGGCGGCTCCCACGTCCCGAAGCCTCCGCCCCGGGGCGACCAGCGGGGGCGCGGCCCACGCGCACGGTAGGTCGTCGCGATGAGCGGATCTCCACCGTGCGTGAGACGGTCTCTCCTGCACGCGATGAGCCAGAATCCCTCGCGCGCTGCCCCAGGTCGGGGGTACGATGTCCCCTTCAACGAACGGACGGCGATACGCCATGCCCAGCCTGGACCCGGCACTCATCCCCCAGTACGTGAGCATCAACCAGAACGACGTCGAGATGCTGGCGCGGATGCTGCTCGCGTTCGCCCTGGGTGCCCTGCTCGGCTTCGAGCGCGAGCGAGCTGGCCGGCCGGCCGGCCTGCGGACGTTCATGATGGTGATCGCCGGGTCGGCCGCCTTCACCCTGGTCTCGATCTACGGGTTCCTCGACCAGGGCACGGTCCGCGATCCGGCCAGAGTTGCCGCGCAGATCGTGACCGGCATCGGGTTCCTGGGCGCCGGCACGATCTGGCGGACTCCGTCCACGGTACGGGGTCTGACCACGGCGGCGACGATCTGGTTCGCGGCGGCAGTCGGGATGATGGTCGGGTCAGGGCTGTATCTCGTGGCGACAACGTCGGCGGTATTCGGCTTCATCTGCCTGCAATTTCTGCGCTCGCCGGCCCGACGTGCCTCGATGCGCGGCGAGCCGTCGATCACCGGCCAGGCCCGCGAAGAGTGATCGGTGCATGAGGTCAAGGTGAGCGGCGCGGTGACAGTCCGGATCGCGGACGAGGTCCGGGCGGCGATGGCCCAGGGACGCCCAGTCGTGGCGCTCGAATCGACGTTGATCTCACACGGGCTCCCCCAGCCCCGCAACCTCGAAGTCGCGCGCCGGCTGGAGTCGGTCGTCCGCTATGGCGGCGCAGTCCCCGCCACCATCGGCATCATCAAGGGCCAGGCGATCGTCGGCCTGTCGGACGCCGAGTTGCAAGTGCTCGCGACGGTCGAGGGTGTCCGCAAGTGCAGTCGCCGCGACATCGCCATCGCCGTCGCGCGCGGCGAGCACGGCGCCACGACCGTGGCCGGGACGCTCGCCCTGATGGGCCTCGCCGGCCTCTCCGTGCTCGCAACGGGCGGCATTGGCGGGGTCCATCGCGGCGCCGAGCAGACGTTCGACATCTCAGCCGATCTGGTCGAGCTGGCACGTAGCACGGCGATCGTCGTCTGTGCCGGCGCCAAGGCGCTGCTCGATTTGCCGCGCACGATCGAAGTGCTCGAGACGGCCGGCGTGCCGATCCTCGGCTGGCGGACCGACGAGCTGCCGGCATTCTACTCCTCGGCGAGCGGCCTGCCGGTGACGACGCGGATCGAGTCGGCGACGGAGGCGGCGCGGATCGCCCTGGCGGGGTGGCGGCTCGGGCTCAGTGGCGGCGTGCTCGTCGGCGTGCCGCCACCATCCGGCACGACGCTGGCGAATGATCGCATCGAGCGGTCGCTGGCCGAGGCGCTCCGCGAGGCCGATCGGCGCGGGCTCCGGGGACCGGATGTCACGCCGTTCCTGCTCCGGGCGGTCGGCGAGGCGACCGGCGGCGAGAGCGTCGAGGCGAACCTTGCCCTGCTGGAGCACAACGCGCGCGTCGGCGCCGAGATCGCCGTAGCCCTCAGCGAAGTGTCGCACGGGTGACAGCCACGCCCTTCACGCTTCCGTCGCGAGCGCTCGTGGTCCGGGCGGGCCACGATGTATCCTTGCCCAGCCGCCGGCAATCGACAATCGCGTCGCTCGAAAGGACTCCGACGATGACCGACACATACTCACACGGGAAGCGGCGGCCCCTCATCGTCGGGCTCATCGGGTACGGCGCGATCGGGCGGCGTCTGGCCAAGGCGATTGTCGCCGGCGAGGCCGGGCACTGCGAGCTCGGCGCGGTCCTGGTCCGCCGCCCCGAGCGCATCGACCAGGACACGGTAGCAAAGCTCGGCTGCACCGTCACCGGCGACGCCGCCGACTTCCTCGCCACCCGCCTGGACCTCGTCGTCGAGGTCGCCGGGCACGACGCACTGAAAGCGTACGCCGAGGACATCCTTCGACAGGGCAAAGATCTGCTGCTGATCAGCGTCGGGGCGCTGGCCGACCCGCGGTTCGAGAAGCGGCTGCATCGCGCCGCCCACGACTACGGCCAGCGCGTCTACCTGGCAAGCGGCGCCATCGCCGGCATCGACGCGATCTCCGCCGCTGCCGTCGGCCGGTTGGACTCGGTCACCCACTCGGTCCGCAAGCCGCCGGCCGGTCTGCTGCCGCCGGACGAGGTCGCGCAGGCCGAGGCGTCCGGCGAGCCGCGCGTGCTCTACGAGGGGCCAGCGCGCGAGGCAGCGCTGCGCTTTCCGGAGAACGTGAACGTGGCGGCTGCCGTCAGCCTGGCCGGCCTGGGCCTGGACAGGACGATCGTCCGCGTCGTCGCCGATCCAACCGTCGTCCGCAACACCCACGAGATTGAGGCCCGCGGTGAGTTCGGCGAGCTTCGGATCGTGCTCCAGAACATCCCGACCGAGAACCCCAAGACCGGCCGGCTGACGGCGATGAGCATGGTCAAGGCGCTCCGGAGCCTGACCGCCGAGGTCGTCGTCGGGATCTAACGGCTCAGGTCGCTCCGGGCGCGGGCGTCTCTAGTCGTCAGCTCCTGCAAGATCATCAGGAGTACGAACCAGGTCGCCAGGCCGAGCCCGGTCAGGATCAGCGTCCCTCCGGCGGCGAAGTACGACCAGTGCGACGTGATCGCCCTCGTCGCGATCCACTCGAGTGCCGCCGGCGTCATCAGCACCACCCCGCCAAGCATCATCAGCATCCCGAGCCCGGCCAGCTTGCCGCGCCACGGCCTCGGCACGGCCGGCGAAGGCCTTCGGCGGGCCGGCAACAATCCGAGGATCGCCTGGCAGGTCACCCCGAACGCCAACAGGTTGACGCCGGCCACGCTCAGGATCAGGACCGCGAACAGGCGGTAGATCATGTCTTCCTGGAGCTGCCGGTTCTGAAGATAGTAGATCGTCGGACCGAGCCCCAACACCAGGGCCAGCACCAGCGCCACCAGCCCGAGAGTCCCGAAGAACCGCTGCGGGTCGTAGAGCAGCGCCGTCCAGAGGATCGAGCGGAGGAAGCGGATGCCGTCCTTGAGCGGATTCAGCTTCGATCGGCCGACCCGTTCCTTGTACGGGATCGGCACCTCGACCATGTTCAGACCTTCGTAGACGGCGCGGGTGCTCATCGCCGGCGTGAAGTCGAGGCCATCCGGCAGCGGATACAGGATCGGCAGCGACTCGCGGCGGAAGACCCGCATCCCGCTGGCGCTGTCCGAGATCTTCCGTGAGCCCACGATGCTGAGCAGCGCCGCGAAGATCGTGTTACCGATCCGCCGCACCATTGGCATCTCGCTCTCGCCGCTGAGCATCCGCGACCCGATGATCAGGTCGGCGTCGTGTTGCTCGATCGCCCGGCAGAGCTCCGGAAACGACTCCGGCGGGTACGTGCCGTCCGCGTCCAGGAAGGCCAGCAGGTCACCTCTCGCGGCGTTGAACCCGGTCTTCAGGGCCGCGCCGTACCCTCGATTCTGAGGGTGCTGGATCAGGCGGACGTCGGCGTACGCCCGAATCCTTTCGGCCGTCCGGTCCTTCGAGCCGTCGTCTACGACGATCACTTCCAGGGACTGAATGCCGGACGCCGCCAGCCCCTCGCGCTGGGCGAGGACTCGCTGGAGGATGGCGTCGATGCCGTTCTCTTCATTGAGGGCCGGGATCACCACCGAGAGCGACGCTGGCCGGCTCCGCGGCGTCTCGTCTGTGGAGGTCGAGGAGTCGGCGAGCGCAAGGTCGTGCGCGCGATTCACCATAGCCTGGCTCGAGACGGTCTCACCTTCTCAATCGTTCCCCGGCTCGTCTGGAAGCGACTGCTCGCTTCGCGGATCGGCCAGGCGCCGCCCGACTATACCCGATCGCGCGGCGAACGGCCGAACGGT
>Ga0209382_10001875_pt1 | contig 31990 bp, 24 predicted proteins | sample SoiMetdeltSBSDD5_FD_187599 | JGI IMG/M metagenome (GOLD analysis project Ga0209382, IMG submission 187599) | Bulk soil microbial communities from a Populus tree surrounding site in Tennessee, USA - Soil MetaG P. deltoides SBSDD5 (SPAdes) (version 2) | ecosystem: Environmental > Terrestrial >...
GGCCGGCGGGCAGGATGACGCCGCGCAGGCCCATCTCCAATTGCTCAGGGAGCAGAACATCCTCCGGGCCGCCCAATGCCCGGAGCACGGCGAAATCGTCGCGGCCATTTCCCCAAACACCCTCGAGCAGTGCGCCCGAGGTTTCAATCGTCACCCCGCGGTCCGGCACCAAGTCAATAATCGTGCCTGGCAACCCGGCTTTCAACTCAAAAGGTTCAGAGATCGCCGCCAGCAAAACTTTACCATCGCCGACGAGGACGACCTCGCCATCCACCGGCGAAGGCTCTCTCGTTGTCACCAGGTTGAGGAACGACTTGCGCACGGCCAGCGGTTCCCCCTTTTTCACCGGATCGCCCTCTTGCTTAACCATGAAATGGTCGGCTTTATCGTTGGGGACACCGAGCCGGCGGGCAATATCCACTAGCCGATGGTGATGGGCGATGATTGTATGCGCCACAACGTTGGAGGCTTCCATGCGCTGACCCATCTTCGCGACAACTTTGCCCGGGATGGGCAAAAAGCGCTCCCGTTTCAGGGTGGCGAGCAGGGTGACGTGACTGGTAGGAGGAATATAGGGCATAGGTTTCTTTAAGATAAGTGACGCGTGACCCGTGACTCGTGACCTTCACTCGTCACGGGTCACGTTTCATGCTCCCCCAACTTTCCAAATCCATTGCTGAACGGCTTCGTAGCGCTTCTCGGCATTTGTGGGGAAGACGATGGGGCGGCCGCGGCCGTCAATCATCACGCCGACGACTCCGCCGGTAATATCGCGCGTCCGACTCTTGCCTGGGCCGAAACCCGCGTCAATGCCCGGTCGCGGCTTGAGCGTCAACTTGCCGCGTTGGCCGGGTGGCAGCGATAACACTTCCAAGGAACCGAACTTCACTTCCAGCGCGGCCTCCGCGCCGCTTTCACTCACGAGCCGGACCTGACAAATCACGTCACCCCGCCGCGCGCGCCCAACCAGAGAAACCGCCGGGCCGAGATTCACAAGCGGGTCCGTTTCCATGATCTGAGTCACGGCCAGGGGATTGATGTAGGAGAGCGCGCCTAACGCGGCCAGCAGATGATGCGCATCTAAACTCAACCGAGTGAAGCCGATGGGCTGCAGCGCGTCCAGCAGGATAAGCGCGGCGGCGCCCGGGCGGGGGAGGCGGCCCAACACCGAGCCGCTGCCGACGATTAGATCAAAGGTGGGGAGCAGATCCGCGCGCGGCCAGTACGTGCGCGCCCGACGCAGCGCCGCTCGAATGACCTGTCGGGCCAGCGCGTGTTCCAGGTAAAGGTCATTCACCTCCATCGGCAGCGTGTGCGGATACAGGCTTTTGTTGAGGATAAACGCGCGCGCGGCGGCTTCCGAGAATTCAAAGGGAAGCCAGTGCATGAAATCGTTCAGCGCTGTTTCTTCCAAGACCTCGGCGGCATTCAGACCCACGCCTAAGTCCGGGCGAACGCTCAAGTGCAGGTTGCCGTTCACGGCCATGGTCAACGCCGTCGAGGCGGATCCCACACTCACGCCTAAAACACTTTTTCCCGAATCGAGCGTCCGGCTGAGCAGGCGCAGCGTCTGTGCTTCGGCGGGCGCGGTGGGGAGAATGCGGCCGCCCGTCCAACTACTGAGCGCGTGGAAGCCACCGATCTGTTCCAGGCGCAGCTCTTCAAAAACTTTGGCGAGTTCCAGGCGCGCGGGCGCGAGGACTTCCTCTCCCAATTCCGGCTGCACATTCGGCGCGATATAAACGGTCGCGACTCCGCCTAAGAGTTGGGTGACTTTTTCTTGGAGGGCGGCATTACCCAAGTAAAGCACGCGGGCTTTCGCATTGAGCGGGAGAAGGTGGCAGGCTAAACCGATGACTTCGATGAGCTTGAGCAGCGCCTCGCCTGCGCCGCCATCCGTGCCGCCGCCGATGAGGATGAGGTGCGGCTTGGCAGCCAGCACCGCGTCAATTTGCTGGTCTTCGCGGCGGCGGTCACCGAGGCTGAGCGTTTCGACGACGGAGATATATGTGGAATCCGCTGCGCGCCGCACGCTTTCCAGCGAGACCTGGGGCAGCAGACCGACGAGCACCGCGCGCACAATCGGGCCGGCGCTGGAAGTTGCGACGAAGGCGTCTATACCGCTGCCGTCCGCGGTGGCGGGCATAATCATCGCGGCAGCCTCGTCGAGCACGGTGCGCCCGGTGATCGTTTGCAATTGATTCAAGGCGTGGCGCATGCCCTCGGAGGCTTCAAAGTAGGGCGGGCCGAGCGTCGAAGCCGCTTCACCGGACGCTAGAAAACGGTAGTGACCTTCAACGACGTCAAAGAGCAAGGCCCGCGTCGTCGCGGTTCCGAAGTCTACGGCTAAGAGCGTGTCGGCGGTGTAAGTGTCAGTCATTATGATCCGAAAAGAATTGCAAGAATTTTTTCAATGGTTGACCCCGCCGCGAGGAGGCTGTCGGCGAAGAGAGCCAGGCTGGCAGCCAGCGCGCCGGCGTACATCACGCCAAAGGTGATGCCGATGAATATCCGGCCAAAGATGGCGATGATTTTGATGAACACCGACTGTTCGACGACTCCGCCCGGTTTGGCGCGCGCGCCGTAATAGAAGAACCCCAGCGTGAGCAGCGTCCCGCCCATGATTATCCACGCGTTCACTGCCTGCTCCGCCGCCGCCCCCAAGCGGGCGGGTGGGGTGGTAGCGAGATCCGCGATGACCGTGGCCGAGAGAAAAGTTGCGCTCATCTGTGGCAGGATGGTCCCCATGACCGCGCCGCCGACGGCGACGGCGACACCGACGCCAATCATAAAAGCGGTGCCGAAACTGCCCAGACGCTGGGTGGACGGCGCAGCTTTCATCAGCAGTAAAAGTCCCACAATCCAAGCTCCCACCAGCGGGATTAGGATGGACATGAGCTGGTCGGGGGGGATACTCTGGCCGAGTAAGACGGATGGAATTAGGGGAATTATTGGAGCGATCAATTGAGGATAGAGAATGTTGGAGGTGACGATGATCGCCGCGTAGCCGGCCGCCGCGCCGACGAAAACATGAATCGCCACGCGATAGACGGGGTTATCGCCCAACAGATAACTCAACACGGCCAGCGTTAGCAAGAAACCAACGATCGCGCCCAAATCATCAGCGGTCATGCGGCTCGTCTCCGGCGGATAAAACCGATGATTCCATACATTAGATTTCCAACGATCAGCAACAGCGCTGCAGTGAGCAGGCCGCCGCCTAATGCGCCCCACAGTTGATTGGCCGCGCCGGAGGCGCCGGCTTGGCGTTCATATTGAGCGGCGGCCAGGACACCGCTGACCAGGCCCTGAATCTGCCGGGTCTGGGGATTGCCTTCGTAGTAAGGGAGCACCATCGGCTCGGCGCCGGCGCTGACGGCGGCAATCATCGGCATAGGTAGCTGTGTTGATGCGGAATAAGAATGCACCTGCTCGATCCAGGTGCGCGCCGAGTCCGGCGTGGCGGCGATGATGAGCACTAAACCGAAGTCGCTGAAAGATTCCACCTGGCTCACGATGGCTTGCTTCGTCCAAACTTCCGCATCGCCGCTGAAGTCGGCGTTGAAGACTAAGCGCGGCTGATCCGTGAACTTAAGCACGCCCACCGCGCCGCCGGGAATGTAACCGAGGTGGGTGTAATTAATTCCGTAGGTGTAGGTATAGCCTATCTGCTGAATGAGTTGCGGTTGGACGCTGAGTTGTTTGAGCAAGGTATCGCCCACGGCCGCGCCGCCCAAACGGGTGCTGACGCCCACCAGCGGGACGCCGCGCCGCATCAGGTGCATCAGTAACGCCTCCGCCACCCGGTTGAGTTCGCCCGTCTGCGCGGGTTCGTAATCGAAAGCGACGAGCACCGGTTTGTCGGTCGGCAGGCTGTTAAGGGTTAGAAAGGCATCGAGTGTCTCTTGGCTCATGGTTTGGGGCGGCGAGAAGATGTCCGGCAGGACAAAGGCCGGCACGAAGACCGCCAGTGCAATGACTAAAAAGACGATCCAGCGCTCAAACGGCAGCGCAATTTGGAGACCGCGTTTGGAAGCCGGACGCGCTTCGGTATCTGACTCGAGCAGGCGGGTCAACAACGATGCCCGTTCCGCCTGGGCCGGACTCACTTCCAGCTTATGGACGTTGAGTGTACTTTTGCGCGGCAGCGCGACGGTCGGCTCGGCGCGCAAAATGCCGGGCACCCCGGCCAGGAACCCGACCGTCTCCTCATAGTTGTCCATCTCGGGCTCGATGGCTGACTGCCCTACATCCACTGGGCGCATCGCTGTCAGCCAACTGGGCAACGCGCCTTGAGCGAGATTCCCTTTGGAAGGAGTCGTAGGCCCGCCGAAAATTGAACGGGCCGGTTGGGATTGGGGTGACTCCGGGGTTTCGGGCAGTGGGCCGGTTTGAGGAATGGTCGCGGCCCCCGCCGCCATCGAACCGAGCCAGGCCGGCATTTCACCAGGCGCTAATTCCTCGTCCGGCGGCGCGCTGGTCTCCGCCTCCGCGGCTGAACTACGCAGTCCGCTTAACCAATCCGGCGCTTCCGAGGTAACTGTTGGTTCGGCGCTTGCATCCGGCGCCATCGTCTGCAGCCAGTCCGGCATTTCACCCGAAGGCATGGCAAACGGCGAGACTTTCGGCCCGGCTTCAGACTCGGCGGGCGCACTAGTGGTTTCGCCTCCCAAAGAACGCAGCCAATCCGGCATCTCTTCGGATGGAGCGGGTGCTTCAGGTTCCGCGGTGGCTGAAGGCTCAGGCGCTCCCCACAAAAATTCCGGTTCAGCTTGAGAGGGGGCGGGCGCGAAAGCGGGCGAAACCGGTTCGGGCGGCGGAGTCTCGGCGCTGCCCATCGAACGCAGCCAGTCCGGCATTTCATCGAATGGCGTTGAAGCCGGCTCGGTGGAGGGCGCGGGTGTGGATTCGGCGCCCATTGTGCTTAGCCAATCCGGTACATCCTCAGATGAGGCTGCCGGTGGTATGACTGCTGGTGCGGGTGTGGGCTCGGCGCTGCCCATCGAACGTAACCAATCCGGCACGTCCTCCGAAGGAACAGCAGACGGTGCAGCCGGTGGCTCCGGCTCGGCACTGTCCATTGAGCGTAACCAATCCGGAGTGTTATCCGATGGAACCGCAGATGGTGCGGCTGGTGACTCCGGTTCAGCGCTGCCCATTGAGCGCAACCAATCCGGAGTGTCCTCCGAAGGAACCGCAGACGGTGCAGCCGGTGGCGCCGGTTCAGCGCTGCCCATCGAACGTAACCAATCCGGCACGTCCTCGGATGCAGCCGGTGTTCCAGGCTCGGCGGCTGACGCTCCCCACAAAAATTCCGGTTCGGCTTGACTAGGAGCAGGAGCAGAAGAAGGAGCGGCTGGCTCAGTGCTGCCCATCGAGCGCAACCAGTCCGGCACATCATCCGAAGGAACAGCAGACGGCGTGGCCGGTGGCTCCGGTTCAGTGCTGCCCATTGAGCGTAACCAATCTGGGACGTCCTCGGCTGGAGCGGGCGTTTCCGGTTGAGCCTCGGTGGTCGCACCGCCTAACGAACGGAGCCAATCCGGCGTCTCATCGGCCAGAGGCGTTTGTGCTTCCGGGGTGTCTTCCGTCTTCCGTCCTTCGTCGTCCGTTTCTCCGGTGCCTCCCCACAGCCACTCTGGCTCGTCCTTTGGTTGCTCTGACGCTGGCGCACCCGTATCGCCTCGCAGCCGGCTCATCCAATCTCCGGTCGCCGGTTCTACAGGTTCGGCTGTCTCTTCTTGTTCCGGTTCTTCTTCGATGGGAGCAGCGGAGGCGCGCAAGCGAGACAGCGTGTCGCCGGCAGCGGGCGCGGACGGAGGTAAGTCGTGGGAGGCGGGCGCGCCGGCCACCAAGGGCTTCAGCCGCGCTTCACAATATTGGCAGACTTCCAAAAAGTCGGGGTTGGACTTGCCGCAGGATTGGCAGCGAAGAGTGCCTTGTTCGGCAGTTGCCTCTGGAGCAGGAGTGGCTGCCGGCGCGCCCCCACGCAGGGGCGCATCACAATATTGGCAGACTTCCAAAAAGTCGGGGTTGGGCTTGCCGCAGGCCTGGCAGCGGATGACGGCCATAACCTTTACTCTCCGTAAGGCCGATCAAGCGCGAGCAGGATCCGCAAGCCGGTGGCGACGATACCTAGCCCAACGCCCAGCAGCAGACCGCGCGCGCCGGCCACCGCGGGAACCCCGGCGATCCATCCCCACATGGCTTGCAGACCTAAGTCCGGGATACCCAGTGGAAGCGGCGCCATACCAATCAGCGAGATGACGGCGACGATGAGAAAGACGACGACGGTGAGCGAAGGTGGGCGGCGCATGAGCCGGTAACCGGCAAAGACCAGAAAGAAGACGATGAGGCCGGAGAGGCTGGCGCCGACGGCGGATTGGACGTAGCGGAAAATCCAAACGTTGGCGGGATTGGAGGCCCCGGAGCCCCACTGGAGAACCCAGGCGACAATCGCTGCGCCGATGACGACGAGCAGACTGAGGATGAGAAAAATGCTGTAGACCCAACCAGACGATTGGCTATTGAACTTCTTCCAGTGGACGCTCATCAAGTTGAGCACACCGATCCAGACCGCCACCGCCGCCCCCGTGCTCGCCCAGCCGACGAACAGCCAGCGCAGATTTTGCAGCAAGCCCACGTTAGGAACAACGTAACCCAGCAGGACAATGACGCCTACGCTAACGGCGATGATGGTTGAGAGGAAGGAGAGATAGCGAATCTTCATTTGAAGAACAAATCCAACAACCCTAACGACTGGGCGACAAATCCGGCCAGGATCACGAACCCGATAGCCATGCGCAGCACATCCTGCGTGCGCAGGCTGGCGATGTGCGCCGGATGGCGACCAATGTACGCGCCGCCCGCGAACAAATCTTCGCCGACCAACGGATAATCCGCCGAGGCAAAGAGCAGCGCCTGCGTCGCGGGATCGTCCGACCCGGCCAGGGTGGTGATGCCCGCACGCTGACCGGCTTCGGTGAACAGCACCGCCTCCGGCCCCACCGACCCGATCAGAATCGTACCGCCCACCGATTCATCCTTGATCAGAGAGGTCAGCGCCGCACCAAACGAGTCGGCAGACAGGCCGGCCACGCGCGCGGAAGTTGGATCGTAGCGCGGCAGTGCATTCTGCCGGGCGTAAACTTGGCGTAGCACGTCTTGTGCCAGAAGCATCGCCGTGCCATCGGCGGTTGTTACCACCGGCGGTTTATCGCTCACGACTGCCACGGCCGAGATTTGATCGAGGACGGTCAGCCCGGCCAGCGCCGCGGCCGTATCTTGACCGCCAATGGAGCCGCTGCCCAGAGAAATGTGCAGGCGGCGCCCGGTTTCCACTGCCCGCCCAACGGTATTGGGCAGGCTTTGGAAGGCTTCGATGTTACGGAAAATGGCGGGGGCAGCGCCCTTGCGCGCGGCGAGGACGGTGAAAAGCATGAGGAGCCCGCCGAAGAGGGCCAGAAACAAGAATCCACTTACAGCCGTCAAAGTAGTCAGGTCCACGACTGCGGCTCCTCCGTCAGGTGTTCGGAAAGGGCGCGGATTGAGGCCGGGTTCTCGAATAAGTGGGCCAAGGCCAGCACATCATCTTCGCGTGCAAAAGGCGCGAAAGTCGCCCCGGCGAAGTAAAGCGCCTGTGCCCCTAAAAATGCCAGCGGCCCACTCGCCTCCAAAACAGAAGCGGCCAATTCGCCGACCCCCCACGCGCGTAATCGGTGCGCGATGGCTGCGATTCGGTCTTCATTACTCATCGGCAGCGAGTATAGCACAGAGGGAAGACTAATGAAAAATGACCGTTGAGCGTGAACAAATTTCAAATCCCAAATCCCAAGGACCAACTCCCAAGATGGTAAACTACCAATAACCAACTACCATCCGCCATCAGCCAAATGCCAACCACCAACCACCAGCCACCACCTTCGGCCAGCCACCAACCACCCGCATGGTTGTGGCGAACTGCTAGGTGGAGTTTTGTGATTGTCCTCCTCGGCGTAGCCGGCTTGGCTGGGGCGTTGTCGCTCGGGTTCGCCGATCCGCCGCGTGCCGGCCCGTTTAAATGGCAGGACGATTTCAAAAGCGAGACCGGGCGGTGGGAGTTCCGCGCTCCCAGAGAGGGGAGTCTGAACCCGCACGTTGGTGCGTTATGGGTGGATTTTTCTGCCTTAGATACGGATGAATTGGCGTTAGCGCTGACCGCCGATCCGGAAAATGACTTTACGCTTGAAGTGGCCGGCGCTCAAACCGGTGGGGAGGGCACAGCCGAATATGGCCTGGTCTTCGCCTGGCAGGACGCAACGCATTACAGCGCGGTATTGATTAATGGGAATGGATATGCGGAGGCCTATCGGCTGGAGGGCGAGGAGCGCCGTGACTGGTTTAAATGGCAGCAATGGCCCAACATTTTAGTCGGAACGGAGAGCAACCGGGTGCGGGTGGATATCCGTGGGACGCGGATCATCGCTCGGATCAACGATGAATTTCTGGTGGAGGCAACGACTCAACCGCAAGGCCGGATCGGCCTACTCGCCCGCAGCGCCGGCCCGGCGCAAGTTGTGTTTAGTTGGGCGAGGTTGTGGGAGCGCTAGAGTTGTTTATAAAACTTGACGGGGTGAAGGGGTGAGGGGGTGACACGGTGAGCATTAAAGAAATCACCCCATCACCGTGTCACCCCCTCACCTTGTCAGGGTGGTGAAAAGCACGCGCTGTAACAACCGCGGCCTGTCAGCTCTTAAGAAACTTTGTATCTAGGAAATAATCCAGCCAGATGCCGAAGATGCAGGCGATGGAAATAAACAGTAGGCCGACGTTGCTATAAGCAAAGTGCTCGGCATCCGTCCCAAAGCCAAAAGTCACCGGGCCAAGGGGAATCCGGATATAGACGATGGCCCACGTCAAAGCCGCGCCGACGAGCAGGGATACCACAAGCACAATCAAGCGTTTAATCTGCATAAGAGTCTCCACGGAAAGTTTGAATGCGTGCTGAGATTTTATTTTAATTGCCGGGAAGCGTCAAACCCGGCCCCTTCCAGCCAACTGTCATCTTCAGAAGGTTCCCGATAGCGGCCTGGCAAGTGGCAGGTAACTTGCCACTTGCCACCTACCACCTGCCTAGTTTGATTCCAGGGGATAAGACCTACGCCTCAGAGGGCGGCGTAATGTTTAGAGTCGGTGGTGTCTCTGCCTCCAGACCCGCCTCGCTCAACGACTCCTGGATTTCTTCATTCAATTTCTCGGCTTGCTCTAAAATTTCCTTCAGGTCGCTTTGCGCAAAATCATTCGGCGCCATTTTAAGCGCGCGCTGCAGGCTGTTCATGATGCGATCCATACTTTCCGAGATCAAGTCGGCGACCTGCTGGGGCGTCAGTTTCTCCGGATCCAGGCCGCGCGCCTGCAACCGCGCTATCAGCAGGCGCTGCATATCCGCTTTCGTCAAATCGCCCTCCGCCAGCAGATTTTCATAAAGTTCTTCCAACTCGTCGGGGTTGGTAGGGAGCTTTTCGGGTAGGGGCATGGTACTCTCCTTAAGGTATAGCGTTCAAACCTATAAACCTATATACTTTTTCCCAAATGAAAAACATGCGACGGATGTTATGGAGTACAGGCTTAGGTTTGATTCTTGGTTTTTGTTTTCTCACCTCGATGGGTGGCGCCTTCGCTTTCATGCAACTAGGGTTCTTGCGCGGCGTCTGGCCGGGTGGAGGCCAAGGTAGGACCTCGCCGACAGCCGTACACGAACACGATCCCCTGGTGACCCCGCCGGACCCATTACCGACGGCTGCTGGCGCAATGTGTGGCGGCCCGAAGCGGATGATCATCGCTTTGCTAGGCGTGGATGATCGGAGCCAGCCGGAAGAAGGCTATACTCATCCCACCCGCACGGATGCCATTATCTTAGTCAACGTTCGGTTTGATTCTCCCTCGGCGGCCATGCTTTCTTTTCCGCGAGATTTACACGTCCCCTTGGCGAATTTGGAAAATGTCCATCCGCTGGATCGCATCAACACCGCTTACATGTATGGCGAACTCTACGAGGTCCCGGGCGGTGGGCCGGCCGAATTCAAAGCGACGGTCGAGCTTAATTTTGGCATTCGGGTGGACCGCTACATCATGGTGAACTTTGGCGCGTTCGTAAAGGCGGTGGATGCGCTGGGCGGCATTGACGTGAATGTCCCGGACGCGATCTATGACTCGACCTTTCCCAACGATATAGATGATGGCACGATCATACTCGACATCCCGGCCGGACTGCAACATATGGATGGCCAGACGGCGCTGCGTTACGCGCGCACCCGTCATCAGGATGATGATTATCATCGAGTCAAGCGGCAGCAACTGGTCCTCTTAGCGATCCGCGACAAATTATTCAGCCCGGAGGTCATCCCGCAAATTCCGGCTTTATTGGATTCGATGCGGGATTCGGTTAAGACCGATCTATCCGCCTCGGAAATTGCCGCGCTGGCGTGTCTTGGCCCGCAGATTGATAACGCCTCGATCACGGCGCGTTCGATTGATGGGACGATGGTGATTCCCTGGACGACTCCTACCGGTGGCCGGGTGAGCATTCCCAACCGCGAAGTGATCGCTCCGTTGATCGAAGAGTTTTTGGGTCAATAAGGGTTTATTCAACTTCCGGTTCTGGCATCTCGCTTAAGGCCTCCGGTGGTTGAGCGCGCCGGTCTCGTTGACCCGCTGCATAAAAGAGAAGTCCAACAGACGCTGGCAAGAGTACGGCCCAGAACAAGAACAGGTTGCTTTCATACAGGGCAGGCGCGGCATAGCGGTTGAGGTTGTAAAGAATCAACCCGCCCGCCACGAGCACGGTCACAAAGTTTAGCATGGGATCGCCGGCGTGTATCCATTTGAGTCCGGCGCTGCGCCGTTGGGTGAAGGGCCACCACAGATTCGAGCCAGTCTGCCCAAATTGATCTGTGAGCACGTGCGTGGCGAAGGTGAGGCCCACCACCCAACCGGCGATTGCGCCAAACAGCGCGCCGGCCGCCAAACCAAAGACCGCGGCCAAGATCAGCGAGTGTGACCAGCGCCGATGCCACGGTAAGAATGAAATTTCTATTTCATCTTCATCTCCGGCGCGCTGAAACTCAAAGGATGGGCCTTCGGTTGTCTCGACGCTCAACACGCCGGAGTCGTTGCCGCGTAACTTGGGGCCGACCGAGGCATGCCCCACTGAACCCGGTTGGCCGACTTCTTCCAATGTGACTCCCGCGCTGTTGAGGAGGGGACCGGGATGCACAACGATTTGATTGTGGTCCGAGTCGAATTGCAAATTGTATCTGCGCCAGCAATCAATTCCGAGCCGAGCTGAATAGAATTGAACAGTGACCGGCTTTTCTGATTCATAAGCTTGACGAATGATCTCGGCGAGTTGATCGGCCACTGCTTGCGCATTGAAGTTAAGCGCCGGCGGTTCGATCTGTTCGTCCACCGGTTCAAAGTAGCGCGCAATTTTAAAATCCAGCCAATCCGGCAGCAAGCCAAAAATTCCGGCGAGGACGAGAATCAGACTCCGCTCGTGTCCGGCCAGCGCGACGACGCCCGGAATAAATGTCGCGGCCGCAACCGCCGAAGTGAAGTGGGAAATGGCTTTCATGCGACAAGTTTAAATGAAAAATGACAAATGTAAAATGAGGCGTGATCTTCACGAGTCACGGATCACGCCTCACGAGACACAGATCAAGATAATCAGGGAGTCAACCTATGGATAAACGCGAACGTTTGGAAGCAACTCTCAAGGGCGAGAAAGTAGATCGGGTAGCCGTCGCGTTATGGCGACATTTTCCGGTGGATGACCAGCGGCCGGAAGATTTGGCGGCGGCCACACTGGAGTTTCAAAGATTATACGACTTTGATTTTGTGAAAGTGACTCCGGCCAGCTCGTTCTGTCTCAAAGACTGGGGCGCGGAGGACGAGTGGCGCGGCAACCCGGAGGGCACCCGCGAGTACACGCGGCGAGTGGTAACCAAGCCCGCCGACTGGCAGAAGCTCAAGTTGCTCAATCCCAAAATTGGGCACCTGGGGGCGCAACTGCGCGCCCTGGAATTCATCCGAACCGGGCTGCGAGGCAGCACGCCTTTTATCCAAACTCTCTTCAGCCCCTTGAGCCAGGCGCGCAACTTGGTGGGAGCCGAGAATCTGCCGGTTCACTTGCGGCAGCACCCTGCCGAACTCAAAGCGGCCTTGGACGTAATTACCGGGACGACGCTGCATTTTCTGGAGGAAGCGCAGCACACAAACTTGGACGGGATTTTCTATGCGGTGCAACTCGCTACGCCGCGCGTTCTCTCGGAAGCCGAATACCATGAGTTTGGCGAGCCATACGACCGGCAGATTTTGGAGGCAGCCAAGGAACTGTGGCTGAACGTCTTACATTTGCATGGTGAGCCGGTGATGTTCGATCGCCTGGCGGATTATCCGGTGCAGGTGTTGAACTGGCATGACCGCGAAACGCCGCCGAGTCTCGCGGATGGGCAGAAACGGTTTCCCGGAACAGTCTGTGGAGGCCTGCGACAGTGGGAAACGATGGTGCGTGGCACGCCGGACAGCGTGAGCGCCGAGGCTCGTTCTGCTTTGAAGGAAACGAAGGGCCGGCATTTTATCTTGGGCACAGGCTGTGTCACGCCGGTCACCGCGCCCCGCGCTAATTTGCGAGCAGCGCGTGAGATCATTCAGAGTTGATTTTATTTCCATAAAAGTAAAGTTCCTCATTTCACAAAAAATATGTTTTAGGAGTAGACAAACGAGACTTTTTTTTGCTATAGTTTTTACAGTTGTAACTAAACAACTCAATATCGGACTGCCGGCCACGGGCCAAGGAGGGTAACACCATGATTAAAGAGAGCCTTCTAGAAGCGAAATGGAAACGGATCCGAGGGAAGGTGAAGCAGCAGTGGAATTCGCTCACCGAGGCGGACCTGGACAACATTGATGGAAGCCGTGAGGTCCTGATTGGCGTGCTGCAAGATAAATATACTTATACTCGGCAGCAAGCGGAGGACGAAGTAAACCGGTTCCTGCAATCGCTCGAAGTAGAACCCGTCTGAGAAGCAAACCACCCCGACCATCATGGTCGGGGTGGTTTTTATTTAGAACTTCTCTAATGGGAGAAACCCGATTTCGGGTGAAGACCCTAAAGGTCTTTGCCCTCTCCGTTGCGCTACGGGGCGCTTCGCGAGACCTTTAGGGTCTAAGTGACTATTCGTAGCGTAACGCTTGCACAATCTCCAACCGTGCCGCCTGCCGGGCGGGGATAATGGCGGCGAACGCGCCAAAGAGCAGCCCGGCGGCGGTGGCCAGAATCAGTCCACCGGATGAGAAACTGTAATCCATCGGAAAGCCGAGTGCGCTAAAGGCGACAATCGCCATGTAGCCGAGATACAAGCCGGAAAGCAACCCCAACGCCGTCCCAATGGCGGCGAGGATGAGCGCCTCCGCGACGACGATCGTGCGGATTTGATTGCGGGTCGCGCCCACCGCGCGCAACATCCCAATCTCGCGGGTGCGTTCAATCACGCCAATGGCGAGGGTGTTCACCATGGCAATCAGCGAAGGCACCGCGAGGAAGATAACCAACACAAACATCCCAAAAAATATCGAGTCGAACAACCGGAGGTTCTCGTCAATATAAGCCTGTCCGACGACCATCTTGAATTGCGGATACGGCTTGAGCGCTTCTTTGATCGCCGCTTCTACTTTCGCCGGGTTCGCGCCCGGTGTGCGATTGATGCGCAACATCACATCTTCGGTGCGCCCAAAGTCGGCGGCGATGTTGTCTTGCGAAATGTATGCCGTGGTCGTCTTCGCGTTCAGATAATCCGACGCCACCGCCACAATCTTGTAGGGCACTTCACCGGTCGGGGTGAGCAGGGTAAGCTCGTCGCCCACCTTTAAGTTGGCCGACGATTTTAACAAGCCATTGACAATGACATTGCGGCCACGGCTCAAAGCCGCAAAGGCGCTGGCTTGGTCGCCCTCTAAAAATGTGAAGCCGCTCGTGGCCTGATACGAGACCGGTTCAATTCCTAACACGCCCACGGCCACATCGTTGATTTGGGTAGCCGCAAAGCGCAAGGTGCTCACGACGCCGACCCCTTCTATCGCGCGCAGGTCCTCCGCCAGTTTGGGCGCGGCCCCGACGTTCATCCCCCAGAGCGCAATCGTTGGCGGCATCAGTAAATAATCACTGCTCAAGCTGTTCTTCAACATGGTAGTGAACGTGCTCGAAACGCTCGTGAGCATACTCGCCGCCATCACGACAATCGCCAGGGCAATCATTGTCGTCGCGGCGGTCACGGCGGCCCGAGTTGGTTGACGCGTCAGGTTGCCCTCGGCCAGTTCGGCGGTGCCCGCGCGCGCAAAGACCAGGGCCAACAATAACCCAAACAGGCGCGCAATCGGTTGCACCAACGCCGGGCCAATCAGAATCAAGCCGATGACAAACAGCACCGCGCCAAAGAAGATCAAGCCGGAATTGGTGGAAATCAGGGCAAGCATGGCCAGCCCGATACTTACCAAGCCCACCCAAAAACTGAGAGTGGTCAGGGGCTTGAAGAGGCTCTCGTTGACGGTTGGGCGTAAGGCCTCGAGGGGAGTCAGGCGGCTCGCGGCGCGGGCGGGCAACAGTCCGGCAACCAGCGTCACGCCTACGCCCAGCGCAATCGAAAGCCCCACCAGCCCAACTGTCACACTGGGGCCGGCGACATTGATGTTAATGTACTGTCGCACCATGGACGAGAAGGCGCTGACCGCCAGCCAGCCAAACCCATACCCCAACAGCAGACCCAAAGCCGTGCCGATGACGCCCTGCACCAATCCCTCGACCAGAATGAGCGACAAGATTGTATTCTGACTCGCGCCAATCGCGCGCAACATCCCAATGTCGCGTTTGCGTTCCACCACAATGGTGCGGAAGGTGTTGAAGATGATGAAGCCGCCCATTAACAACCCCATCGTGCCGAGCAAGTTCATGATGGCTTGCGCGTTCTTGATGTTGGTAAGGATTTCTGCACCCGCCTGAATCACGCCGATAGTGTAATGCACGCCGAGCGCGGTCTTGAGCGCCGCTTCGATTTGCGCGCGGCGGGCGTCGTCCGTCGAGTCGAAGTTCGCATCAATCACGTTGATTTTGCCCGGCGCATCCAACAGCTTTTGCGCTTGCGCCAACGGCACCAGGACTTCTTCATTTCCCGGCAGGAGGCGTCCCGGGAGCAGGCCGACAATGGTTAGCCGGGCGACGCCCGTGGGGGTGGGCAGTTCTAAGGCCTCACCTAATTTCACGTTCGCCACTTCGGCGAGTGATTTCGTGATGACCGCGACGCCCTCATCGGCGGCTGTGATGAAGCGGCCTTCTTCTACGTTATAGAAACTCATCGTCCGCAGAGTCTCGGGGTCGCCCCCGATTAACGAAACCGCTGTAACCCGGTCGGGCGTCGCCGAGTCTTTATCGAAATAATCGGCTGGTAAGTTGAGCGGGCGTTCAAGTTTAGCTGATACAGCGCGTATACCGTCCACGTTGGCAACTGTCTGCACGACCTCCGGTGAGAAGGCTTCGCCCGTCTTGTTGGTAATGGTCACATCAGTCTGGTCAGCCAGCGCCAACGCATTCGCCTGGAAAGCCCGGGTGAAGGCCGGCAGCAGGGTATTCATGCCGAAGATAACGAGCACGCCAAATACAATGGCCAGGGTGGTGAGGGTCGTACGAAGTTTGCGGCCCCAGAGATAACGCAGGGCGAGGGTGAGGTGAGTGTTCATCGTCAATCACCAATTCCTTAGGCCATCGCCTGAATCTTATCGGCGACTAGGCCGGCGTTGTCCAGGTTCCGGGTTTCAAGCCGGGTTTCGTCCACAATTGTGCCGTCCTTGAGAAAAACGATCCGGTCGGCGTAGGCGGCGATGCGCGGGTCGTGCGTTACCATGAGGACGGCGCGGCCCCAATCGTCGGAAATTTGGCGAAGGAGTGCGGCGATTTCATCCGAGGCGCGGGTGTCGAGGTTGCCCGTCGGTTCGTCGGCGAGGATGAGGGCCGGCTCGGCCACTAGGGCGCGGGCCACCGCGACGCGTTGTTGCTGCCCACCGGAGAGTTGGTCCGGACGGTTGCGTAGGCGGTTTCCAAGGCCCACTTTATTCAGCCAGTCGCTGGCTTTCGCTTTCGCGTCAGCCGATTTAACGCCATCGAGCGTGAGGGGCAAGGCTGCGTTCTCCGTCGCATTCAGTACTGGGATAAGATTGAAAAACTGAAAGATGAAACCGATTTTGCGGCGGCGCAGTTCGGTGAGTTTGGTGTCGGAGAGGTCGGTGAGGTTGTGACCCTCAATCAGCACCTGCCCACTCGTGGGGCGGTCGAGGCCGCCCAGCAGATGGAGCAGGGTTGATTTGCCGCAACCGCTGGGGCCCATCACAGTGACGAACTCGCCGGCGTTTACCTCCAGAGAGATGTGATCGAGCGCGGTCACGGCGGTGTCGCCTTTCCCGTAGACTTTGGTGAGATTTTTAGCTTGGATGAGAGACATGAGAGACTCCTTTAGCGAATAGCAGATGGCGAATGGCTGATGGCAGAGTGAGTTTGCTATCGGCTATCTGCCATCAGCTATCTGCCATTTGCTTCTTCGGTCGGCCACGCGGTTTCTCTTCGGGTTCGGGCAGCGGTTGGCGTTTGACTTCGTCCAGCCGGGCCTCGATCATATCCAACCAGCGCAGATCAGCTTCCAAGTGCATGATTGCTTTATCGAGCAAAAGAATCCGGGCAAGTTCCGTTTTAGGGTTGGCCTGGTGGCGTTGGGTGGTGATCTGGTGCAGGTTCTGGTAAAGCCGGGTGCGCTGCGTCTGAATCACTTTCCGAGGCTTGGCTTCGCCGGTGACCAGGCTCAACATTAATTTGATGAAGAACTCGTCGCGCTGATGTTCACGTTCCACACCGGCCTGGAACCAGGTGGTGAGCGCCAGCCGGCCGGCGGGCGTGATGGCGTAGATCCGTTTCTCCGGTCCGGCGTCTTGTTCAACGGCTTCCTCTTCCACCAACCCGCTTTCTTCGAGCCGGGCCAGGGTGGTGTAGATCTGCGCCGGTTTCACATCCCAATTTTGCTCGCCGCCGACCACGGCTTCAAAGGCCGCATGCAGTTCATAACCGTGGCGGGGGCGCTGAACCAATAGGCCAAGCAGGGCGTTACGGACAGACATGGATAATTTAGTCTACAAGTTTATAGATATGCGAAGGATAACTGCTTTGGAGAGGTTTGTCAACTGACTGCCCCGTACTATCCATGACTTTCATAGGATGTCAGAGTAGGGGCAATTCAGAACAGTCTTTAGGCGATCGTGGAGCCTACATTCTGCATTGCATAGACATAGCCAGCCTCCATCACGCGTTTCGCCAGTGTGAGGAAGACTCCATAGGATTGCTGGATCGGGGTGGGTAAGGCGTTTAACCGAGTCTGCACCAAGTCCATAAATACGCGCAGAATATAAACCTGACTCTCTTCGGCGCCGGTTTGGAAAGCTTGGGATACCGCGACGGTTAATTCTTCATCGGCGAGACCCGCTTGGGCCAAAAAAGTATGCACCCAGCGTGGCTCCGGTTGATTGAAGATATTCAAATTAAATGCGCTCAAGCCGGTGGCCTGCCCTTTATCCTTCAATCGGTCACTAAAGTCGTCGAAGAGGCGAAAGGCAGCATTCCACGGCCCGCGCAGCATCTCCATAATGGCCGCTTGGTTAAATATTTCCGAGAGGCTCGGTAAGCCCGGCTGAGACTGGCGGTAGCTCGTATAGATAATGGCCGTAATGTAAATCATCAACGCCGTGGCGAGCGAAATCTCAACGACTTGGTGGGTATGCACTGTCCAGAAGTCGGAAGGGTTGAGCCCATGATAGCGGCGATTGAGTTCCTGTTTCTTGGCTTCATTCAACAATGTTTCTTGAACAAACTCCTTTATAAGAATCGGCGCATCCTCGGCGCCGCTGAGCGCTTCTACTTCTTGTTTAATCCAACGTAAGGCTTCCAGCCGGGCTTGAACTTCGGGCGGTAAAGCGGCGGGATCGCGCAGCCCCTGCCCTTGGACCTCTTCACTCAAGCGCTGCACGGCGGCCAGAATCACTTCATCGCTTTTATCCATTCCCTGGTCCGCCCAATGGATGAGTGAAATCGTCAGCGCCGCCCCGCGCAGTTGTTCAGCCTCAGCGATTTCACCCGCCGCAATCGCCGCACAGACGACCACGACCTTGGGGGCTAACCGCTGGGTGAGTTCAGTGATCTCGTCTTTGGAAGCCAGCGGCATTCCCCGAACCAGGACCGGTTCCAGCGTCTCCACCACCAATGGATAAAGCGTCTCTATCTGACGGAATACTTTCAGCTTCTGCGTTGACATATCAGCTGAAAACGCATCTCCAAAGATGGGGCTGCTCCAAATCAGATTCAACAAGTTCGTTAGTTTTTCAGCCTGCATCCTTCACCTCACTTTTCCATCCGGGCGGAAATCTTTTTGCTTTCAAAGAACGCCGGGCAACGCCGAATGCCTGAGAACAGATTCTTCTTCATTCCTATGCTTTGACGAGTTTTGAAATATTATATTCCACTCCAATTGATTCGTTGCCTCGGCTCGCTAAATCCGAGGGCACCAGAATAGTTTCATTCCGGGGCAATCACTGCTGGCTTCGCCCTTGCCGAATTATCGGCCTCCATATACTATAAGCGCCGTGCGTCGCCCTGTCTCATCACCGAAGCCCGAAGTATCTTTAATTGTCGCCTTATCCCAGGCTCTGCGTCATGTGGGCCTGGTCGTCGCCGTCGGCGTGGCGCTGGCGACGGTCTTCACCGCCTGGACGCCGACCGGATTACTCCCCTCGGGTGTCGCGGCGCAGATTGCCAACGCGCTCGACTTACGCCACGTCGGCTCGGTGAGCACGCTGGCGGCCCCGCTGCCTACAGCCAATCGCCCATTGCCACGCATCGGCGTGGTGGCCGGGCATAAGGGAAATGACTCGGGCGCGGTCTGCCCGGATGGGTTGACCGAGGCGACCGTCAACCTGGATGTCGCCATGCGGGTCAAAGCCGGCCTGGAGGCAAATGGGTTTCAAGTGGACCTGCTGGATGAGTTCGATCCCCGGCTGGAGGGGTACCAGGCGTTAGCCGTGATCTCGATCCATAATGACTCGTGTGACTATATCAATGATCAGGCAACCGGTTTCAAAGTGGCCGGTGCGTTGGATACGGGGGCGCGCGATAAAGCCGAGCGCCTGGTGGCGTGCGTCAAGGACCGCTATCCCAAACAGACGGGTCTCAATTTTCATGCGGGCAGCGTCACGTTAGACATGACGCAGTACCACAGTTTCTATGAGGTCAACGCCGCTACACCGATTGCCATCATTGAGACTGGCTTCCTCAACCTGGATCGAAAAATTCTGACGGAAGAGCCGTATCGCGTAGCGCAGGGCGTCATGGATGGCATTCTGTGCTACGTGCTGAACGAGCCGGTTTCCTCTTCCTAGGATGGTGCCAGAAACTCTGTGGACGGCAATGTCGCCGTGCCACCTGGAGACGCAAGCTACTCAAGTCGGCCTTCGCTCCGAGTGACAAAGCCACTTGACCTGGGCCACCCTCACGCTCTCCCAGAGAGAAATCCGTCTCATTTCTCGATTTATGCATCAAACCCGTTGCGATTTAGGGTATACTTTGCAACCGTTATGAATGAGGTGTTTGTCGGAATGAAGTGTTTTGAGGGTTCTTTAATCTAATTGGAGAATAAGATGGTAACAGAACTAATCCGCCCTATTCCCGCCCAGAAGGGCTGGCCATTGCTGGGTGTATTGCCGAACCTTTTCAGTGGAGATCCGTTTGAGTATTTGAAAAATGTCATGCTTGAGCAGGGAGATTTGGTGCAATTAAATTTCGGCCCGAAGCCGGTTTACCTGGTCAGCCATCCCGATTATCTCCAGCACATCCTGCGGGACAATTATCAAAATTACCGAAAACCGGACATGCTTTACGGCACCGCTCGGAAATCGATGGGGAATGGGTTAATTCTCAGTACGGGAGACTTCTGGCTGCGTCAGCGACGCATGATCCAACCTCACTTGCACCGCAAACAGTTAGGAAAGCTCTTCTCGGATATGACGGAGGCTATTTCTGATGTATTAACTAGCTGGGAAGTGTTAGCCGAAAACAAGGGGGTGGTTGAACTGGATGAAAAGATGAGGGAGGTCAGTGGGACGGTCATCATGCGCACCATGTTTGGTAAAGAAATACTCTCGGCGGCTGAAGTCAGAGAAGTCGGCTGGCGTATCATGCGAATGGTAAAGCACGGTGGAAAGGAAATACTTTATAGCAACCTGCTGCCTAAATGGTTCCCCACACCCGGGCGGCGGCAATACAAGCAGGACCTCCGCGCCATGCAAGCAGTGGTAAATCGGATTGTCGCCAAGTGTCGCCAGGAGAAAGAAAGCTCGGCCAGTCTGATTCAAATGCTGATCCATTCCGTGGATGAAGAAACCAACCAGCAGATGACCGAACAACAAGTATTCGATGAAGTCATGACGATTGTGATTGCCGGCTACGAAACGACCGCAACCGCTTTGACCTGGCTATGCATTGCCCTGCAGCGGCATCCGGAAGTGCTGGAAAAATTACGCGCGGAAATCGCTCAGGTACTAGGTACCCGACTGCCTTCGTTCGAAGATGTTCCCCGCCTAACCTATACCCTGCAGGTCTTCCTGGAAGTCATGCGGATGTACACCGTTGTGCCTTTCCTGCCGCGCGCCTTGAATCAAGCTGACCAACTGGGCAATTATCATTTGCCGGCCAATGCCTTGCTCTTGGTCTTCTATCATGGCGTTCATCACAACCCGCGCGTCTGGGAAAACCCGGAAGTGTTCGATCCGGAACGTTTCACCTTCAAACGTCTGAGGGATCAACACTCCTTTGGATATGTACCCTTCAGCGGCGGGCCGCGCAAATGTGCTGGGGACGACCTTGCCTTGTTAGAAGGGCCGCTTGCCATCGCCATGCTGCTCCAGAAATACAACTTCCAGCTACTCCCCAATCAAACATTCGCGGCGCGCATTGGCTCAACCATGCAACCGCGCAACGGGGTCAAGGCTACCTTCTCTCTCTGGTCTGCCATCTGAAAAACTGGCCTGTAACAAACGGCTGGGACTTGGCCGGCAGCTATACTATGAGATGACACAACGCCCCATACCAATTAAACACACGAGCGAACGATGGCCTTCCAAAGGAGCAATCATGCCGCGTTTCCCGCCCGGAGGCGTAGGTTGAACGAATAAGGTTTTCCTATGACAAGTGAGCCAGGTGTTATAATGCGTGCCGCGTGCAGCCTACGAGGGCTCTAGGCTGGCTACGATAGATCACTCCATCCTCTAAAAGATCGTTCTGAAGTTAATAGGCAACCAATGGTTCACTGGTTGTCACCCGGTTTAATCTTGACGCGCAGATGCGCCTGAAATTATCTGCGCCGTGGGCGCTTGCCTGGGGTTTAGTCTGTTTTGGCTGAAATGGGATTGCTAGATGGATTAAATGCGCATGTGGATTTGGTGACTGCTTATCGCTAATATTCTAGTTGCGGTTGGTTGCGGTTGATTGGGTTGCTGTTACATTTTTGTTACGCTCTGACTGTAAAAACAGTCTAAATATGCTAAAAGAAGTCACCCGCGTGCGAGAAAATAAAGTGAGCCTGACTATACTAGCGCCATAGACTTACAAAAGTAGTTTGCCGTCTACAAACGGGGGTCACTAGCGTTGGTTGAGGCTGGAGTATAAATAGACAACGATGTCATCCCTCGGCGAGACCCAAACGGGGATCAAGCATTTGGAGTTTGTAGAGGCCCTGGCGGTTTCTACGGTCTCCGACCTTAAACGAAGTTTTCATCAACTCCTCCGGGAAGTCGGCCCAGGGCGAATGATACCCACCGCTTATGACACGGCCTGGATCGCTCGCTTGGGTCACTTGGATGAACAACTCAGCCAGCCGGCGCTCAGATGGCTGAGTGAACATCAACTGCGGGATGGGAGTTGGGGCGCGGCCACGCCGTTCAACTACTATGATCGAATTATCTGCACCCTGGCCGCGATGATTGCGCTGACCAAACACGGGCGGCGCGCGCAGGATCGCCGGCGGATTGATCGTGGCCGCTGGGCGTTGGAACGGCTCGTTCAGCGAGCGCCCCAAGGGGTCATGGCGGACCCCCACGGCGTGATGGTGGGCTTTGAAATGATTGTGCCGACCCTGGTCGCTGAAGCCGAGATGCTCGGCATCCTCCAAAATCACGGAATGGATTTTCTGGGAAAGTCGGCTGAGCAGCGCGCTGTCAAGCTCGCCAAGTTGCAGGGCTTCAAGATCAATCGCTTCACAACCATGGCGTTTTCGGCGGAGATGTTAGGGGCGGATAAGCAGGGAATGCTGGAGGTTGAGAACTTACAGGAGGCGAACGGCTCTGCGGGGCACAGTCCCTCCGCGACGGCTTACTTTGCGAGCGAGGTGTGCCCGGGAAATGCAGCCGCCCTGGCGTATCTGAAGCGTATTATTTATCCGGATGGTGGCGTGCCCAATCTGGTGCCGTTTGATGTTTTTGAGCAATCTTGGGTATTATGGAATTTGGCCCTGACCGGTACGCTCGATCCTGAAACATTCGCTTTGTGCCAGGCGCCGCTGGACTTTCTCGAAGCCGCTTGGCGGCCCGGAAAAGGGGTGGCTTTATCGGAAGGGTATACGCCCGTAGACGGAGATGATACCAGCGTCGTCTATAAGCTATTGACCCATTTTGGTCGCTCGGTGGACTTGGAAGCGGTATTGCACTATGAGCGCGAAGAATACTTTGGTTGTTATGCCTTAGAAGCCAATCCATCGGTCAGTGTTAATCTTCATATGCTGGGCGCTTTGCGCGAAGCCGGTTTTGAGGCGCAGCATCCCTCCGTCCAAAAAATTCTCCGCTTCTTACAGAGCACCCAAATGGCCGGGACCTTCTGGTTTGATAAATGGCACAGCTCGCCTTATTACACCAGTTGCCATGCGGCGATCACCTGCGCCGGTTATGCGGATGACCTGGTCCGGAATGCCGTGGATTGGATTCTGGCGACGCAAGGCGCGGATGGCGCCTGGGGCTATTACATTCCCACCGCTGAAGAAACGGCTTATTGCCTGCAGGCCCTGGTCCTATGGCGACGCCAAGGCGGCGAAGTGCCGCTGGAGGTGCTCCAGCGCGGCGCGGCCTGGCTGGCAGAGAATGCGCAGCCACCTTACCCAGCCTTGTGGATCGGCAAATGCTTATATTGTCCGGAGTTAGTCATCCGCTCGACGGTCTTGAGCGCCTTAACGTTGGTGGCCCAAGAATAGGAGTTTGGTCTATTTTAGCTGAAATGGGATGGCTACATGGATTAAATGCTTACACATAGTATTTTGTAGCTATCCGCGTTATCGCTAATAAGTTCTAATTTCAGGCTGATTGAATTAGCGTTGCGCTCTGGCTATAAAAACAATCTTAATATGCTAAAAGAAGTCACCCGCGTGCGAGAAAAATAAAACGAGGCTGAATATACTAGCGCTATAGACTACAGAAAGGGACTACAGAAAAAGGTAATGTGTAGTCCACAGACGACAGACGACGGTAGTTGGCGCTGGTTAAGGATGGAGTGCTAATAGACAACTATGTTATCCCTTGACGAAGCTAAAACTGAGATCAGACATTTAGAGTTTGTAGAGGCCCCAGAGGTTAATCCTGACCTCCAGCGGAGTTTTCATCAACTCCTGAGGAAAATCGGTCCGGGGCGGATGATGGAGACGGTCTATGATACTGCCTGGGTTGCTCGTCTAGGCGAACTGGATGAATCACTTAGTCAGCAAGCGCTTAAGTGGATTGCGGAGCGTCAACTCCCCGATGGGAGTTGGGGTGTCAGTTCACCGGCTTATTACCACGATCGTATTGTTTCTACCTTGTCAGCCATGATTGCCCTGGCTAAGCATGGCCGGCGAGCCTCAGACCGGAGACGGATGGAGCGGGGCAAATGGGCTTTAGAAGCTTTAGCCAAACGGACCCCTCAGGGTCTGATGAATAATCCGCATGGAGCGACCGTCGGTTTTGAAATGATTGTGCCTACTCTCCTGGCAGAGGCAGAAGCCTTAGGCATCATTCAGCATCAAGGCGATGGAATTCTAAACCAGTTAGCTTCTCAGCGTGCCATAAAACTCTCCAAGCTCCAAGGACATAAAATTAATCGTTTTTTGAGCATGGCCTTTTCAGCCGAAATGTTCGGCCCGGATATGGCTCATTTACTGGACATCGAGAATTTACAAGAGGCGAATGGTTCGGTAGCCTGTAACCCGTCGGCCACGGCCTATTTTGCGCTTCATGTGTGCCCGGGGAATGAAGCAGCACTGAATTATCTGCATCAGGTCACCTGTGAGGGGGGAGCGCCCAATGCGGCTCCGTTCGATGTGTTTGAGCCGGCTTGGGTATTGTGGAATTTAGGATTGACCGGGCTTTTGGATGATCAGTTACTGGCCGACTGCCAACCCCATCTTGATTTTCTCGAAGCTGCTTGGAAGCCTGGGGTGGGCGTCGGCTTTGCGGCTGGCTATACGCCCAAAGATGGCGATGATACCGGCCTGGCGTATGACGTGCTGACGCAGTTTGGCCGTTCGGTGGATTTCGAAGCTGTGCGCTCTTACGAAGAAGAATCTTACTTCCGCTGTTACCCCTTGGAGGGAAGCCCCTCGGTAAGCAACAATGTCCATATACTCGGGGCGCTGCGACAGTCTGGGCTGGAAGCCTCTCATCCGTCGGTACAAAAAGTTTTGCGGTTTTTGTGCCAGGCCAAAACCGCTGGAACCTTCTGGTTTGATAAATGGCATGCCTCTCCCTACTATGCCAGTAGTCACACGGTGATTGCCGCTGCGGGTTATGCTCCGGAATTAGTCAAAGATACTATTGATTGGATGCTGGCGACCCAGGATGCGAAGGGGGCCTGGGGCTATTACATCCCCACGGCTGAGGAAACAGCCTATTGCTTGCAAGCCTTGGTGATCTGGAAGCGACATGGCGGCGAGGTGCCGGCCGACGCGCTGAGGCGGGGCGCTGCTTGGCTCGCCGAACATGCCGAGCTGCCTTATGCTCCCATGTGGATTGCCAAATGTGTCTACTGCCCAGAATTAATCGTTCGCTCAGTGGTTCTGAGTGCGCTGATGCTCACGGCACAGGAATGAAGCTTCCCAACTAATTCCTCCGCAAAACCAACTTTTCTGTCAGGTGGTTTGTTCGATAATAAGTTAGTGATACCTCATACACCTTGGTTCAAGGCTTGGTTCCTCGTTGAGATTTTGGCTGCCTGGTGTGAATTAAGAAGTTATAGGAGTTGATGATGCCTAAGCAAAATGAACTGGTTGGACCGAAGGGTAACTTCCTTTTAGGCCATTTGCCGGAATTCAGGAAGGACCCATTAGCTTTTCTGATTAAGTGTGCCCAAGAGCAGAGCGAGATTGTGCCGCTCCGCATGCTTCATCTCCCGGTCTATCTTTTTACTAATGCGGATCATGTTGAGTACGTCTTGGGCACACACAGCCGGGATTTCGTCAAATCCAGAATGTATAAACTAGGAGGGAGTATCTTTGGGAATGGTATAGGAATGAGCGAAGGTGATTTCTGGCTGCGCCAGCGACGGTTGATACAACCCATTTTCCACCGGGAGAGAATCTCAGCCTATGGGCAGATTATGGTTGACCATACTCAACAAATGCTGGCTACTTGGCAAGAAGGTCAAATCCTAGACATTCCCGAAGCGATGCTGCAACTAAGTATGGGTATCACGACTAGGACTCTTTTTAATGTAGACGATGCTTCTCATACCATCGGTAAAGCGATTACGGTTGCCCTCAAAGAGATTGCAAATCGGTTTAGTACTTTGATTTCGCTTCCCGAAAATGTTCCGACACCTGCGAATCTTCGCTACCAAAGAGCAGCTCGGCATCTGGATGAGGGGATTTATCGCATGATTCAGCAGCGGCGGGCGCAGCCCGAAGATACCGGTGACCTACTCTCCTTACTCTTACAAGCACGGCATGAAGATGGGAGTAGGATGACGGATCAACAACTTCGAGATGAAATGGTGAACCTAATCATAGCCGGTTTCGAGACGATGGCGGTCGCTTTCATCTGGATTTGGTACGTACTTGCCCAATACCCTGAGGTAGAAGCCAAACTGTTGGCAGAACTGCAAGCTGTACTGGGAGAACGCACCCCTACTGTGGCTGACTTGCCCAAGTTGCCCTATACGGAGATGGTCCTCACCGAGATGCTCCGAGCTTACCCGCCCGCCCCTATGATGGGGCGTGAGGCAACAAAAGACTTTGAACTGGGTGGCTACCACTTTCCCGCTGGCACGGAAATATGGCTCTCGCCTTGGGTCTTACACCATAACCCCCGCTACTTTGAAGCGCCGAATGAGTTTAGACCGGAACGCTGGGAGGGCAACTTGCTTAAGCAATTGCCTAAGTTTGCCTACTGCCCGTTCTCCGGTGGGCCACGCCAGTGCCTTGGGAATACCTATGCGGTCATGGAAGCGAAATTAGTGTTAACGACTGTGATTCAGAAATTTCAACTCAAAGTGGTGCCAGGACAAGTGGTGGAGCCAGACTTTACTTTTACCTTGCGTCCCAAACACGGGTTAAAGATGGTCTTAGCCAAACGGAGTCTATCCCCTTCGGCGCAGTTAAACTGAATTTGCTCCAAAAAAACGTCCTTTCAAATTCGCCTCATGGTCTAGGACTGCTCCTCATGCTATGTGTAAGTAGTCCGTTCTGCTCTGAAAGACTTGTTTCTTCAACCCTTCTCTAACTACTCCTTCCCAACCAATCCCTCCACAAAGCCAACTCTCAAAATAAGCGAAGCTGCTTGATAATAGGCGCATGATGGATTCGACTGCGCCTTCGCCGACTGTTCCACCCCGGATCTTAATCGTAGATGACCATCCCAATGCAGCCTCCATTTTGGCGCGCGGCTTGGGCCAGTTTAATCGGCCGGTCGAGATTTTAACCGCCCGGAGTGGTGAAGAAGCACTGGAGCTTATTCAGAAAAGCCCGGTGGATATGCTCATCACCGATTTTATGATGCCGGGCATGAATGGGCTGGAACTGATTGAGAAATTAAAGGGAGAGCAAGAACCAAAGCACACCATCCTGATCACAGCCTATGATAGTCCAGGGTTAGCCGCCACCGCTCGCCGACTCAAGGTCAATGATTATCTGGTCAAACCCTTTCAGCCGGACAAAATTCGCTCGATCGTCGGCAAAGCGCTGGAAGGGCTAAATCTCCCCAAGCCGCCACCCGCGGCTCCAGCGACTCCTGTTCAATTCAAGATACTCATCGCGGATGACCGTCCCGATAACGTTCATCTGCTGGCGACCCGTCTGAGCAGTGAGGGTTATACCTTTATCACGGCGTCTGATGGCGAAGAGACACTCCGGAAGGTCCGGGGGGAAATGCCGGATTTAGTCCTGCTCGACGTGGACATGCCCAAGAAAAATGGGTTTGAAGTCTTGGCTGAAATGCGCGGTGATCCGGAGATTGCGCATGTGCCGGTTATCATCCTCACCGCGGCGCGCGCCACTTTGCGGGATGTGGTTGAGGGGTTGGGCTTGGGCGCGGATGACTATGTCACCAAGCCCTTCGACTGGCGCGAATTGGCCGCGCGCATGCGGGCCAAGCTCCGCGTCAAACAGGCCGAAGATGCGTTACGCCGCCGCAACCGGGAACTCGGCTTGCTGCCCGACATTGGTCAGGACTTGAGCGCGCGGCTGGACATGGAAGAATTGGCTGACGTGACGTTGCGCCGCAGCGTAGAAACGCTGAAAGCGATGAATGGTCATCTGGTCGTCTTTCAGCCGGATGGCAATGCCCTGCATAAACATCAGACCCTGCCGGATTTTTCCCCGTGGACAGAGGCGGAAGCCCAACAACGTTTGGTCACCGAAGGTGTGGTTCCGCAAGTCGTTACCAACAGTCAGGGCTTGATCATCGAAGATACACAAGTAGATCCTCAATGGCTGAAAGCGCCTAATGATCTAACGCAATCGGCCATTGCGGTGCCGCTCTCCAGCCGGCGCGGTGTCATTGGGGTACTGACGCTCACCCACGAGCAGCCGTCTTTTTTCAAGTCAGATCAATTGACGTTGCTACAAGCCATTGCCGGTCAGGCAGCGATCGCGATTGAAAATGCCCAGCTCTATACCATTGAGCATCGGCGGGTCAATGAACTCGTCGCGCTCAATCAGTTGACGCGGGAAATCAGTCTGTTTACGCATTCCAAAGAACTCTTTGCGCGGATTCCGGAATTGATTCAGGAAACGCTCGGTTATCCAACCGTCTCGTTGTGGTTGACCGAGGAAGGCGTCTTGACCCTGCGCAGCCTCGCCGGTTCAGAAAATGCGCCTCGGCATTCCATCTTGGCGCTGGCGCCTCAGGAAGTTGCCTCACGCGGCCAACCCATCCATATCTCGGGCGTGGTCGAGGAGCGCGTGGGCACTCGGGCGGGCGTGGGGATGCCGCCAACGCAGTCCTCGGTTGCCGTGCCACTTTTCTGGGAAGCCGAGGTGAGCGGCGTCTTGGCCATTCACAGCCTGCGGCCGTATGCCTTTCAGGAAAGTGATCGCGTGCTTTTGGAAACAGTCGCGGCCCAAGTGGCGACAGCGCTTGACCGCATCCGGCTGTTTGAGTCGGTTGAGCAGGAAGAACGGCGTCTGGCGGCTGTCCTGCGCGGCGCGGCGGATGCAATCTTAGTGATGGATACGGAAGGGCGATTGCGATTGTTGAACCCGGCCGGCTACCGGCTGTTCACCACCGACCATGTTGAAATCAAACTGGGGCAGCCTCTCCCTACGGAACAGGGTTATGATGACTTGATCAAGTTGCTTGATCAGGCGCGCCAATCCGGTGCGACCGAGCAAGGTGAGGTGGATGGGCCGGACAAACGCACCTGGTCGGTGCTCGTCACGCCGATTGAAGATGGCGGTCAGGTTGCTGTGCTGCACGACGTCACGCACTTCAAAGATTTGGATAGGGTCAAGAGCGAGTTTATTGCGACCGCTTCGCACGACCTCAAGAATCCGATTGCCTCCATTCTGGGCTATAGCGACCTATTGGAAAAAGCTGGGTCGCTCAATACGCAGCAGACGGATTTTGTCCACCGCATTCAGAAAGCCGCCGAGCAAATGCATGAGCTCGTGCTCAACCTGCTGGAATTGGCGCGCATGGACATGGGCACCGAAATAAAGCTGGAGCCGTGTGACCTCTCCGACTTACTTATTAGCGTGACCGACGAATTTCAGCCGCAAGCGGAGGTCAAACAACAGATGTTGACTTTACTGCCGCTGGAAGGCCGACCTCGGGTTCAGGGAGACGTGCTGCGCTTGCGCCAGGTGATGCGCAACTTGGTGGGCAATGCAATCAAATACACGCCTCGGACGGGGCAGGTGACCGTCTCCGCTGAAATACAAGAACAAACGGTTCAGGTCAAGATTCAAGACACCGGCATCGGCATCCCGTCGGCGGACCTGCCTTTCATCTTCGACAAGTTTTACCGCGTGCAGATGGATGCCACGGAAGGCATTGAAGGCAACGGTTTAGGGCTGGCTATTGTGAAGTCTATTATCGAGAAGCACGGGGGACAAGTCTCGGCTGAGAGTACCTTGGGGCAGGGCACGAGTTTCAGTTTTACGCTTCCCGTGCTGCCAACGCTTGGCGAACTATCGCCGGATAGCCTGGGGGAATATAATATTTTGGAAGCCCACAAAGCGTTGGATTGACGCAGCCTCCGTTCTGGGGAGTCGTTTGCCTGGCGTTCTTTATAGAGAAAAGATTTCCACCCGGATAAAGAATTGAATTGGACGATGCAGACTGAAAAACTTGCACACTTGTTGAATCTGATTTGGAGCAGCCCCATCTTTGGTGATGCATTTCCATCAGATCGCTCACGTCAGGCGCTGGTCTTGAGTCAGATCGAGGCGATCTATCCGGCTTTTGTGAAAACTCTAGGAACCGTCTTGGTTCAAGGCCTGCCCCAGCTTTCGTTCGTGGAGATAGATAAATTGGTTCAGCAAATCGCGTTCAGGATTATTCCCTTCTGTACAGCGATTGCGGCCGGCGAGATCGTTGATACTGAGCGGCTCCGAGCGGCGGCGATGATTATCGCGCTCATTCATTGGGCTGATAACAGTATGGATGCCGGAGATGAAGTCATGCTGGCAACGGTTCGGTTGCTGAAGAGTGATCTGGCGACAGAGCCACCCCTAATGCCGGAAGTCTCGTCTAACCTGGTCCAGGCCCGGCTGATGGCGTTGCGTTGGATCGAACGAGAAGTAGAGAGCCTCAGTCAACCAGAAGACCAGGCAACTCTCTTGGAGTGCGGCATTGAAGAAACAATGCAGAATGATTACAAGAACCGTGTTCTGAGTCGAGGGTATGACTTAGAGAAGGCCGAAGACTTTTGGGCTGCCCATACCACTGAATTGGTCGAGACGTCATTGGCCACCGCGGCCACGCTTCATGCCACCGCGGCGGTGTATGCGGCTTACCGCCAGAGTCGGCCCGAGTTGCCCAGCCTGCCGCAGGTCTTCAAAGAGCCAGCGGTGATGAATGTGTTGCGCGGGCCAGGCAATGCGGCCATTCGTATCTTTGACGACGTAAGTGATCGGTTGAAAGATAATCGCAACGATCCCCGTTGCGGGGAGTTTAATCTGAATATCTTCAACCAGCCCGAGCCTGTCTTCCTCCGCGCCTTTTTAGACCGGGCGGGATTAAGTGATGACCGAGTCGTTAAATCTGTTTTAGAGGCTTTCCTGGTGAGCACAGAAGACAGCCAAGCGTATATCTTACAAGTCTTTATAGACCTTATCCGTGATCGGCTAGCGTCCTTGCCGACGCCTATTTGGAACCGGTATGGGGTTTTCCTACAGGTGGCTAAACGGGCGATAGAGACGGCCTATGTGAATCTGATGGGGGATTTGGAATCACCAATTTCGGCGTAACCTCGCCAGGAGAAAGTAACTATGAATATTCAGACTCTAAGACAGAAGATGAAAGCGACATTGGCTTCAATCCCTGATCCCCAAGCGCGGGCCACCTACCAGCTTGCCCAAGGCGGCGTTTTTTCAAACATGGGGCTGTTGCTGATTTTTGCCTCCCTTGGCTTTGCAACCCACACCTGGCAGACATTTGTGCTTGCGAGCACTGCGGCCTTGGCTGTTGTGCTGCATGCCATCGGCACGCGGACAGCCCGGCAGGGCCGGGCCCAGTTGACTATGCAGTTGGTTATGGTGAGCACGTTTTTCGCAGCTGTTGTTGGCGCGGCTTTGTATGCGCATATTGGATTGGTCGTGGCCTTAATCCTCTTTGTGTTAAACCTAACTCGCATAACCCAAGCATTATCCTCCAGCGCCGCTTACTGGGCTATTACGGTGAACATCGTCCAGTCCATGATTGTGGGGTTGCTGGCTATATTTCCGACCAGCCTTCAGGTCAACGTGCCGGTCCTCAACCTAATCTTGCTGACCCTTGGCAGTCTATTCATCCTTGGCTTCGGCGTTTCCGCGTTCCGGCAATTCCGCTCCTATCCTCTGCACATGAAACTGATTTCAATTTTCCTGGTCATTGCCTTCATCGCGCTCGGAGCGCTGGGGTTCCTAAATGACCGGGCCACGCGCGTGACCTTGAATAAAGATGCCGATCAGGCGCTTTTGACGTCTGCGTCACAAACCGCCTCCACTCTGGATACCTTTATCAACACGAACCTGGAAGCCGTCCGTGTGGAAGCGCAGTTGCCGTCCTGGTCAGACTATCTGCAAATGCCGGAGGCTCAGCGATCGGGCAGTCAGATTGAGGCCGAGACAAGCTCCATCCTCCATAACCTGGCCAGCAAAGACGCGGCGCATATCGTGTCGTATGCGCTGTTAGATCGCCAGGGTTTAGGCTTGATAGATAC
>Ga0209382_10001876_pt1 | contig 31984 bp, 29 predicted proteins | sample SoiMetdeltSBSDD5_FD_187599 | JGI IMG/M metagenome (GOLD analysis project Ga0209382, IMG submission 187599) | Bulk soil microbial communities from a Populus tree surrounding site in Tennessee, USA - Soil MetaG P. deltoides SBSDD5 (SPAdes) (version 2) | ecosystem: Environmental > Terrestrial >...
CCTCGTGACTCTGGTGATCGGCATCATGGCGATCGCCTGGCCCGACGTGACCGTGCTCGCCCTGGCCCTGCTGCTCGGCATCCGGCTGATCATCTTCGGCGCCGTCGAGATCGCCTCGGCGATGCAGCTGAAGTCCCTCGCCTCGTAGCGCCCCCGGCCCTGCTCGGTGCCCGCACGTCGAATCCGGCGTGCGGGCATCGCTTTTCCGGCGGACATTCCTAAGGTGTCGGCCGTGCCTGTCGCCTTGCGCATCTTCACCGAACCCCAGCAGGGAGCGACCTACGACGACCTGCTCGCCGTCGCCCAGGAAGCTGAAGCCCTCGGCTTCGACGCCTTCTTCCGATCCGACCACTACATGCGTATCGGGGACGGCGACGGCTCGCCCGGCTCGACCGACGCCTGGGTGACGCTGGGGGCGCTGGCCCGCGAGACCCAGCGGATCCGCCTCGGGACGCTCGTCACCCCCGTGACCTTCCGCCTGCCCGGGCCGCTGGCGATCAGCATCGCCCAGGTCGATGCCATGTCCGGCGGCCGGGTCGAGCTCGGGCTGGGCACCGGCTGGTACGAGGCCGAGCACACCGCCTACGGCGTCCCCTTCCACGACACCGGCGAGCGGTTCGTCCGGCTGGAGGAGCAGCTCGAGATCATCACCGGGTTGTGGGCGACGCCTGCCGGCGAGACGTTCTCGTTCGACGGCACCCACTACCAGCTGACCGACTCGCCGGCGCTGCCGAAGCCCGTGCAGTCGCCCCGCCCGCCGATCATCCTCGGCGGCTGGGGCGCCAAGCGGACGCCCCGCCTCGCCGCCCGCTTCGCCGACGAGTACAACGTGCCGTTCTCGCCGCTGCCCGGGTACCGGCCCCAGATCGACAACGTGGTCGCCGCGTGCGAAGCGGCCGGGCGGGACCCCGGTTCGATGATCTACTCGGCCGCGGTCGTGCTGTGCGTGGGCAAGGACGAGGCCGAGTTCACCCGTCGGGCCGAGGCCATCGGCCACGATCCCCAGGGCTTGCGAGACAACGCCGCGGGCGGCACCGTCAGCGAGGTCGTCGACCGGCTGGCCGGCTTCGTCGAGGCTGGTGCGCAGCGGCTGTACCTCCAGGTGTTGGACTTGAGCGACCTCGACCACCTGCGGCTGGTCGCCTCCGAGGTGGCGCCGGCGCTGCCCTAACCGGCCCGGATGGTCTCCACCACGTGGGCTTCGGGAGCCCGGCCCACCGGGACCAGCCACGAGTGTTCGGGATCGACGGTGTCCGTGTCGGCGCGCCAGCGTCGGACCATGCGGTCGACCCCGATGACGTGGATCGTCAGGCTGCCGTCCTCGTCGATCCGCATCCGCAGGAAGTTGCGGTGCCGGGCGAGACGGGCGGCCGAGAACGCCTCGTTGCCGTGGACTCGCAGGCCCGGGATGGTGTTGGTGGCGGCGAAGTAGGCGCCGACCACCACCGAGGAGACCAACCCGCCGATCACCGCGGCGAGGACGCTGGTGAGCACGATGAACCAGCCGCCCGACAACACGTCGGCGGCCAGCCGGACCGCGACGAGGCCCACGACCACCAGGGCGACGACGTGGGCGGCGGTGTGCAGCAGGCCGAGCACGACGCGCACGCCCCAGTCGACCGACGAGCGCCGGGTCCACGGCGGGTGCCGGGCCAGGCCGATCAGGCTCACCGCCAGCAGCGCCAGGCTGATGCCGGCGATCGGGTTGCGGACCAGGCCGAGGGCCATGTCCTCCCACTCGGTGCGCTGGGCGGACGTGGCATAGGGGAGCGTCGGCCGCCCGCTCAGGCTGCGGAGGCCGAACTGGTTCGTCCACAGGAACGCCACCTGGATCGCGGCGCCGATCCACAGGAAGCCGGGGTTGCGGAACGGGAGGCCGAGAGCTGCCCATGCGAGCCGGCGTGACTGCGGAGCGGAGGGGTAGCAGCGCGTCCGGTGGTATCGGTTGGTGATCCCGTGGCCGTCGGGAGCTGCGGGAAGGTCGAGGTGGCGCGGCAGGTCGTGGGTCGGGTGGAGGAAGGCACCGCCGCCACCTGACGTGATCAGGTGGAGGGGCCAGTCGGGGCCGAGGTCGTCCGTGCCGGTGACGTTGTCCCCATTGTCCACAGCTGGTCCCGAGGTTTTACCCCCAGCTTCCCCAGGGTTGTCCCCAGGCTCGTCCTCGGCCGGTGGGGCGCCGGGGACCGCTCGGGTGTAGCGGTTGTAGTGATGCAGGTCGCCGGCCAGGACCACCTGGAGGTCGATGCCATTGGGTCGCAGCAGCGCCTGCTGGACGTAAGCGAGGTTGCGGTAGGCCTCGGGGCGCCGCTCGGTCTCGATCCACGACGGCTCGGCGGTGGCGAGGATGAGGCGGTCTCCCGGTTCGGTGGCCTCCGCGACCTTGGTGAAGTAGCGCAGCTGCGGCTCGTCGACGTACTGGTTGGACTGGATGTCCATCCCCCAGAGCCACCAGCGGTGGGGGAGCTGCAGGGCGAAGTAGCTGCGGGTCTGCTGGGTGGTCCAGCCGCCGATCCAGCGCTGCTGGCCGAAGAGCCGCAGGAACCCGGTCAGGCCGTCGTACCAGTCGTGGTTGCCGGGCAGGGCGTAGATGCTGGGGTGGTCGCCGGTGGACCACGGCAGCGCGGCCCGGAACGGCCCGGACATGCGCTGCTCGTAGTTGTCGCTGGTCGCGACGGGGTAGACCTCGTCGCCGCCGAGGACGAGGATCTGGCCCCTGGGCAGCAGCGTGTCGTGGCCGTCGACGTCGACGCTCAACTGCCGCTGAGCCAGCAGCGACGCCATGGTGTAGGTCGAGTCGAAGCCGTCGCCGGTGTCGGCCATGTAGTCGAACCACAGGCTGCTGGCCTTCGCGTAGCGGGTGTCGACCGCGGCCGGGATGTTGGCCTGCAGCTCGCGCTTGTCCAGGAACGACCCGAACACCGAGGTCAGCGCATAGCGCAGCCCGGAGCCGACGAGGACGTCCGGGTTGAGCCACCGGGTCGGGCGGTGGCGGGCGAACTGCAGGGAGGCGAGCGACAGATCGACCGGCCGCTCGGGCGGGTGCGACTCGTGCCGGCGCCGCCGGGTGGTCCGCTCGACGTAGTCCGTCATGCGCTCCCGCCCCGCCCGTCCTCGTGCCTAGTCGTCGACGGCGCTCGCGCTGGCGTCGGGCTGCTCGTCGAGCTGGACGCCGAGGGAGTTCAGCGTGAACGCCACCAGGTGGTACTGGCCGACGACCATGGGGATCTCGACGAGCTGAGCCGGTGGGTGCTCCGTCGCCAAGCTCGCCCAGGTGTCGTCGCTGATGATGGCGTGGTGGTGCAGCTCGTCGGCCGCCTGCAGGAGGGCGGCGTCGGCCGGCGCCCACATCTCGGCGGCGGGGCCCTCGGGGATGGCTGCGACCTCGGCCCGGGTAATGCCGGACATCAGGCCGAGCGGCACGTGGTAGCTCCACTCGTAGTGGGCCCTGCAGTGCCAGGCCGTGCGCAGGATCAGCAGCTCCCGGGCACGGGCGCTCAGCTCGCCGCGGCGCAGCAGCGTCCCGCCGAAGGCCGACCAGCGCTTCAGCAGGCGGGGGTGGTGGGCGAGGGTAGCGAAGATGTTCGGGTCGGGGCCGTCGGGCCGGAACTTGAGCTGGGCGAGCAGCTCGGCCGTCTCGGGGGCACGGTCCTCGGGCGGGACGGGCGCCAGGCGGAGCTCTGGTTCGGGGTGCGGCCACTCGGGTAGCTGCACGTCGTCGTTCGTGCCCGGCTCGTCGGACTCGCCCGGTCGTTCGCCCGCAGGTTCCACAGCGGGCGAGGTTATCTGGGTGCAACAATCAGGGGAGTTCAACCTCTGTGGGTGCGCGCGCCAACACATGACTGGATGATCATCTAGGATCTGACCGTGCCCGCGACGACGCGCAACGTGCGCTCAGGACGCACCCAGGCCGAGCGGAGGGCCACCTCCGAGCGCCGGCTCCTCGATGCCGCGGCGAAGGTCATCGCCGAGCGGGGCACCACCAGCGTCAGCTTCGCCGACATCGCTCGCGAGGCCGGTTGCAGCCACGGGCTGCCCGGCTACCTCTTCGGGTCGAAGACCGACCTCCTGCTAGCGCTCGTCGACGACGTTCTCCGCGAGTTCCGGGTTGTCCTGGTCAAGCCGGCCGTCGGCGAGTCCCGCGGCCTGCCCGCCCTGTTGGTGATGATGCGGGTCTTCCTCGAGAGCCTGGAACGGCCGTGGCCCTACACGCGAGCGGTCTACGTCATGATCGGCGAGGCCGCCGGGGCGCCGCCGGAGCTGCAGGCTGCCCTCAACACCCATCAGGACGCGGCGCGCCAGCTGATCGTCGATGCCATCCACGACGGCATCGAGCTCGGCCAGGTGCGGCCCGACGCCGATCCCGAAGCGCAGGCTGTCATCCTGTTCGGCCTGCTGCGCGGCATCGGCCTGCAATCGCTCATGGACCCGGGGTCTGTGGACGTGAAAGCCGTGACAAACGAGGTGCTCGTTCTCGCCGAGCGGGCGCTCGCCGTCGACGGATGGGCAAACGACAACGACCAGTAGGAGGCGAACCGGTCATGTTGGTTGGAGAGGTCAACGGCATCAGGCTCAATGTCATCGAGGAGGGCGAAGGCCCTCCGCTGTTGCTGCTGCACGGGATGGGGGGCACGTGGCGCGAGTGGGCGCCGCAGCTGGACGGGTTGTCGGACCAGTTCAGATGCATCGCGATCGAGCACCGGGGCCACGGGCGCTCCGAGCGCACCAGCGGCCGCTACTCGATCGGCCTATTCGCCGAGGACGTCGCCGGCGTCTGCCGCGCCCTGGGGATCACCCACGCGCACATAGCGGGGCTGTCGATGGGCGGCATGGTGGCCCTGGATCTGGCCCTGCGCTACCCGTGGCTGGTCGACTCGCTGGTGCTGGCCGAGTCGGCGGCCCGGCCCGACGAGTCGTACCGCCTTGGGCTGGAGGCCATGGCGCGTTTCGTGCGCGACCACGGCTTCGCCGACACGCCGCTCCACGGCGGCACGGCGGCGGGGCTGGCCTGGAGCCCGACGACGGTCTTCGAGCGGCCCGAGATCATCCGCGACAACCAGCGTGAGGCGCTGAGCACCGATCCCGACGTGTACGCCCGCACCGCCCTTGCGGTGGCTGAGTTCGACCTGCACGACCGGCTGGGTGAGATCCGGGCGCCGGCGCTGGTGCTGTGGGGCGACCACGACGTGCTGGTGCCCCGGGCCTACTCCGACGCCCTATGCGCCGGCATCGAGCGGTCGGAGTTCGCGGTGGTTCCCAACGCCGGGCACCTGTGCACCTTGGAGCAGCCGCAGCTGGTCAGCGGGCTGATCCGGGAGTTCCTCGATCGGCACCCATCGACGGCGTCCGACGCCCGCCGGGTGCGCGCCGCCGAGGTCTGATCACCGGCTGGGCCGGTCGTCCGGCTAGAGGAGGCTGAGGCCGCCGTCGACGGCGATGGTCTGGCCGGTCAGGTAGCTGGCTTCGTCGGACAGGAGGAACGTCACGACGTTGGCGACCTCCCACGCGGTGCCCTGGCGGCCCAGCGGGACGTTGGTGCGGCGGCGGGACGGCCGACCGGCCGACGCGGCGCGCCCGAGCGGTGTGTCGATCAGGCCGGGCGCCACGAGGTTCGAGCGGATCCCGAGCCGCGCGCCCTCCAGGGCTACGTGGCGGTTGAGGCCGACGAGCCCCGCCTTCGAGGCGTCGTAGGCCGGCAACCGGCTCCCGGGCTGGAGGCCGGCCACCGAGCCGATGAACACGATCGACCCGCCCTCGGTCATCCGGGGCAGTGACGCCTGGGCGATCAGGAAGTGCGCCCGGAGGTTGACCGCGAACGTGGTGTCCCACTGGTCGGCGGTGGTGCCCTCGAGCCCGGTCGGTCGGCCCATGCCGATGCCGACGTTGACGACAACACCGCCCAGGTGGCCGTCGGGGGCCAGCTCCGCTGCCTCCTGGACGATGGCGGTGGCCGTGTCGGCGTCGCCGACATCGCCGACGACGACGTGGGCGGTGCCGCCCTCGCCCCGGATCAGCTCGGCCGTGGCCTCGGCGGATGCGCGGTCGCGATCAGCGCAGACGACCTCCGCTCCGAATCGGGCGGCGGCGACCGCTATGGCCCGGCCGTTGCCGGCCGGCGCGTCGGCCTCATCGGAAGGTCGGGTGCCGGCCCCGACCACCAGGACGGTGCCCAATGAGCGTGGTGTCCCAGACACGGAGGGCGACACTAACGCATTTCCTAGTCGTTCAACTAGCAAGTGGCGGCGCCCGAGCGGGGTGGAGCCCGGATGGCCAGCCATTCCGGAGGACGCCGCATACGATCCGAGCAATGGCACAGATTCCTGACGACCAGCCGGTGGGCGGCGGTTGGAAGGAGCTCGACCAGACTCCGACGATGTCCGAGTCGGCCGCCGGGCCGATGCAGTCCGCCAAGAAGGCGGCGAAGGTGCCCAAGGCCCCGAAGGACGCCAAGACCGTCAAGCTCGGGAAGTTCGAGGTCCCGGTCCGGGCGCTGGCCGCCGGGGGTGCCCTGCTGGCAGTGCTGGTGTTCATCGTCCAGAACCGGGACGAGGCCGAGACCAACTTCCTCTTCATCCACGGCACCCAGCCGCTGTGGTTCGTGATCGTCATCAGCGTGCTGCTCGGCGCCCTCCTGGGGCAGGCCGTCGGGATGCTGCGGCACCGCCAGAAGAAGACTTGACCGATGCCGTCGCTCCTCGGCGGCGCGCGACCCAAGGGAGGAACATGATCGACTGGGCGAGCTACGACCGGGCGATCGGCCTCAACTGGTATGCGATCGACCCCGACCTGCAGGCCCGGGTCCAACGGGACTGCGATCCCGAGGACCGCCCCTGGGCCGACGAGCTGTTGTCGGGCTTCGGCGCGCTGGTGGGTCAGCGGGTGGCCCCGAACAGCGAGATCGTCGACGCCCACCCGCCCGAACTGGTGCGCTACGACCGTTGGGCGACCGAGGTGGGCGAGGTGGCCCACCACCCGGCGAACCTCGACTCGAAGCAGGCGCTGTGGGACGCCGGCTACCCCTCGGGCTTCGCCGGCCACGAGGCCGAGCGGCGGCGGCCGACCCCGGGCGTGGTACTCGGCGCGTCGAGCTACCTGCTGGCCCAGGCCGACACCGGTCTCGTGTGCAGCTTGGGGATGACCTCGGGCGTGGCCGGACTGGTCGACCGGTACGCGCCGGCTGACGTGAGGGCGCCCCTGATGGCCGGCCTGCGCTCGCCCGACGCCGGCACCGCCGTCGACGGCTCGATGTTCCTGACCGAGCGGGACGGCGGTTCGGACCTCGGCCGCACGGTGCATTGCGTTGCCCGGGACGTCGGCGATGGCCGGGTGGCGATCAGCGGCGAGAAGTGGTTCGCCTCGAACGTCGACGGTGCCGCCATCGTGATGCTCGCCCGGCCCGAAGGGGCGCCCGAGGGCAGCGCCGGGCTCGGTCTGTACCTGGTGCCCCGGACCCTCGAGGACGGCAGCCCCAACCACTACGTGATCCGGCGGCTCAAGCAGAAGCTGGGCACCAAGAGCGTCCCGACGGGCGAGGTGGTCTTCGAGGAGGCCATCGGGTACGCCCTGCGCGGGCGGTCGGGCGGCGACCCCAGTGGGAGCGAGGCCGCTGCCGGCTCGGACGCCGGTGGCCTCGGTCGGATGATGGAGATGGTCAACGGCAGCCGGTTCGGGGTGGCCCTGATGGGGCTGGGCATCGCCCGCCGCTGCTTCGTGGAGGCCGCCATCTGGGCCCACGAGCGGGAGGCCAAGGGCCGAGTGCTGGTGGACCTGCCGCTGGTCCGGGAGCAGCTGGTGGACCTGCTGGTCGAGCTCGAGGCCGCCTTTGCGCTGGGCTTCGAGTGCGCCGACGCCCTGCGCTTCTCCGACGGCGACCGGCTCCGGCGGATCCTCGTGCCGGCGGCCAAGAACCGCCTGTGCCGGCTGGGGGTCGAGGCCGCGTCGTACACCGTCGAGCTCTACGGCGGCAACGGCTACTGCGAGGACTGGGGCCTCACCCGCCAGCTGCGCGATGCGCAGTGCCACCCGATCTGGGAGGGCAGCGAGAACATCTGCACGCTCGACGTGCTCCGGGCGACGCGTCAGCAGCGGGCCCACGAGGCCGTCGTCGCTCGGGTGGAGGCCGCGCTGGCGACCGCTCGGGCGAGCGGCCCCGCCTACGTCGCCCCTGCCGTGGCGGCGGTGGCGCAGGCGGCGGAGCAGCTGATCCAGCGGGCCGATGTCCTGCTGGCCGCCGAGCCGGAGCACGCCGAGGCGCAGTCGGCCCGCCTGTCGTCGCTGCTGCAGCACACGGTGTCGGCGGCGCTGCTGCTGGAGCAGGCCGCCGAGGACACGCCGCACGCCCATCACAAGGCGTTGGTGGCCCGCCGCTACGTCAACCGGCATCTGCTGCCCGAGGCGACCTGGTCCGACGTCAGTGCCGCCGTCGCCGGCCGCGAGCTCCTCGCTCACGCCGAGCTCCCCGAATCCCTCGCCACCAAAGCCGCCGCCTGAGCGGCCCCGCGGATCGACGACGCCAGAGGCTCGCCGGACGGAGGCCTCGCCACCAAAGCCGCCGCCTGAGCGGCCCCGCAGCGCCCCGATGAGCCACGTCGCACGTCGCACGCCGGCCGCAGGTGCCGCTGGTGTGGACCTCGGCCGTTTCGCCGCCCGTTGCGTCGTCGCCAGCGGGGCCGGTGGTGTCGGCCTCGGTAGCGGAGTCGCTGGTGGAGTCCTCGGCGGTGGAGGCGTTCGGTGTGGCGTCGGTCGTGCCGCGGCTCGCGGCGTGCTTGACCGCGCAGTTGTTGCTGGGTCCGTGGCTCGTCGAGCGGCGAGGGCCTCGCTCGGGTGAGCCGCGATGCGGCGCATGGTTACTGGCCCTTTTTGAGGGCGGCCTTGCGGCCGATGTCGGCTTCGTTGGCGGCTTGGCGGCCGCGGTGCCAGCCCAGGGCGTTGCTGCTGCGGATGGTGCCGGTGCGGACCTCGGGGAAGACCTCGGACCGAGCGGCCTCGGCCACGCCCGTCCGGTTGGCGAGAACCGGGAGCACGTCCCGGCCGTGCTGGGCCGAGGCCTCTTCGGTGGCCTCGGCCGTCGCTTCCCGAAGGCGCTCGCCGATCCGCCCGGCGAACGCCACCCAGAAGCTGTGCCGGAACGACCGCTCGCGGCTGGTGAGGTCGAGCTCGCGCTCGGCAACCACCATGGCCCGGGTCGCCTGAGTCAACAGCGAGCTGAACAGGAGCTCGACGACATCGAGGTCGCTCGGCTGCCCGAACACGGTCGACAGGGCCAGCCCCGGCTGCCACACCGTGGTGCACCGGTTGGCCTGGGCCACCACCCCGAGCAGCACCGACTTGGCCTTGGCGTACGGATCGTCGATGAGCACCCGGCGGCCGATGGCGCCCGGCGGGCCATGCCCGGAGCCGTGGTCGAGCATGGCCTGGTCGATGGCGTAGCGGGCGATGAGCGCCTGCGCCTTCTTCGTGAAAGTCTCGGCCTCGTCGGGGAAGTCGGTCGACTCGGCCTTGGCGAGCAGCGCCCGCACCCGTTGGATGATCTTCGGGTCGGCCGCCGACCCCGGCGTTCGGCGGCCAGCGGAGCCCGGCGGCGCTGCCGACCGGGGACGGCGGGCCCACTCCGACGGCGGCGAGCACAGCCGCGGCTGTGACGGCAGTTGCCGCAACGCCACCAGGAGCACGACCGCGGCGTAGACGACGTCACGGACGTGGTCGAAGTCGACCTGCCAGCTGTCGAGCAGCTTGGGTCGATCCGGTGGCGAGGCCCCCGCCGTGACCGCGTCGGTCTGGGCGAGCCAGGCCGGCTCGGCGTAGGGCGCGTCGCGGTACGCCTGCGCTTCGAGGGCGATGACGTCGGGCAGGCGTCGTCGAAACGGCCGCTTCAGCTGGCGGCCGAGCACGTGGGCAAGGTCGGCCGGCTGCCACCCCCGGTCCCAGCAGCCGGCCACCGCCCGGGTCAGGTCATCGACCACCACCTGGGACAGGTCGGCCGAACCGAACCGCCCGACCTGATCGGCGAGCTGCGCCGCCCGTTCGGCGGCCGCCGCGGCGTTGCCGAGGGCCTGGGCCTGGACGGCGACCGCGAAGCTGCTGGCCCACTCGGGTGTTCGGGTGTCACGTCGGAACATGGCTGGCTCGTCGGTCCGGTCGTCGGAGGTGTCGTCGTCGTCTTCGTAGGGCTCGGGCTCGTCGTCAGTCTCGTCGTCGAAAAACGGCGCGAGGAGGCGCTCGAGGTCCTCGACTGTCATCGGTTGGGTCATCACTCTGGTCCCTAACTCCGCCTGGATCTCGCATTGCGGGGACCAGTGTCCTCAGGGGGTGTGACAGTTAAGGACTAATGGTCTGTCGGCGCCATTTCCTGCGGCTAGCGAGCCGCTAGCACGAGGCTCGGTAGGGTGCGGAGACATGTCACGCGTTCGCGTCCACAACTTTGCGATCTCACTCGACGGGTACGGCACGGGTGACGGCCTGACGCTCGAGGCGCCGTTCGGCCACGCCGGCGAACGGCTGCACGAGTGGATGTTCGAGACGCGCTTCTGGCGCTCCATGGTCGGTCAGCCCGGCGGCGACGAGGGCGTCGACGACGCGTTCGCCGTGCGCCACGGCCCCGGCATCGGGGCGGAGATCATGGGCCGGGGCAAGTTCGGCCCGTACACGGGTGGGTGGACCCACCCGGAGACGGGTGAGGAATGGCGGGGCTGGTGGGGACCCAACCCGCCGTTCCACACCCCAGTGTTCGTGCTCACGCACGACCCCCGACCGCCCATCGAGATGGACGGTGGCACCACGTTCCACTTCATCGACGCCACCCCGCAGGAAGCGCTCGATGTCGCCAAGGAGGCCGCCGGCGACCTCGACATCCGCATCGGGGGCGGCCCGACGACGATCCGCGACTTCCTCGCCGAGGACCTCATCGACCTGGTCCACTTCGTGCAGGTGCCGATCGTGCTCGGCCGCGGCGTCAGCGTGTGGGACGGGCTGGAGGGCCTCGAGGACCGCTACGACGTCGAAGCCACCTCGTCGCCCAGCGGGGTCACCCACCTGACGCTCACCCGCAAAGCCGACTGAGCACGTATGACCGACGAGCTGCACCCCAAGGCCGCGCTCGTGGCGCAGGCTGCGCAGGCGCAGGGCCTGGCCATCGACGTGGTGGAGCAGCCCGACAGCACCCACACTGCCGAAGAGGCGGCCGCGGCGATCGGGGTCGACGTCGCCCAGATCGTGAAGTCGCTGGTGTTCACGGTCGACGGGCAGCTGGTGCTCGCCCTCGTCAGCGGCCCGAACCGGCTCGACGAGAAGCGGCTCGCGGTAGCGGCCGACGGCGGCGTCGTTGAACGGGCCGCGCCAACAGCGGTGCGCGACGCCACCGGGTTCGCCATCGGCGGCATCCCGCCGTTCGGTCACAGCACCCCGCGGCCCACCTTCGTCGACCGCACGCTGCTCGACCACGACATCGTGTGGGCGGCGGCCGGCACCCCTCGCCACGTCTTCGCCATCACCCCTGCCGACCTGGTGCGACTCACGGCAGGCACCGTCGCCGACCTCGTCCACTGAACCCGGCCGGTACGCCCGGGGTGCGATTCCCGGGAACCAGACGCATCCTTCGAGCGACTGCTCTTGGAGTGCTCTAGGAGGGGTTCGTGCGAGGAGCGTTGGTGAAGGCGGCCGCGGTGCTGGGCACGGCGGCCGCTGCGTTGGTGGTTGTGGTGGGGGGAGCGGCCACACCTGCGTTGGCGCACGCCGAGCTCCTCAGCACCCAACCGGCCGCGGGGGAGCAGCTCGACACCCCGCCTGAGCAGGTCATCCTCACCTACAACGAGACGATCGACCCGCCCAAGGACGCCATCGAGGTGTTCGACAGCAAGGGCGACCAGGTCGACACCGGCCCGCCCGAGCACACGGGCGGCGACGGCGCGAAGGTTGGGGTCGACCTCCCCGAGCTGGACGACGGTGCCTACGTCGTGACCTGGCGGGTGACCTCGGCCGACAGCCACCCCATCCGCGGCGCCTACACCTTCCGGGTCGGCGAGGCGGCCGACGCCGACGCCGCCGAAGCCGATGCGCTCATGACCCGGTTGGTGGCCTCGGAAGGCGGGGACACCACGGTCGGCACGCTGTTCGGCGCCGTCCGCTTCGCCGGCTTCGTCGGGATGGTGCTGCTGGTCGGCGGCCTGCTGTTCGTGACCTTCGTGTGGCCGGCCGGGCGCGACGACCGTCGCGTCCGGCGGCTGATGACGGTCGGGTGGGGCACGTGGCTGGTCGCGACCGTGCTCAGCTTCGGCTTCCAGGGCGCCTACAGCGAGGGCAAGACCCTCGGCGGGGTGTTCGACACCAGCGCGATCGGCGACGTCCTCGGCACCCGGCCGGGACGGGTGTGGGTGGCCCGGCTCATGCTCCTGGCCCTGGTAGCGGTGGCCGCGCCGATCCTCACGCGGCGCCGGGACCGCACTGCCACAAGCCTTGTGATCGCGCTCGGCCTGGGACTCGTCGCGACGATCAGCCTCGCCGGGCACGCCGGCTCAGGTGACTGGGCACCACTGGCGTTCGTCGTCGACCTCTTCCACCTCGGCGGGGTCTCGTTCTGGGTGGGCGGGCTGACGCTCCTGTTCGCCGTCGTGCTCCGCCGGCAGGTCGCAGAGCCGGCGTCGACGGTCAGCGCCGCGGCGGCCGAGCCCGCCACCGTCACCGAGGCTCCCGGAGGTGCCACCGCGGACGCCACCGACGAGCAGGCCGGCGTCGTCGCGCGCTTCTCGACCCTGGCCTTCGGTGCCGTGGTCGTCATCGTGCTCAGCGGCACCATCCAGGGGTGGCGCCAGACCCGCAGCCTGGATGCCCTGTTCGACACCACCTACGGCCGGGTCCTGATCGTGAAGGTCCTACTGTTCACGCTGATGCTCGCCGGCGGGGCGGCCAGCCGGCAGTGGGTCCGCCGGCGCAAGGCGGCCGCCGGGGATGGCACAACAACGGCGCCAACGCTGGGCTCACTGCGCCGCTCGATCGGCTTGGAGACAGCCGTCGCCGCGGGGGTCCTCGCGGTGACCGCGGTGCTCGTCAACACCATCCCGGGCAAGGACGCCGCCTCGCCCACCTTCAGCACCGAGGTGCACGGCGCCAACGTGAAGCTCGAGGTCGAGGTCAGCCCGCCGAAGGCCGGCGTCGCCGACATCGAGATCGACGTGCAGTCCCACCTCGGCGAGCCCTACAAGCCGCAGGAGGTGACGGCGTCGCTGGCGCTGCCCAGCCGCGACCTCCCACCGATCCCGCTGAAGCTCACGCCGGGCAGCACGGGCGTCTACACGGCCGACGACGTCGAGATCCCGTATGCCGGCACCTGGGACCTGGCGGTCGACGTGCGGGTCAGCGAGTTCGACCAGGATGCGCTCAAGGCTCAAATCCCGATCAAATAACGGGAACTACTACGGTCGCCCGGCATGAGCGACCTCTTCTCGATCGCCGGCAAGACCGCACTCGTTACCGGGGGGTCCCGCGGGATCGGTCTCATGATCGCCCGGGGCTTCGTCGAAGCCGGCGCCAAGGTCTACATCTCGTCCCGCAAGGCCGAGGTGTGCGAGAAGGTCGCCGCCGAGCTGTCGACCGTGGGTGAGTGCATCCCCCTGCCCGCCAACCTCTCGACCGAGGACGAGTGCCGCCGCCTGGCCGAGCAGATCGCCGAGCGGGAGGACGCCCTCCAGATCCTGGTCAACAACGCGGGTGCCACGTGGGGCGCGCCCCTGGACGAGTTCGACGAGGCCGCCTGGGAGCGGGTGCTGTCGCTCAACGTGAAGGGCGTGTTCCACCTGACCAAGTTCCTGCGGCCGCTGCTGGAGGCTGCCGGCTCCGAGGACGACCCGGCTCGGGTCATCAACATCGGCTCGATCGACGGCATCCATGTGCCGGCCATGGAGACCTACTCGTACTCGGCGTCGAAGGCCGCGGTGCACCAGCTGACCCGGCACCTCGCCCGCCAGCTGGCCCCGACGATCACCGTCAACGCCATCGCCCCCGGGCCGTTCGAGTCGAAGATGATGGCGGCCACCCTCGACGCCTTCGGCGACCAGATCGCGGCCACGGTGCCTCGCAAGCGGATCGGCCGGCCCGACGACATGGCCGGCACCGCCATCTTCCTCAGCTCCCGCGCCGGCGCCTACCTGACGGGCGCGGTGATCCCCGTGGACGGCGGCCTCACGTTGGTCTGACACGTCTGTTTGGTCTGACAAACTCGGGCGATGGGGCGGGCAACGACCTCAACCGAGCCTCAGTCGGAACCGGTGGTTCCGTGGACGCGCCGTCTCTCGCGGCGCCTGACTCGCACGTATCGCGTGCCGGAGTCGACGGCCGGAGGCGGGGGCGGCGGGCCCGACCTGCCGCTCGACCTGTACGACGTGCTCGACGATCCGGCGCACCCGGCGTTCGCCGACCTCGGGCGGCTGCTGTGGGCGTTGGTGGCGACGCAGTGGAGCTGGATCGACCGTCGGGTCGAGAGCGCCTCGCTCACCGGTGAGCGCAGCTTCCGGCGCCGGATGAGCATCGACTGCCGGGTGCCGCCGGCGGTGGTCGAGCTGGCCGCCGAGCTGGGCTTCGACCGGCTCCTCGTGCCGCTCCGGTTCGTGACCAAGCACCCGCTGGTGGCCTTCGACCTGCGGTTGGGCGACGCCACCGTGCCGCTGCTGACCCGCCGGCAGTCGGCGCAGGTGGCCGAGGCGGTCCTGCGGGCCGCGGTCGAGCCCCTGGTCGGCGAGCTGACGCCGGAGATCGGCGCCGCCATCGAGACCGTCGCATCCGACAACGAGGAAGGCGGCGATGTCGCCATCGAGCTGCTCGCCCTGACCGAGGCGGCCCGTACCGGCGAGGACGCCACACCCGCCCAGCTGGCCCGCTGGGCGCTGACCACGTTCGACACCAACTACCTCATGCTCGCCGACGTGGCCCTCGCCGATGTCGAGCAGCGGGCGATCTTCAAGGTCACCCAGGAGGTCGGCCCGACGCTGCACGGCACTCACGAGCTGTCGGTGCTGTCGTCGGTGGCGTGGCAGCCGGCACCGTTCATCCTCGACACCCCGACGGTGACGGCGACGTCGAGCTACCACTTCCAGTTCGACGCCCCGCCCGGGCTGGTGGTGAGCGGCGGCGAGCTGTTCGGCGCCGTGCAGGGCGACCGGCGGCGGCACTCGTTCGGCACGTCGGCCAGCCAGGGCTCGGTCCTCGGCATGCACGCCAGCATCACCGAGGTCCCCGACGTCGACGGCTACTACGCCGAGGTGCTCGTCCACCCGTCGCCCGACGGGCTGCTGCGGTCGAGCGCAGTCAGCTCGTGCTTCTCGACGCTGCTGCTGACGCTCGGGCTGGTGTTCGCCAGCAGCATCGACAGCACGCGGGCCGACGCCTCGGCCGGCCTGCTGCTGGTCCTCCCGGGCATCGTGTCGACGTTCCTGGCTCGGCCGGGCGAGCACTACTGGGTCTCGCGCCTGCTGCGCGGGGTGCGGGTGTTGACCCTGGCCAGCGCAGTCACCCTCTACACCGCCGCGGCGGCGCTGGTGACCGGGCTAGCCGACTCGGCCAACCGGTGGATGTGGCTGGCGTTCACGGTGGCGTCGGCGCTGCCGTCGGCGGGTCTCATGGTGGCGATCCGCCGTTGCCGCTCGGTCTGGACGTGAGCGGCGGTAGTGTTCTGCTAGCCCATTCGTACGGGGGTTTTCCATGGCTGAGGACGGTTTGCAGGAGACACCCGAGGTGACCGATCTTCCTGAGATCACCGAAGACGGCAAGGAACCGGGGCCGTGGCGGCGCCGGTTGCGCGGCTACATCTTCGTCGGCGACGCCAAGAAGGCCGTGAGCCAGGTGCCGGGGTCCGGGACCACCAACGGCGAGCGGGCCATCGCCAAGGCCATGGCGGACGTGCTCGACACCGTGCGCCGGAGCATCCGCAAGCGCTCCGCTCGGGCCCGGGTGTCGCCGTCGACCCGGGTCTAGCCCGCCTCTACTGGCTGCGGAGGGGCGGCTCGTCCGGGACCCGGTTGGCGCGGCGGTAGAGGATCGCTGCGGCGCCGCAGACCAGCAGCAACGCCACCAGGGCGCCCACGATGATCGGGCCGGACGAGCTGGAGTCGCTGTCGTCCGTCGTCGTTGCCGCGGCCGCGTCGTCGCCTGCCGTTGTCGGAGTGGTCTGGGTCGTCGCGGTCGCACCAGCGGTCGTCGCCGATGCCTGAGCGCTGGTCGTGGTGGTCGGAGCGGTCATCGTCGCCGTGGCCTCGACCTCGGCGACGGGGTCGGTGCTGGCGAAGCGCACCTTCCACGTCCCGGACTCGGGCATGGGGACCAGGCCCTGGTATTGGCCGTCGCCGAAAGGCTGCATGGTCAATGGGTCCCCCCGGGTGCCGTCGGGCCCGGTCGGCGTGGCGGTGACGACCTTGCCCGAGATCGGATCGCCGTCGTCCCATGTCATCTTCAGGATGTAGTGGGTCGAGCTGCCGGCCGGGTGGGCCTGGTCGACGGTGAGGTGGGCGTCGCTGCCATGGGCGCCGGCCGTCGGGGAAGCCGTCAGGAGGGTCGCCGCAGCGACGCCCGCGGCCACCGCGACCAAGGTCGTTCGCCTGAACATGAGGGAGCGATGCTACGGGATGGCCCGCCGGGCGATGGCCGTTGTGGCGTCCGATGTGCGCTGCTTGGCGACGACCAGTTCGGCGCCCGGCCCAGCCGCGAGGAGGGCGGCGGCTTCGGCGACGCTGGGCGTGCCGACCGCCGCCGCCACCACGTCGCTCGGGGTCGGGACGTCCTGACGGGCCAGCTCGGCTGGTGTGAAGGTGAGCAGCTCGACCCCGAGGCTCCCGGCGAGCGCCACGACGGCCGGCTCTTGTGCCTTGAGATCGACCGTCGCGACGGCGACGACGTCGCCGGCCTGCAGCCCCGCCGCAGCGAGCGTCGCCCCCACAAGATCGGCAAGGGCACCCGGGTCGGCCCCGGACGATGCGCCCACGCCGACGACGAGGTCAGCGGGCATGGCGTTGGCCGCTTTCGTCGGCCCGATCACAGGGGTCGGAGCGTCGGTCCGGAGCTGGGTCGCCGCCGGTGTTGGCTGCGGAAGAGGCGCTCACGCCGAGGATGAGGTCAGCCGGCATGGCGTTGGCCGTTGTCGTCGGCCCGACCACAGGGGTGTGTGAAGCGTCGGACGGGACCGGGGTCAGCGCCGGGCGTGGCTGCGGATGAGGCCCCCATTTGGAGCGCGAGGTCAGCGGGCATGGGCGCAGGTGGCGGCGAAGCGTTGGATTGGGGTGGGGTCGCCGCCCGGGTGGTAGTGGAGGTAGGTCGCCAGCTGGGTCGGGGAGGCGAAGCCGTCGATGCGGTGCACCCAGCGGCTGGTGAGGGTGAGGGCGTCGCCCCGGGGCTCGACGGTCGAGTAGTGGAACTCGTGGCCCCGCAGCGTCTGGCCGGCGTCGGCGATCGGGGTCGCGGCCTCGGCGTGGGCGGTCCGGTAGCCGAGGGTGAGGCGGTCGGTCATCTGGGCGTCGGCCGGGACGACGCCGGCCATGGGGACGCCGTCCAGGCTGCGGCACAGCCACAGCAGCCCGCCGCACTCGGCCCAGATCGGGAGGCCGGCGGCGGCGTGGCGGCGGACGTCGGCGAGCAGCGGCTCGTTGGCGGCAAGGTCGGCGGCGTGGACCTCGGGGAAGCCGCCGCCGGCCAGCAGCCCGACTACGCCGGCGGGCAGCGCCTGGTCAGCGCGGGGGTCGAACGGCACGGGCTCCACGCCCGCCGCGACCAGGGCGTCGAGGGTGTCCTGGTAGGTGAAGGTGAAGGCGGCCCCGGAGGCGACCGCGACCGGCACGACCTCGGTAGACACGGGGTCTGGCAGCGTGACCGGGCCGGCGGTGCGATCGGGAGCGGTGGCGGCGAGCTTCACGACGGCCTCGAGGTCGATACCGGTGGCGATGGCGTCGGCGAGGCGGTCGAGCGCTCCGGCCACCTGCGACGGCTGCTCGGCGACCGGGACCAGACCGAGGTGGCGGTCCCGCCAGGTGAGCCGGTCGTCTCGGCCGAGGGCGCCGAGGACCGGGACGCCGAGCGGCTCGAGTGCCTCCCGGAGCAGCGCCTCGTGGCCGGGCGAGCCGACCCGGTTGAGGATGACGCCCCCGACCCGTACGTCGGGGTCGAAGCCGACGTAGCCGCTGACCAGGGCCGCGACCGAGGTCGATAGGGCGGCGGCGTCGACGACGAGGACGACCGGCGCGTCGAGCAGCTTGGCGACATCGGCCGTGGAGGTCGGGCCGCCGTCGGCCGCGCCGTCGAAGAGCCCCATGACGCCCTCGACCACCAGCAGGTTGGCTCCGTCCGCGGCCCGGCCGGCGAGTGGCTCGATGGCGTCGACGCCGCAGAGCCACACGTCGAGGTTCCGTGGCGGCCGGCCCGAGGCCAGCGCGTGGTAGCCGGGGTCGATGAAGTCGGGGCCGACTTTGGCGTTCGCCACGACGTGGCCGCGCCGCCGCAACGCTGCCATGAGCCCGGTCGCCACGGTGGTCTTCCCGACCCCCGAGTGGGTTCCCCCGACGACGATGCGAGGCCCGATCACCGGCACCCCGCGACCGTACCGACACCCCGCTCCCCCCGGTGAATCCCCGGATCCACGAACCGGGAGGGGGCCGGGCCCTCAGCGACATAAGCGTCGTGTAAGCATTTGCCGGGGCGAGTTTGGAACTCGGGGAGTAGTCGGGTTGTGGCTGAAGTCGATGTCATCGAGGCCGTAGCGGAGCGTGACCCGCCGTCGGCCGCCTCTAAGGAGGTGACGGAGCCGGTCGACCGGTCGGGCCTGTGGTTCTGGGCGGCGCTCGCCATCGCGGTTGGCGTCGTGGTGCTCGTCGGCATCCGGGCGGCCGTCGATGGGTGGCTGCCGGTCGGCGACGAGGGCTACTTCGCCCTGAGGTCCCGGGACGTGTTCAGCCGGCATCCTCCCTTGCTGGGCACGGCATCCTCGGCTTCGACCTACTCGGGGTCGCCCACCTCGCACCCGGGGCCGCTGCAGTTCTTCGTGCTGGCCGTGCCGGTGGCCGTGCTCGGTGTTGGCGCCGGGACCGTCATCGGGACGGCGCTGATCAACGCCATCTCGATCGGCGCCACTGTGGCGCTCGTGCGCAGCCGACTCGGGGTGGTGGCGGGGGCGGTCAGCGCGGTCTGCCTGCTCGGGCTCGCCTGGGCCATCGGCAGTGTCATCCTGCACGACCCGTGGGGCCCGTTCGCCGTGGTCCTGCCGTTCGCCCTCTTCGTGGTCGCCGTCGGGTTGGCGGCGGGCGGCGAGGCTCGGGTGCTGCCCGTGGCGGCGTTCGTCGGCAGCCTGGTCCTGCAGACCCACGCCAGCTACGTGCTCCTGGTGCCGGGCCTTGCGCTGGTCGGCGTCATCGGTGTGCTGCTCCACGACCGCACCCGGGCGACGTTGCGGTGGGTCGGCCTTGCCGCTGGCGTCACGCTGCTGTGCTGGATCCCGCCGCTCGTCCAGCAGGTCCGCAACGAGCCCGGCAACCTGGTCGCCCTCTGGCAGGCGGCGCACGCCGAGGGGCCGGGGTCGGTCAGCGTCCAGCAGGCGGTGTACATCGTCGCCGGCACCGTGGCGCTGCCGCCGTTCTGGTTCCCGCCCGGATTCGAGAACGCCGGCCCGCTGTACAACAGCCTCGACAGCAGCCAGCGCATGCCGGTCGGCAACGTGGCCGCGGCCGTGGTGGTCCTGCTGCTCGCCGTCGCCACCGTCAGCGCCTGGCGGCGCCGGGACCGCATCGTCCTGGGCGCCCTGGCCACCGCCATCGTCGGGCTGGTCCTCGCATGGGTCAGCATCCTGCGGGCGCCGGCCTACGGCGTGTGGGGCGCGTCGTACACCCGCTACCTGTGGCCGCTCTCGTTGTGGGTCTGGTTCAGCCTGGGGCTCGCCGCGGTGCGGGCGTGGTCGCCGTCGGGTCGGCTCGGCGCTCTCGGTCGGGTGCCCGTCCGGGCGGTGCTGGCGGGCCTGACGGCGCTGGTGCTTGTCATCGCGGTGGCCACGGTGCCGCACCGCGATACGTCGTTCGTCGAGCGGGACGGGTGGCAGGAGCGGGCGCAACCCGTGGTCGACGCCGTCCTCGGCGCCGTCGACGATCTCGACGGCCCGGTGCTCATCCGCGGGACCGTCACCGAGGCCAACTTCACGTACGCGCCGCTGCTGATGGCGGAGCTCGTTGACCACGGTCGGGGCTTCCTGGTGGACGACGCCACGGTCATCCGGCAGGTCGGCGCACATCGGGCCGTGCGCGGTGACCGCCGGCCGGTCGCCGAGGTGTGGCTGGTCCAGGTCCCCGACGAGACCATCGGCGGGCGGATCCTGTACCAGGACGGCGGGCTGGCGCCCGCCGAGGCGGCGGAGCTGGACGACCTGACCCGGCAGCTGACTGCGGACGCGCGCCGTCACGCCGACGACACGCTGGAGCTCTCTTCGGCGGCGAGGGCCTACGTCGAAGAGGTCCACCCGGAGGACGTCGCGAAGGTGCAGGATCAGGCGGCGACCCGGCCGCTGACGCCACAGCTCATGGCCGAGATCGACGACACTGTCGGCGGCAAGCCACTGCGGTGGTCCGACCGTCGGAGCGACGCCTTGGACCACGTACAGGTGGCCCGCTGGCGGAAGCTCACGCGGCAGCGCGACCACAACCAGGTCGTCGTGTACCTGAAGGATCTGACCCGGGGCTAGTTACCGCCGGGTAGTCGGCAACAGTGGATCCCTGCCAACATGGCGGGACGACATCTGGAGGAACTGGGGAGAGCAGATGGCGGAACCTGGGCAAGGCGGGGGTGTGGTCGCGGAGCGACCGGCAGGGCTGATCACAGCTGACGCCGACGACGCGCGCCCCGACGCCGAGAGCTCGGCCGGCGCGGGCGCGGGGAACGGCGCCGGCAACGGCGCCGGCGATGCCCCGGCCGTTCGACGCCGTCGATTCCGCTTCCGCCCCGCCGACCTGCGGACGGCCGATCGCTGGCTGGTCCTCGTCATCGTGGTGGTGGCGTCGTGCATCGTCGCCATCGGCGTCCGGGCTGCGCTCGACGGCTGGCTGCCGACCGGCGACGACGGTTACTACGCGCTGCGCTCCCACGACGTCTTCAGCCGGAACTTCCCGTTGCTGGGCACCAACTCGTCGGTGTCCGGCTTCGCCACCGACCCGGTCAACCACCCCGGCCCGCTGCAGTTCCTGCTGCTCAGCATCCCGGTCACGCTGCTCGGGGTGGCGAAGGGTGCGGCCATCGGCACCGCGCTGATCAACGCGGCGTCGATCGTGTGCGTCGGCTGGCTGTTGCGGCGTCGCTGCGGGCCGGTCGCCGCGGCCTGGGCAGTCGTCGCCCTGGGCGGCCTCGGCTGGGCCATGGGCAGTGTCATCCTCCAGGACCCGTGGGGGCCGTTCACCGTCATCCTCCCGTTCGCCCTGTTCGCCGTCGCGGGCGCCCTGGCGGTGGGGGGCGACGTGGTGGCGCTCCCGTTCGCCACCGTCGCCGGCAGCCTGGTCTTCCAGACGCACACCAGCTACGTGCTCCTGTACCCGGGGCTCACGCTGCTGGCGTGGGCGGGGGCGGTCTGGTGGACGCGGCAGTCGACCGGTGACGAGCGCCGCCACAACCTGCGATGGCTCGGCATCAGTGGAGTCGTCACGTTCCTGTGCTGGCTGCCCCCGCTCGTCGACCAGGTCTTCCACCGTCCCGGCAACATGGTCGCCCTGTTCCGGGCGCGGACCGAGACGCCGGAGACCGTCACCCCCAGCAAGGCGCTCGAGGTCATGGCCGGCACGGTGGCCTTCCCACCGTGGTGGCTGCCGCCCGGCTTCGGCGAGCCCCGTCCCGTGCTGTCGGACCTCAGCGACGGCGTGCGGGGGCCGGCCGCCATCGTCGCGATGCTCATCCTGGTCGCCGGGCTGGCCTGGGCGCTGCGCGACGGCCTGAAGCGGGGCGACCGCGTCGTCATCGGTGCGGCGGTCATGGCGTTGGCGCTGCTGGTGGTCGGGTACGCCACGCTGACCCGCTCACCCTGGTACGGGGTCGAGGCCGCGCCGTACATCCGGTTCCTGTGGCCGACGTCGATCTGGGTGTGGTTCACGCTGGCGCTGGCCGTCGGGCGGCGGTGGCTGGCCCGGACGGCCGCCCGCTCCGGGGGTGAGGGGCGTCGTCAGATCCGCCTGCGCACGCTGGCCGGCCCGGTTGCGGCGGTGCTGGCTGTCCTCGTGGGCGTCGCCAGCATCCCCCACAAGGACAACGCCAGCGAGGTGCTGCACGGGGCGTGGCAGGACATCGGTCCCGACCTGCTCGACGCCGTCGTGCCCCAGGTCGACCACGAGGAGGGGCCCGTACTGGTGCGGTCGGTCGTCGGGGAGGCGTTCTACGCCTACGGGCCGATGCTCATGGCCGAGCTTGCCGACCGGGGCATCGACTTCGTGGTCGACGGCGAGATCTCCCACCAGGTGGGCGAGCGACGCAAGCTGGGCAGCGACGGGCGCACGCCTTCGGTCTCGGTGCTGATCCTCCAGCACCCCGAGCCCGACCAGTCGGGCGAGCTGATCTTCAGCAGCAACGGCGTCGGGCCCAACCTGGAGGAGGACATCGAGGCCATCACCTCGGACATCCGACGGACGGCTGAGGCCCGGGGCCGGCCCCGCCTCACCAAGGGCGCTCACGACCTGCTGGCCGAGGGAGCGCCCGATGCCCTGGAGGAGATCGAGACGATCCTCGCCAAGCGGTCGCTGACTGTCGAGGACATCAACACCATCGACGGCCTGGTCGGCATCGCCCAGCTCCGCTGGGCGGACGGCACCGGCATCGACCCCGATCTCATGCGCCGCTGGCACGACCTCCAGCTCCGTCGCACCCACGCCGAAGTCGCGGTCTACCTCGAGCGCCCCGGGGACGACGCCCCCACCTCGGGCGACAGCTGAGGAGCCAGGGTTTCGGCGGTGTCGCCGCCGAGTCGCGGTCCGGGCTGGTCGGCCCGGGGTGGGCGAGCCGGCCGGGCCAGGGCGTGGGCGGGGCTTCCCGCTCGCTGTTCTAGGCTGCCGCGTCATGGGCGCTGGCCATCACGGCGGGCACGCGCACGGGCATGGGGTCGCTGCAGGGCGGGCTGGGGCGCGCCACAAGCCCCGGTTGCTCGCGGCGTTCGCGCTGCTGCTGGGCTTCACGGTGGTCGAGGTCGTCGGGGCGTTCGTCACCGGGTCGCTGGCGCTGCTGTCGGACGCCGGCCACATGCTCACCGACGTGCTCGGCCTCGGTATGGCGCTCGCCGCCATCCACCTGGCCGACCGGGCCGAGCAGCGCACCCACCACACCTTCGGCCTCTACCGGCTGGAGATCCTCGCCGCCCTCGCCAACGCCGTCCTGCTGTTCGGCTTGGCCCTGTACGTGGCGGTCGAGGCGCTGCGCCGCTTCGCCGATCCGGCCGAGGTCACCAGCGGCGCGATGCTGGTCGTCGCCGTCCTGGGCCTGGCCGCCAACGTCGCGGCGTTCTTCATCCTGCGGGACGGTGCCCGGGAGAGCCTCAACGTGGAGGGCGCGTACCTCGAGGTCGTCGCCGACACGCTGGGCTCGCTCGGCGTCATCGTCGCCGCCATCGCCATCGGCGCGACCGGCTGGGAGTGGATCGACCCCGCCGTCGGTGTCGCGGTCGGCGTGTTCATCCTCCCGCGCACGTGGAAGCTGGCCGGCCGAGCCATCCGCATCCTGGTGCAGGCTGCGCCGCCGGGCACCGACATCGAGGAGCTCGGGGCCGACCTCGGCGCCATCGACGGGGTCGTCGACGTCCACGACCTGCACGTCTGGACGCTGACCTCGGACATGGACGTGGCGTCGGCGCACATCATGGTGCGGGCCGGCACCGACCCACACGGCGTCCTCGACCAGGCCCGGGTCCTCCTCCGCGATCGCTACTCGATCGACCACGCCACCTTCCAGGTCGAGCCGGACGACCACCACGGTTGCGACGACGTCAACTGGTGACCGTGTCGCCCTGCTAACCAGGCCACGTCGGTCGCCCGGCCGCGGCTGGGCGATGCACGGGGCGTGCGTGGGAGGCTGTGGGGGTGAGCGTGGGGGTGGCGCCTGGGGCGCCGGCTGGGGCCGTCGCATCTGCGGTCGACGTGCCGTGCCCGAAGCCGGGGGCGTCGGGCTCTGGGCGGGTCGCAGCGCTCGACGGCCTGCGGGGCATCGCCGTGGCCGTCGTGGTGGTGTTCCACCTGGATCGGTTGCAGGGCGGGTTCCTCGGGGTCGACCTCTTCTTCGTGCTCTCGGGGTTCCTCATCACCTCCTTGTTGCTGGGCGAGGTGGCGTCGCGGGGCAACGTCGGCCTCGGTGGGTTCTGGTCGAGGCGGGCTCGCCGCCTGATCCCCGCGCTGCTCCTCGTGCTGGTCGGGATCTCGGTGTTGCTGCTCGCGCTGACGCCCGAGCCGCAGCGGGCCCGCTTCCGGGGCGACGCCGTGGCGACGCTGGGCTACGTCGCCAACTGGCACAGCCTGGGGTCGCACCTCAGCTACTGGGACATGTTCAGCCAGCCCTCGCCGCTGCAGCACATGTGGAGCCTGGCGATCGAGGAGCAGTTCTACCTGTTCTGGCCGCTGGTGGTCCTCGGGTTGGCGGCGATCGCCCGCCGTCGTCGGGGGTCGGCCGATTCGGCGGTCGACGTGACTCGACTGGTGGGCGGCGTGGCCGTGGTCGGCGCGGCGATCTCGCTGGTGTGGCTCGCATGGTCCTTCAAGCCTCGAGACACCAACTTCGCTTACTTCTCGACCCCAACTCGTCTCGGCCCGACCCTCCTCGGCGCCGCGCTGGCGGCGTGGTCGTCCCGCCGCCGCACCACTGCGTTGCTGACCCCCGCCGATCGCCCGCCGTCGTTGACCGACCCGGGCGGCGAGTCGACCGCCGCCGAGCGGACGCTGTCGTCGGCCGGTGTGTCGGTCGGTGGGGTCGAGGGGCGGCCATCGTCGGCTGAAGCGGGCGGTGCGTCGTGGATCGAGGTCGAGGGGTCGCTGTCGCCGGCCGGGCTCGGAACAGTGTCGGCGGGTTCGGCCCTCGGGTCGTCGTCGTCGGCCGGGGCATCGGCGGGTGGCGTCGAAGGGGCGTTGTCGGACGGCGAGCGATCGCCCGGAGGGGTGTCGGCAAACGGATCGAAGGCAGCAGGCGGGCCGCCGGCCTGGGCGTGGGACGTTGCCGGGTTCGTCGGCCTGGCGGTCATCGCAGTGCTGGTCGTGGCCCTTAACGGCACCGGTCCGGGCTACTACCGGGGTGGGCTGGTGGTGTTCGCGGCCGGGTCGCTGGCGGTCATTGCCTGCATCGTCGTCAACCCGTCGGGCTTGGTCAGCCGGGGCCTGTCGGTGCGGCCGTTGTGCCTCCTCGGCATCGTCAGTTACGGCGTCTACCTGTGGCACTGGCCGGTCAACGTGTTCCTGACCCCGGACCGCGCCCACTTCGGCGGCCTCCCGCTCGACGTCGTGCGGGTCGCCGTCACGATGGCAGCGGCCGCGGCGTCGTACGCCGTCGTCGAGCGGCCGATCCGGCGGGGCGTGCTGCGAGAACCGGCACTCCAGCTGGTCGGGCTCGGGGGCCTGGTCGTGACGATGGCCGCCGTCCTCGTCGCCACCAGCGGCACCCCGGCGGCCGACACCATCGCCGTGCCGACCGGTCGGCTCGCCGGCGTCGACACCGAGCTGCTGCGGGTGCCCGCCGACGTCCCGCCCGGCACGACGAAGGTCCTGCTGGTAGGGGACAGCGGGCCGTCGCACTGGGCACCGCAATTGGTGGACGAGATCGAGGCCGAGGGCCGGCCGGTGGCGGTTGCCTTCGCCTCGGACATCCGGTGTTCGCCGGTGTACGCCGAGGGGCCGAGCGTCCTCTACAGCGGCGAGCGGGTGGACCGGGAGCCGTGCAACGACACCCGCCGCGACCTGTGGCGGCGACTGATCGACGAGTACGACCCGGACCTCGTCATCCAGTACTTCGCCAACGTCGGGCTGCTGGAGCGCTACAAGCTCGACGGGCGCTACGTGCGGGACTGCGACCCGAGCTACGACGCCTACCTGCGCCAGATGCTCGACGGCGACGCCGAGATCCTCACGTCCCGCGGGGCGACGCTCGCGCTGGCGACCAGCCACTACGTCGCCACGCTGCTGGAGGGCACCCGTGACCAGGTCGACTGCCGCAACCGGACGTACCGGGCGGTCGCCGGCGACGGGCCGCATCGCACGATGCTCGACCTCAACGGCTTCGTGCTCAGCATCGAGCACGAGATGGACCCGTTCATGGACCCGGTCCACCTGTCCGACCAGGCCGGCCAGCGGGCGTCGCAATGGCTGCTGCCCCAGCTGGACGACCTGATCCGGGCGGGGCAGCAGCCACCAGCAACGTCGCCGCTGTCGTCGACGTCGTCGACCGTGGTGGCCCCGGCGCCCTGATCAGCTGCGGGCGGTGATCAGCATGCCCGTGCCCTTCAGCTCGACGCCCTGAGGCGTCTGGTGCTTGGCCAGGGCCGCCCGCATCGCCGCGATGCCCCGCTCGATGGCGTCCGGCGGCGCGTTGTCCGGGTTGAACACGGTGCGCCCGGCGTTGCTCCCGAGGACGAACTGGACGGTCTCGTCGAGGGTGCCGGGGCCGCCGAGCAGCATGGTCCGCTCGTGCGGTTCGAGTGCGATGTCCTTCCAGCCGGCACCGCCGAGGATGTCGGTGGCGCCGTCGACGTCGGCTAGGGCGAACATGCCGGGGCCACCGGCTGCGCCGCCGAAGTTCTCCGGCGCGGGCACGTGGGCGATCGCCGCCAGCATCGGGACTCGGAGCCAGTCCTGGAGCTCGAGCGGCGCCCAGACCACCATCGCCAGGCGCCCGCCCGGTCGCATCGCCCGGTGCATGTTGGCGAACGCAGCCCGGGGGTCGTCGAAGAACATCACGCCGAAGCGGCTGATGACCACGTCGTAGGGCTCGCCGCCGAGGGTGAGGTCGTCGGTCTGGGCATCGCCGACCTCGAACCGGACGTTCGTCAGGCCCTGCTCGGTAGCCCGCTCCCGGGCACGAGCGGTCATCGGGGCCGACAGGTCCACGCCGACCACACCGCCCTCCGCCCCGGCGGCCCGGGCGGCGGCGAGGGTCGTCGCCCCGGTGCCGCAGCCGACGTCGAGCACCCGTTCGCCCGGCTGCACGTCGGCGGTGGCCGCCAGCAGCTCGGCCCACGGCACCAGCTGGCTGTCGTGCTGCTCCTCGGTGCGGACCCACTCCTCGCCAGAGGCGCCGTTCCACGCCTCTCGTTGGTCGACGTTGGTCATCGCTGTCCCTTCTCGCGGTCGGTGCTGACTTGCGTTGCCGATCGTCGCAACCTCAACTGCAGTGCATGTCAAGCAGGTCGCTCTTGTCTATCGGTGAGCTGGCTCGACGCGTGGGGGCGGCGCCGTCGGCGCTGCGGTACTGGGAGCGGGTCGGGCTGCTGGAGGTGGCCGAGCGGGTCGGCGGGCGCCGCCGGTACGCCCCTTCGGCTGTCTCCCGGGTCGGGGTGATCCGACTGTGCCAGGACGCGGGGTTCCACATAGGCGAGATCAAGGACCTGCTCGACTCGGACCCGGAGGGGCGGAGCGGGTGGCAGTCGGCCGCGGCGTCGAAGCTCGACGAGGTCCGGGCGGCGATAGCCCGGCTGCAGGCCGCCGAGGACGTGCTGGAGCACATGCTCGCCTGCCCCCATCCGTCGCTGACGGAGTGCCCGTCGTTCACCCGCTTCGTCGCGCTTCGGGCGATGTCGGGCGAGGCGCTCGCCGAGCACCCTTGACGTTCGACCCCGGTGCTTGACCCCGTACCCGGGTACGGGCCGTAGCGTCGATGCTGTGACGAGCACCTTCACCACCGGCCAGCTGGCTGCGGCGGCTGGTGTCCACGTCGAGACCATCCGGTACTACGAGCGGCGGGGCCTGGTGCCTGTGCCGGAGCGGGCGGCGTCGGGCTACCGGCGGTACACCACCTCGGACCTGTGGCGGCTGCAGTTCATCGGGCGGGGCAAGGCGCTGGGCTTCACGCTGGCCGAGATCGCCGAGGTCATGGGCGGCGGCTCGGTGGGTGAGGTGGTCGCGGCGGCGCGGGGGAAGGTGGCCGCCATCGAGGCGCAGCAGCAGGAGCTGGCCCGGACCCGCTGCCGGCTGCAGCAGCTGATCGCCCTGTGCGAGGAGGGCGACACCGACGACTGCGTGGCGCTGCGGGTAGGGGCCTCACACGGCAGCGCTCGTGCTGTCGACGACGCCGGCCTCGGCTAGCTCGGCGAGCAGGTGGCGCTTGCCGCGGGCGCCGACCAGCCGGAGCACGACCTGGCCGTCGACGAAGACCAGCAGCGTCGGCATGCTCATGACGCCGAAGCGGAGCGACAGGTCGGGCCACGCGTCGGCGTCGACCGAGAAGAACCGGAGCTCGCCGGCCCGCTCTGTGGCGATCTCGGCGAGGATCGGGTCGAGGGCGTGGCAGGGACCGCACCAGTTCGCCCAGAAGTCGACCACCACCGGGACCGCCGACCCGAGGACCTCGGTGTCGAACGTCGTCTCCGTCAGAGGGTGCAAGGTGCTCATGGGGCGACCGTAAGCCCCGTACTTCGGTACGGAGTCAAGGCCGCCGGGGCTTGCCCCTAGGAGGTCGGCTCCTCGGGGAAGTCGTTGGTGGCGCCGAGCTCGATGCAGCGGGCGCCGGCCCGGTCGAGGGCGACGTCGAACTCGTTCTGGGCCGCGCGGGCGTCGATCCCGCCGCCGGTGGTGTAGGTACGGAAGCTGGCCCGGGCCGTTTGGGCGTGCTCCTCGAGCTTGGCGTCGCCTGCGTCGCCGGCCGCCTGGGCAAAGGCTGTCAGCGGGTCGTCCACGGCGGCTCGAACCTCGGTGGCGGTGGTCGCGTCGTGAACGCTCAGTAAGGCGTCGGCCAGCTCCTCCAACCGGTCGCACGCGTCGGTGACGTCGGAATCTTCGCCGTCTGTGCCGCCGTCACTGCACGCGACGAGCAAAGCAGCGACCGCGACCCCAGCAATCCACCTCATGGCCACAGTCTGACGCAGGCGCCGGGAGGTCGGGTGCGCGAGGCTGTCCCCTTACCAATGATTGGTCGGCGCCTCGTCGCCGGGGTCGATGGAGTCGGTCGGGGAATCGGTGGCTGGGATCGTTGCGTCACGATGCTCAGGGGACGATGAGCGTGCACACGCGCCTCAGGGGCTGAGGTGGTGAGCCTCGACGTCGCCCCGGAGGCGCCTACGACCATCACGGTCGCCGAACCGGAGCGGTCCGAGGCCCGGGTTGGGGTCGGGCGAATACCTGGGCTCGACGGGCTGCGGGGCATCGCCGTCGCCGTCGTCGTGCTGTTCCACCTGGGGCGCCTGCAGGGCGGATTCCTGGGCGTCGACCTGTTCTTCGTGCTGTCCGGGTTCCTGATCACCTCCCTGTTGCTGGGCGAGGTGGAGTCGACCGGCACCGTAGGCCTGGGCGGTTTCTGGTCACGGCGGGCCCGACGCCTGCTGCCGGCCCTGTTCCTGGTGCTGATCGGGGTGTCGTTCCTGCTCTTGCGGTACACGATCCAGCCCCAGCGGGCCCGGTTCCGGGGCGATGTCCTGGCGACGCTCGGCTACGTGGCCAACTGGCACCGGATGGGGTCGCACCTGAGCTACTGGGACATGTTCTCCCAGCCCTCGCCGCTGGACCACATGTGGAGCCTGGCGATCGAGGAGCAGTTCTACGTGGTGTGGCCGCTGCTGCTCGTGGGAGTGGTGGCGGTGGCGCGGCGCCGGGGGTGGGGCTCGGCCGGGCTCGTGGGTCTGGTTGCGGGGCTGCTGGGTGCTGGGTCTCTGGCGGGGCTCGCATGGGCCTTCAAGCCTGGAGACACCAATTTTGCTTACTTCTCGACGCCAACTCGTCTCGGGCCGACGTTGCTCGGGTCGGCGCTGGCGGCGTTCAGCCTGCATTCCTCTCGTTCAGCTGCCTTGGGATCTCCGGGCGATGGGAGTCGGTGGTGGGACGTCACCGGTCTCGTCGGGCTGGGTGTCATCGGGTGGCTGATCGTCGACGTCAACGGCGTCGCCGCGACCTACTACCGGGGTGGGCTAGCGCTGCTCACCCTGGCGTCGCTCGTTGTGATCCGGGCGGTGAGCCGGCGGCGGGGCGGGGTGGTGTCGTGGGCGCTGTCGTTCCCGCCGCTCCGCGTGCTGGGGCTGATCAGCTACGGCGTCTACCTGTGGCACTGGCCGGTCATCGTGTACGCCACGCCCCAGCGGACCGGGCTGTCCGACCCGGCCCTGGCGGTTGTGCGGATCGGGCTGACGTTGGTCGCCGCCGGGATCTCCTATGTGGTGGTCGAGCGGCCGATCCGGCGGGGGATGCTCACCGGGTGGGGGCTCCGGGTCGTAGGCGCGGGTGCGGCGACGGTGACGCTGGTGGTGGGGCTGGTCGCTACGAGTGGGACGCCGGCGCAGAGCGTCGTCGGGGTTCCCGACGGGCCGCTCGCCGGCATCGACACCCCGGGGCTGCACGTGCCGTCGTCAGTCGCTCCGGGCGCGGTGCGGGTGCTGTTGGTGGGCGACAGCGGACCGCAGCACCTGGGGCCGGAACTGGTGGGTCTCGCCGACCCTTCGCGGCACGCGGTGGCGTTCGCCTCGGAGATCGACTGCACGCCGACGTATCCCGACGGCAAGGCTCGGCTGCCCGACGGGCAGGTCGTGCAGACGCCCGTCTGCCCGGAGCAGCGGCGGGCGCTGTACTCCCGGCTGGCGCAGGAGTTCGACCCGGACGTGGTGGTTTACTACCTGGCCAACGCCGGCGGGGTCGGTGCGCCGCACCTCGACGGGCGGTGGGTGCACGACTGCGTGCCCGCCTACGACGCCTACATGCAGCGGGAGATGCGCCGCGACGCCGACCTGCTGGCGGCGGATGGCGCCCGGGTGGTGTTCACGACCGTGCCGTACATCGGGGTGAGCGATCCTCGGAGCGCCGACCAGGTCGACTGTCGCAACTCACTGGTGCGGTCGCTGGCTGCGTCGCGGGCGAACACTTCGGTCGTCGACATGCACGGGTTCGTGCTGGGGAAGGTGCGGTCGGGCGAGAAGATGTTCGTCGACTCGGTCCACCTGTCGCCCCACGGCGCCCAACTGGTGTCGCAATGGCTATTGCACCAGCTCGGGGCCAAGGACGTGAAATAACACGTAAAACCGGCACATTCCATGGTTCCGGACGTCTACGGTGGTGGCGTCGATACGAAACGTGAAGGAGGCGCCGGTTGCCAGCATCAGTCCACCCCCAGCGCCGCCTGCCCCTAGCCGCCCTGGCTCTGCTCCTCGCCCTGCCGATCGCCCCCGCCTGCACCGGCGACGACAACGACGCCGACGACACCAAGCCCCCCAAAGACGAAAGGGCCGAAGTCAAAGCCGCCTACCTCGCCTACTGGGACATGGGGGAGCGGCTCCTCGAGGCACCCAACCCCGACGACCCCGAGATCCCCAAACGCACCACCGGCAAGGCCCGCACCGACCTCGTCGCCGGCCTCAAGCGCCTGAAACAAGAGGGCCTTCGATCAAGCCTCGGTGAGCGCTACGTGCACGACGTTGTCGGCGTTGAGCTGCGGGGCGACGACGCTGCTCTCGTGAAGGACTGCGCAGTGGACGACTCCAGCCTGGTCAGGGCGGCCAACGGCGACGTCGTTGAGCAAAGCGTGGTCACCGAGCTCCTGCAGGTCCGCCTCGTCCTGAGGAACGAGTCCTGGCTGGTTGAGAGTTCCACACGGCTCGGAGCATGGGAGGGCGCAGCCTCGTGCGAGTGACTCAGCTAGTCGGTGCTTCGGTGATTCTCGCCCTATCGGCTGGTGCCGGAGCGGAGCCTGCTCTCGCTCGGAAGCCACCGCCGAGGTCGACATCCAACTCCATCATCCTCGGGGAGGATCGAGAGAACCCGGGGGCGGGGGTGAGGGTTACGGAGACGAGGACGACGCCGGGGAAGGCGGGGCATCCGGGGACGGGGAGGCCGGCGGCGGCGAC
>Ga0209382_10001877_pt1 | contig 31966 bp, 28 predicted proteins | sample SoiMetdeltSBSDD5_FD_187599 | JGI IMG/M metagenome (GOLD analysis project Ga0209382, IMG submission 187599) | Bulk soil microbial communities from a Populus tree surrounding site in Tennessee, USA - Soil MetaG P. deltoides SBSDD5 (SPAdes) (version 2) | ecosystem: Environmental > Terrestrial >...
CCGTCCGGGAGCGGTAGGCGCACGGCGGCCCACCTGCTGCCGGCGAGAGTGCTGCCGACGGTGTCCGTGCGGCCGAACTTGGACCGGAACTACCCTTGCCGGTATGGCTTCCGACGGCGTACAGGCCGACCGGCCGACGCGTGAGCGCGCGGCGACCGGTGAGGACGGGCGATCGAGGAACCGCTCCCGCCCGCCGCTGCCCGACCAGCTGCCGATGGCCGTCGTGGACGCGCACTGCCACCTGGACATCGCCGACGGCGAGGACGGCGCCTGGCTCGGTGCCGCGGAGGCGGTCAAGCTGGCCGCCTCGGTCGGCGTCACCCGGATCGTCCAGGTCGGCTGTGACCTGACCGGTGCCGCCTGGGCGGTGGACGCGGCGGCGTCGTACGACGGTGTGATCGCCGCGGTCGCGCTGCACCCGAACGAGGCGCCGAAGCTCGCCGCGGCGGGCGAGCTGGACGAGGCGCTGGCCGCGATCGAGCGGCTCGCGACCAGCGGCGACAAGGTGCGGATCGTGGGCGAGACCGGGCTCGACTACTTCCGGACCGGACGGGACGGCCGGGCCGCGCAGCAGGAGTCGTTCGCCGAGCACATCAGGATGGCGAAACGGCTGGACCGGACGCTGATGATCCACGACCGGGACGCGCACGACGACATCCTGGCGATCCTGGACCGCGAGGGCATGCCGGATCGGGTGGTGATGCACTGCTTCTCCGGCGACACCGAGTTCGCCCGCAAGTGCGTCGAGCGTGGTGCCTGGCTGAGCTTCGCCGGTGTGGTGACATTCAAGAACGCGCAGTCGCTGCGGGACGCGCTCGCGGTGACGCCGCTGGACCGGGTGCTGGTCGAGACCGACGCACCGTACCTGACCCCAGCGCCGCACCGCGGGCAGCCGAACGCGTCGTACCTGATCCCCCATACCGTCCGGAAGATGGCCGGCGTGCTGAACATCTCGGTACCGGAACTCTGCGAGGCGCTGTCCGCGAACGCCGATGCAGCGTTCGGCGGGCACTGGTAACCGGCGTAACCGACTGATCGCACAAAGCAATATGTGGCGAGTGACCATACGGACATGGCAGGTTATGCCCGTTGACTTGGACCCGTCCGTCCGATGGAGTTGGGCATGATGCTGACCGTGCTGACCGACGCCGACATCGCGTCTCGGCTGGATGCCCGAACCGCCGTCGCCTGGATGCGTGACGCCCTCGCCGACGCGCATGTCGGGCGCCTCCAGGCGCCGCCGCGTGTCAGCACGGAACTCGGCGAGGGGAACCTCGTTTTCACCACGGGCGCGCTGGCCGAGGAGTGGTACGGGTACCGCTCGTACGACACCTTCGACACCACCGCGGGCGCCCAGGTTGTAGTCGTGCACGACCGCAAGACCGGTGAGGTCCGGGGTGTTGTCGTGGGCAACGAGCTGGGCCCGCGCCGGGTCGGCGCGATCGGCGCCGTGGCTGCGGACCTGCTGGCCCGCGTCGACGCGTCGACGCTGGGCATGATCGGCACCGGCGTCCAGGCCTGGAACCAGCTCTGGGCGATCGCCACCGTGCGCGAGCTCGGCCGGGTCGCCATCTATGGCCGGAACCGGCCACGCCGGGAGGCGTTCGTCGAACGCGCCCGCAAGGAGCTCGACCTGGACGCGGTGATCGCGCCGACGCCGCGGCTCGCGGTCGCGAACCGGGACATCGTCGTGCTGGCCACGGACAGCCCGAAGCCGGTGATCGACGCGGCCTGGCTGACCCCGGGCGCGTACGTGACGACACTCGGCCCCAAGCAGATCGGCCGCGCCGAGTTCGGCCCGGACCTGGTCGCGCGCGCACACGTCGCGGTGACGGACTCGATCCCGCAGACCGAGGCGTACGACCCGGCCTTCGTGCTGAAGGGGACACCGCAGCACAAGCGGCTGGTCAGCCTGGGCGCGGTCGTCGCCGGTGAGGCCGAGGGCCGCACGTCACCGGACCAGACGGTCATCTTCTGCTCGGTCGGCCTGGCCGGCACCGAGACCTACCTCGCCGCCCGCCTGATCGGCTGACCCGGGGGTTGCGCAGCGCATGGAGTTCGCCGACGTCGTACGACGCCGCCGGATGGTACGCAACTACGACCCGGACCGGCCCGTGCCGGACGAGATCCGCGACCGCATCCTGGAGCACGCGCTGCACGCGCCGAGTGCCGGGTTCAGCCAGGGCTGGGCGTTCCTGGTGCTCGAGGGTGACGACATCGGCCGCTACTGGTCGGTGGTGACCGACGGCGGCGATCCGGCGTACGACGACTGGATCCGCGGGCTGTCCAGCGCACCGCTGCTGATCATGGCGTTCGCGCACAAGGATGGGTACCTGGACCGGTACGCCGAGCCGGACAAGGGCTGGACCGACCGGGACGAGTCGCGCTGGACCGCGCCGTACTGGTTCGTGGACACCGGGATGGCGGTGCTGCTGATGCTGCAGACCGCGGTCGACGAGGGCCTCGGGGCGTGCTTCTTCGGGCTGCCGGCCGAGCGGGTCGAGGCGGCGAAGGCGGAGTTCGGCGTGCCCACCGGGTTCGCGCCGATCGGGGTGGTCTCGGTCGGGTACCCGCGGCCCGACCGGAAGTCGCCTTCGCTGCGTCGAGGCCGCCGCGGCCTGGGTGATGTGGTTCACAGAGGGCGATGGGGAACGCACTGATCCACGCCTGACTCTCACTGTGCGTGACCTCGCGCTGACCACAACGCGTAGTTCTTCGGCGCGGGGATTGGCGATGTCGCGATGGGTTCGTTATGGTCCCGTGATATTGGCCGGGATCGGGGAAGGTTCCGGACAGCACGCCCCTGAGCGAAGACCGTGTTTTCCGGGCCCTGCATCCCGGCACTTGCGGCGTTCGCCTCGTGCTGTCAGCCCCGTGCCCGGGTCGCCCTACCTGGGAGTGAAGTGCGCAAGTCGATCATTGCGGCCGTGGGTGCCACGGCCGCTGTCGCCGTGGCCGCCGGCGGTACCGCGGGATACGCCACGAAGAGCAAGAACGTCACCGTCTCGGTCGACGGGCAGGTGCAGAAGGTCCACACGTTCGGCTCGACCGTCCAGGACGCACTGAACGCGAAGGGCATCACCGTCGGCGAGCACGACGTGGTCGCTCCGTCGCCGGACTCCAAGCTGACTGACGGCCAGGAGATCGCCGTCCAGTTCGCCCGCCAGCTGACCGTGAACGCCGACGGCACCAAGAAGGTCTTCTGGACCACCGAGGACAGCGTCAGCGAGGCACTCAGCGCGCTCGGTCTGCGGTACGACAACGCACTGCTGTCCACCAGCCGGAGCGCCGCGATCGGCCGCGAAGGACTGGCGCTCACCGTGCGAACCGCCAAGAAGATCACCATCGTCCGGGCCGGCAAGCCGAAGACGATCCTCAGCATCGGTCTGACCGTCGGCGAGGCGCTCGCCAAGGCGAAGGTCCGGATCGACGGTGACGACAAGGTGACCCCGGCCCTGACCACCCCGGTCAGGTCCGGCGCCCGGATCGTCGTCGTCCAGGTGCAGCGCAAGAACATCGTCCAGGTCGTGAGCCTGCCGTTCACGACCACCAGGACGAAGAGCGCCGCCCTCTACGAGGGCGTCACCAAGACCACCACCGAGGGCAAGACCGGCAAGCGCTCGATCGGGTACGTCGTGGTGCTGTACGACGGCAGGATCGTGGGTAAGAAGCAGGTCGCGACCAAGATCCTGGTGAAGCCCGTGACCCAGGTCGTTGCCGTCGGCACCAAGGAGAGGCCGGCGCCGCCGGAGCCCGCGGACCCGCCGACCGGCGACACCAGCGCTTGGGACCGGATTGCCGAGTGCGAGTCGGGTGGCAACTGGAGCATCAACTCCGGTAACGGCTACTACGGCGGTCTGCAGTTCTCGAAGAGCACCTGGGACAACTACGGCGGCGAGCAGTACGCCGCGTACCCGCACCAGGCCTCGAAGGCGCAGCAGATCGCGATCGCCGAGAAGGTCCGTGCCGCCGAGGGCGGTTACGGTGCCTGGCCGCACTGTGGAAGCCTCGCCTGACACGGCGTGCCTGAGACACTGGCGGCGTGACGGCCGCTGATACCCCCGCATCCGCCGGGCCGAGACTTCTCGGTCCGGCGGATGTGCGTTCGCTGGCCAGATCGCTCGGACTGCGGCCGACCAAGCAGCGCGGGCAGAACTTCGTCATCGACCCGAACACGGTGCGCCGGATCGTGCGCGCCGCCGAGCTGACCGACGGCGAGACCGTGCTCGAGGTCGGCCCCGGGCTCGGCTCGCTGACCCTGGCGTTGCTGGCCGACGGGCACGCCGTCCGGGCGGTCGAGATCGACCCGGTGCTGGCCGGTGCGCTGCCCGCGACGATCGCGTCGTACGCACCCGAGCAGGCGGACCGGTTCAGCGTCGTGCTCGCGGACGCGATGACGGTCGGTGCTGACCAGCTCGGCGAGCCGACCGCGTGTGTCGCGAACCTGCCGTACAACGTCGCCGTCCCGGTCCTGCTGCACCTGCTGCAGATCGCGCCGTCACTGCGGCACGGGCTGGTGATGGTGCAGGCCGAGGTCGCGAACCGGCTGGCCGCCGCACCAGGGTCGAAGACGTACGGCGTACCGTCCGCGAAGGCCGCCTGGTACGCCGAGGTGCGCCGGGCCGGTCCGGTCGGGCGGAACGTGTTCTGGCCGGCGCCGAACGTCGACTCGGGTCTGGTGTCGTTCGTACGACGCGAACCGCCGCCGACCTCCGCGACCCGCGAGCAGGTGTTCGCCGTCGTGGACGCAGCCTTCTCGCAGCGCCGCAAGACGATCCGATCCGCACTTGCCCGCTGGATGCCGGACCGCGACCGGCTGGACGCCGTACTCTCCGCCGCCGGCATCGACCCCAGGGTCCGCGGCGAGGTCCTCGGCATCGCCGACTTCGCTCGCATCGCCGACACCGCCGCCCGTCAACGGCCTTAGCGCCTTCTCCGATCATTCGTCAGTCCGGGGCCGGACTGACGAACGAGCGGACTGTGGGTCGGGCGGTGTGTGCCGGTCAGACCCTAGGCTGTGCGGGTGCGAGCGGTCACGGTCAGATCCCCGGCGAAGATCAACCTGGCGCTGTCGGTCGGACCACCGCGGCCGGACGGCTTCCACCCGCTCGCGACCGTGTACCAGGCGGTGGCCCTGTACGACGACGTGACGGCGACGCCGCGCGAGGACGGCGAGCTCACCCTCGAGGTGATCGGCGACTTCGCTGCCGCGACACCCGCGGATGACAGTAACCTCGCGGTCCGTGCCGCCCGGTCGCTGGCCGACCGGTACGACGTGTCCGCTGGTTCCGACCTGCTGATCCGCAAGACGATCCCGGTCGCGGGAGGGATGGCCGGCGGGTCGACCGACGCGGCAGCCGCGCTGCTGGCCTGTTCGCGCGCGTGGGGTCTGACGATCGGTGCCGGTGAGCTGACCGCGCTCGCGGCCGAGCTCGGCAGCGACGTCCCGTTCTGCCTGGTCGGGCACACCGCGCTCGGCCAGGGCCGCGGCGAGCAGGTCACCGAGGTGATGTCGCGCGGCACGTTCCAGTGGGTGTTCGCGGTGTCCGGTGAGGGTCTGCCGACACCGGAGGTGTACCGCGAGCTGGACCGGATCCGGGCGAGGCGCCGGATCCCCGCCGATGCTCCGTCGGTCCCGCCGGCGCTGCTCACCGCCCTGCTGACCGGTGACCCCGGCGCGCTGGCCGTTGCGCTGAGCAACGACCTGCAGGATGCCGCGTTGTCGCTGCGGCCCGAGCTGGGCGACACGCTGCGTTTCGGGCTCGAGCACGGGGCGCTGGCCGCGCAGGTCTCCGGCTCCGGTCCGACCTGCCTGTTCCTGGCCGAGGATGCGCGTGCTGCGGTGGACCTGGCGGTCGCGCTGGCCGGCTCCGGTCTGTGCCGCACCGTCCGGCAGGCAGAGGGGCCGGTGCCGGGAGCCAGGGTCATTAATGCGATCTAGTCGCACTTGTGGAACACTGGCGGCCATGGAGGAACCGATCATCCGGCGGTCGCTCGCACTGCACGCACCGCTGCGCCGGACGCCGTACGTGATGCTGCGACGGATGCTCGAGCAGGTCACCCCCGAGACGCCGCCGGACGGTCCGGAAGGGCCGGTGGCCCGGCTGGAGCGGCGTCTCGCCGGGCTGCTCGGCACGGACGCCGCGCTGTTCTTCCCGAGCGGCACGATGGCGCAGCAGACCGCTCTTCGGGTGCATGCCGAGCGGCGCGGCAGGCGCGGGTTCGCGGCGCATCCGCACAGCCACCTCGATGTGTGGGAGCAGCAGGGCTACAACGCCGTCCACGGGTTGTGGCGGCACCGCCTCGGTGACCCGCACGAGCTGCTGACGGCAGCCGACCTGCGGGCCGTCGGCGAGCCACTGGCCGCGGTGGTCTGGGAACTGCCGCAGCGTGACCTCGGCGGGCTGCTGCCGACCTGGGACGAGCTGAACGAGCAGGTGGCGGTGGCCCGGGAGTCCGGCGCCGCGGCGCACCTGGACGGCGCCCGGATCTTCGAGGCGCAGACCTACTACCGCCGACCGCTCGACGAGATCGCCGGCCTGTTCGACTCGGTCTATGTGTCGCTGTACAAGAGCATCCAGGGCGTGCGCGGCGCCGTACTCGCGGGCGATGAAGCCTTCCTGGCCGAGGCCGGGGTGTGGCGGCAGCGGCTCGGCGGCGGGATCCGGGACGCGTGGCCGCTGGCGATCGCGGCGGAGGCCGGGCTGGACGACCTGCTGGAGCGGATGCCGGCCTTTCGCGACCACGCCGTCGCGATCGCGGCCGCGGTCACGGCCGACGGCGTCGCGACCGTGGTGCCGGATCCGCCGCTGACACCGCTGTTCCACCTACACCTGGCCGCGCCGCGGGCCGCGGTGGAGCGGGCCGGGGCCGAGCTGCTCGCCGAGCGCGGGGTGCAGCTGTACCTGCGGGTGCGGTCGGCATCGGACCCGAGCCGGTGTGCCTTCGAGATCACTGTGGGCGAGAACGCGATGGGCTTCGAGCCGGCCGAGGTGGTCGAGCTGCTGCACGACCTGATGAAGCGCGCGACCAGTGCCTAGCTAGGCTTGCGGGGCTATGGCAGCCCCCGCCCCGAACCTGGTCAACCTCGAGACCGTCTCGAAGAGCTTCGGCACCCGCCGGCTGCTCGACGGCGTGAGCATCGGGATCGGCCGCGGTGAGCGGGTCGGCGTGGTCGGCCGGAACGGCGATGGCAAGTCGACGCTGCTGCGGGTGCTGTCACGGGCCGAACCCGCCGACGCCGGCCGGGTCACCCACAACCGCGACCTGCGGCTCGGGCTGCTCGGCCAGACCGACGATCTCGACCCCGGCGTGACCGTCGCGAAGGCGGTGCTGGGGGAGGCCGCGACCCATACCTGGGCGGCCGACCCGCGTACCCGGGCGGTGATGGAGCACCTGCTCGCGCGGGTCGACCTGGATGCCGCCGTGGGCACGCTCAGCGGCGGTGAGCGCCGCCGGGCGTCGCTGGCCCGGCTGCTGCTCCAGGACCTGGACCTGCTGATTCTGGATGAGCCGACCAACCATCTGGACATCGAGGCGGTCGCCTGGCTCGCCGCACACGTCGTCGACCACGCCTCCGCGCTGATCGTGGTGACCCACGACCGCTGGTTCCTGGACGCGGTCTGCACGTCCACCTGGGAGGTGTACGCCGGCCAGGTCACGACGTACGACGGCGGCTACGCGGCGTACGTGCTGGCCAGGGCGGAGCGCGCCCGAACCGCGGCCGCAACCGAGGCGAAGCGGCAGAACCTGCTCCGCAAGGAGCTGGCCTGGCTGCGCCGGGGCGCGCCGGCCCGGACCTCGAAGCCGAGGTTCCGGATCGACGCCGCGAACGCGCTGATCGAGGACGAGCCGCCGCCGCGGGACCGGCTGGCACTGGAGCGGCTCGCGACGTCCCGGCTCGGCAAGGACGTGTTCGACGTCGAGGACGCGTCGGTCGCGCTCGGCGGGCGGACGTTGCTGGACGACGTCACCTTCCGGCTCGGGCCGGGGATGAGGATCGGGCTGCTCGGCCCGAACGGCGCCGGCAAGACCACATTCCTACGCGTGCTCACCGGTGAGCTGGCGCCGGACTCCGGCCGGGTCAAGCAAGGCAAGACGGTCCGCACCGCCTGGCTGTCGCAGACCCTGGAGAACCTCGAGCCGGGCGTCACCGTGCTGGACCACATCACCGCGGTCCGCCGTATCGCCGAGCTGGCCGGCCGTGGCGGCGAGCTGAGCGCGACCGCGCTGCTGGAGCGGTTCGGGTTCACCCGGGACCGGCTGGTAACCCGGGTCGGCGAACTGTCCGGCGGTGAGCGGCGCCGCTTGCAGCTGCTGCGGATCCTGCTGGACCAGCCGAACGTGCTGTTCCTGGACGAGCCGACCAACGACCTGGACGTCGAGACGCTGACGGTGCTCGAGGACTTCCTGGACGCCTGGCCGGGCACGCTCGTGGTGGTCACGCACGACCGCTACTTCCTCGAGCGGGTGACCGACCTGGTGTATGCCATGCGGGGTGACGGCACGATCCGGCACCTGCCGGGCGGTGTCGAGCAGTACCTCGCCGAGCTGGGCGAAGCCCCGGCGCCGGATCGTCGTACACCTGCCGCCGACCCGGCGCCGGTCAGTGACGCGGCGACGCTGCGGGCGGCGAAGAAGGACCTGGCCCGGATCGAGCGTCAGCTGGCGAAGATCGCGGCGGCGGAGCAGAAGCTGCACGAGTCGATCGCCGCGCACGCCACGGACTACGCGAAGCTCACCGAGCTGGACGCCGAGCTGCGCGCTCTCGGTGACGAGCGAGCCGAGCTGGAGGCCGCCTGGTTCGAGGCGGCCGAGCGCGCCGAGTAGCTACGGGGTCTCGGCGTCGAACGGCCGGACCAGCTCGCGTAGCACCCGGGCGACCTGGGTCTGCTCAGTTCGGCTGAGCGCGCCGAGTAGCGTCTGCTCGTGCGCCAGCAGGTCGGCCATCGCGGCGTCCACGGCGTCACGGCCGGCCTCGGTGAGCTTGACCAGTACGCCGCGCCGGTCGGCCGGGTCGGGTAGCCGCTCGACCAGCCCGCGGGCGGCCAGCCGGTCGACCCGGTTGGTCATCGTGCCGGACGTCACCAGCGTCTCCTTGAGCAGCCGGCCGGGAGAGAGCTGGTACGGCGGGCCAGAGCGCCGCAGCGCCGCGAGCACGTCGAACTCCCAGGACTCCAGGCCGTGCCCGGAGAACGCCTGTCCGCGGGCGCGGTCCAGGTGCCGCGCGAGCCTGGTCACCCGCGACAGCACCTCCATCGGCGTCACGTCCAGGTCCGGGCGCTCGCGGCGCCAGGCCTCGATCAGCCGATCGACCTCGTCCTCCACGGTCATGAGCCTAGTCTGTCAAGACTCTTGACATCAAGAGAACCTGACGGCAGGATATCTTGACGTCGAGATAAATCGTATCGGTGGGAGTGCCATGAGGTCGTCGCCCGTCTGGAACCCCGAGCAGTACGGCAAGTACGCCGGAGAGCGGAGCCGCCCGTTCGCCGACCTGGTCTCGCGGGTCGCGGCGGACGCGCCCGCCCGGGTCGTCGACCTGGGCTGCGGTCCGGGCAACCTGACCGTCACGCTGCGGGACCGGTGGCCGGATGCGACCGTGCACGGCGTGGACAGCTCGGCCGAGATGATCGCCGCCGCGCAGCCGCTCAGCTCGGAGCGGCTGACGTTCGAGATCGCCGACCTGCGCGACTGGATCGCCGGAGCCGGGCCCGAGTCGGTCGACGTGGTCGTCTCCAACGCCACCCTGCAGTGGCTGCCGGATCAGCTGGACCTGCTGCCGCAGCTGGTCGAGCGGATCCGCCCCGGCGGCTGGCTCGCGGTCCAGATCCCCGGCAACCAGGACGCGCCCTCACATTCGATCATGCGCGAGGTGGCCGGCCGCGCGCCGTACGCCGAGTTCGCCGCGGCCGCCATCGCGCGCCCGGACCTGCCGGACGCCGCGACGTACGTCGAGGTGCTGAGCGCGTCCGGCTGCACGGTGGACGCGTGGGAGACCACGTACCTGCACGTCCTGCAGGGCGAGAACGCGGTGCTCGAGTGGGTCAAGGGCACCGGCGCCCGACCGGCGCTGCAGGCGTTGCCCGAGGCGTTGCGGGAGCCGTTCGAGGCCGAGTACGGCGCGCGGCTGGCCGAGGCGTACCCGCGGCGCGAGTTCGGCACCGTGCTGCCGTTCCGGCGTGTGTTCGCTGTGGCTCAGAAAGTGGCGTGATGAGACTCCACCATGTGCAGGTGTCCTGCCCGCCCGGTGGCGAGGACGTGGCCCGGGCGTTCTACGCCGACGGGCTCGGCATGACAGAGGTCGCCAAGCCGCCACTGCTCGCCGTGCGTGGTGGCTGCTGGTTCGTCGACGGCGACGCCGAGCTGCACGTCGGGATCGAGCGGGACTTCCGGCCGGCCCGCAAGGCACACCCGGCGTTCATGGTCGACGACCTGGACAAGTGCGCGGAAAACCTTGCGCAGAGGGGATTCCCGGTGACCTGGGACGACAGCATCCCGGGCCGGCGCCGGTTCCACACAGCCGACGGGCACGGCAACCGCGTCGAGATCGTCGGCTGAGGACCTTAGTAGCGGAACTGCTGCGTCGCCGAGCCGTTGCAGTTGGCGAGGGTGATGGGCTCGGCGTTGTTCGTGCCGGGTGCCGACAGGCAGAGCTTCGGCTTCTTGCTCGACCTGATCGTGCCGTCGGTGCCGATCGTCCACTTCTGCGCGGGATCGGTGCTGCTGCAGGTGTCGGTGCGCAGCGGAACACCGGCGTGCAGCGAGCCGGACGGGACGTCCGCGCACATCCCGACCGCCGCCCGCAGAGTGCCGTCGGACGGACGTGTCCAGCGCTGTGCCGCGGTGGCGTTACAGTCCCAGAGCTGGATGGTGGCGCCGGGCGTGGTGGAGCTGTGGTCGACGTCCATGCACCGGCCACCCGGCCCCGAGATCGTGAGGCGGACTGGCGCAGGTGCCGGTGGAGCGGTCGCGGTGAGCTTCACCATCCGTGCCACCGACGGCACGCCGTTGCCGTCGACGACGAACAGCATGTAGTAGCCCGGCGGGGCCACGTTGACATTCGCCGGTGACGTCATGGTGAGGGTCGTTCCGCTGGTGCTGAACGTGAGTGGCACGTACCGCTGGCCCTGGTCGTCGCCGTGGGTCGGCGCGCCGAGCCCGACCAGGCCCGCCCTGGCGATCGACCCTGCCTGTGGTGAGGTCACCGCGAACGTCGTCGCGTAGCCGGCGGACTCGGGTGCCGCGGTAATGGCCGGCCGCGGCGCAGGCTGCCCGTCCGCGCCGTACAGGTACGGCGGCGTGAAGTACTCGATGTTCTTCTCCAGGTACCCGACCCGCTGGCACTCGGCGCAGATCCCGCCGCCGCCGGTCATCACCCGGCCGTCCGGGAGCAGGATCGCGGTCGAGTGGTACTGCCGGATCCGGTTCGCCGCGGCCAGGGTGCGCCAGGTGCCCGCGGTCGCGTCGTACAGCTCCGCGGCGTACACGGGGTTGGCCAGGTTGACACCACCGTCACCTGTCACAGCGCTCAGACCGCCGGTCGCGAGTACGTTGCCGTCGGCAAGGACCGTGAGGTTGTGCTGCCGCCGTGATGTCGCCATCGAGCCCGTAGGCTGCGCCTGGGTCGCCGCGTTCGAGTCGACGATCACCGCGGTCCGGGTCGGCACGCTGGACTTCCCGTCCTCGCTCACGATGCCGCCGCCGGCGACGAGCGTCTTGCCCACCCGGAACGTCGCGAAGCTTGCGTAGTCCCGGTTGATCGCGTCCCGGACGGACGTCGCCACCTGCGCGCCGGAACCGCTGGTCCGCAGCGTCCGCATCAGCGTGCCCGTTCCGACCATGTCCACGTCGCCGTCGGGCCGCACGGTCAGCAGCGGGTACAGCCGGCTGGACGGCGTGGTGAACCCGGTCAGCAGCCGCACCCACTGGTTCGTCTGGTACACCTCGGCGTTCTCGGGCCCGCCCCCCAGGATCAGCGCCTCCTGGTTCGGCAGCGCCGTCACCGACGGGTACCAGCGCTCGGCGGCCATGTCCGGACCGCGTCGCCAGGTCTCGGTCCGCCAGTCGAAGAGGTGCGTCTGGCGGATGCCGCTCAGCGCCCTGTTGCGGTTGCCGCCGGCAACGAGCACGGTGCCGTCGGACAGCTGGACATAGCCGGCGCAGAAGATGTTGTAGCCCTGCACGTCGACGCGCTTGCTGGTGTTCGTCGCCGGGTCCCACACCGCGGCCCGGGTGAACGAGTGGTCGTCGTACGACTCGGCCGGGCCCTCACCGACCGAGTCCCACATCAGCACCTTGCCGTTCGGCAGCATTGCGCTGAAGACCGGCACGACAGGCGTGTTGACGACGCCGCTCCAGACCCCGGAGACAGCCGGGTCCGCCGCCGCGGCGACCGCGTTCGCCTGGGCCTGTGCCTGAGGGGACCGGCGGCCCGGGCGCTGGCCGGTCTGCCTGGTGAGCTCGTCGGATCGGACCTTCGCGGCACGCTCGATGTCGGCCATCGGTACGCCGGCCAGGTCCTGCGCGGCATGCTCGGCGGCGGCCGCCTCGCTGGGCGCGGTGGGAGTGCCTGGTCCCGGCGTGCTGGCGGGCTCCTCGTGCGCGGCCGCCGGCGCGGCGATGGTCAGGGTTCCGGCGAGTACGAGGACGGCGACTGCCGTCGCGCTGGTACGGCAAAGCGCAGCAGACTGCATGACCGATCCCCCCTGCAAGCAGCATCGATCACTGGCCAGCGACCGCTGCCGTCAACGTGCATCCTCCGGTGGGTGCCTCGTCACCTGTTTATCGGTCACGATCAGCGATCGTTACCGCCGGCCGCAGCGGCCCGTACTACTTGTGCGGGCGGGTGGACAGGGTCGGCTTGGCCTCCAGACCGGACAGGCCGTTCCACGCCAGGTTGACGAGGTGTGCCGCGACGTCGGGTTTCTTCGGCTTGCGCGCGTCCAGCCACCACTGCCCGGTGAGCGCCACCATGCCGACCAGCATCTGCGCGTACATCGGCGCGTTCTTCGGGTCCAGCCCGCGGCGCTTGAACTCCTCGGCGAGGATGTGCTCGACCCGGGTGCCGACGTCGCTCAGGATCGAGATGAATGAGCCGGTGGACGACCCGACCGGCGAGTCGCGGACCAGGATCCGGAAACCGTCCGACGAGCTCTCGATGTAGTCCAGCAGCGCCAGCGCGGCCTGCTCGACGAGCTCGTGGGCGCGCCCCGAGGTCAGTGCGGCGGTGACGGTGTCGAGCAGGCTGCGAACCTCGCGGTCCACCACCACGGCGTACAGGCCCTCCTTGCCGCCGAAGTGCTCGTAGACGACGGGCTTCGAGACCTCCGCGCGTGCCGCGATCTCCTCGACCGAGGTGGCCTCGTATCCCTTCTCGGCGAACAGCCCGCGGGAGATCGAGATCAGCTGCTCGCGGCGTTCTGCGCTGGTCATCCGGACACGGGTGGAACGACGAGGCTTGGCTTCCGTCACGTGATCATCACGACTGGCATCATGCCGCAGCACCGAGTCAGGCGCCGGGCATTTCTGCCGGGGTCAGGCCCCGGCGTTGACCCGGCGGGCGTCGATCCGCTCCTTCACCGGCCAGCGTACGTCGGTCACCCAGCCGGCCCGCTCGAACCAGCGGATGATCCGCGCCGAGGTGTCGACCTGGCCCTTCAGCACGCCGTGCCTGGCGCAGGTCGGGTCCGCATGGTGCAGGTTGTGCCACGACTCGCCCTGGCTCAGGACCGCCAGCCACCACACGTTCGCCGACTTGTCCCGGCTCTTGAACGGGCGGGCGCCGATGGTGTGGCAGATCGAGTTGATCGACCAGGTGACGTGGTGCAGCAACGCGATCCGAACCAGCGAGGCCCAGAAGAACGCGGTCAGCGCGCCGGTGATGGACCACGACCAGAGCCCGCCGATCACGGCCGGCGCCAGCAGCGACGCGGTCACGATCAACGGGAACGCGCGCGACACCTTGACGATGTCCTGGTCGCGCAGCAGGTCCGGCGCGTACTGCCGCTGCGGGGTCTGCTCCGGGTCGAACAGCCAGCCGACGTGCGCGTAGACGAAACCCTTGGTCAGCGCGCCGACGCTGTTGCCGTAGCGCCACGGGCTGTGCGGGTCACCGTCGCGGTCGGAGAACTTGTGGTGCTTTCGGTGGTCGGCGACCCACCGGATCACCGGCCCCTCGATCGCCAGCGAGCCCGCGATCGCCAGCGCGATCTTGGTCGGCCGGTTCGGCTTGAACGCCTTGTGGGTGAAGTAGCGGTGGAAGCCGATCGAGATCCCGTGCCCGGCAACGGTGTAGAAGGCCACCGCGAGGATGACGTCCCGCCAGCCCAGGAATCCGCCCCAGGCCACCGGAACGGCCGCCACCACCGCCAGGAACGGGATCGCGATGAACAGTGCAAGCGCGACCTGTTCCCAGGTCTGCTTGCGCTCACCACCCAGCGTGCCGGTGTCGACGTCGAGCTTGTCATCCGGCCTGGTGGGAGCGTCGGGCGTGGCGACGGCGGTGGGAGGCGTCATGGCGGGGTCCCTGCGAGGTTTGGGGGTACTTACCTACGCTACCGTAACCTACGGCTCCGTAAGTTACGCAACCCTCGGCGTGTCAGACCGGCCACTCGTGGCAGACTTCATCGGGCGGTCGCCCGGTGTTACGCCGTCGGCGACCAGTGGTCCCCCGTGGGGTAATCGGTAGCCCGCGAGACTTTGAATCTCGAAGATCTGGATCGAAACCAGGCGGGGGAGCAAGACAAACCCCAGGTCAGAGCACATCTGACCTGGGTCTGCCGTCCACCGGGGTCCGGCTTGCTGACGGATTTGCCAACACGGCACCAGCGCCGCCGCGTCCGGACCGTCGTCCTCGTCGTCGTCCTGGTCCAGGGCGAGCTCGCCGTCGGCCGCCTGAGCGAACCTGGCCGCGGCGCCCTCGGCGTGCCAGGCCGTTGTCACGTCGTCCACCGACGCCGGCATGCTCGCTCTTTGGTGTGCCTCGACCTTCGGAGACGTCGACGGATACGAGTCGTGGGAGACGCGCGTCAACGAGCGTCTCGGAGCGGCGATCTCGCGGCGAACTCGTCCCGTGGGCATCCAGTCGGATGGTGCGTTCGGGGTGCGAGCGGCAGTGGCCCCCGACGGCTTGACCGAACGAGAGCAGAGGTACGCCATTGTGGCGAGCGAGCCCAACCTACTGACGGTCAGGGGCGGTGAGGTCTGCCTGAGCGGGATCGAGAACGTCGGGTCTCCCGAGCACGCGACGCTCCGGATGCCGTTGATGGACGGCCGTTACACCGTTCACGTCACCCTCGTCGGCTGGGACGAGGAGCCGGGTGGCGCTAACCCCGATGGCACACCGACCGAGTCCGCCTTGGCGGACTTCGTGGTCGCGATCGCTCCAGCCAGAGGCTCAGAGACCTATCGCGACAAGGAAGCGACGTTCGACCGCCCCGGATAGGCGCAATCGGGGCGGGACACGTCCGGTCATGTCGCGATCCGCGCTCCGACTGTCGCACATCTACTTGCTGGCCGCCTTGTCCGCCAGTTCGCGGAGGAAGGACGGTAGCCGTCCCGCCCCGAAGTCGTAGAACCGCGCCCATTGCGGCTCGATCCGGATACGCGCCATCTGCTCGTACATCTTGCGGACCTGCCGCTCGAACTCGGCCATGCCTTCTTCGCCCAGCTCGTCGGCCATCCCCTTGCTCGACTGCCCGAGGTACTCATCGGGCACGCCGTCGACGATCTCGACGGCAGCGCGTCCGCGTATCAGCAGCGCCTTCGCTCCATCGGGCGTGTCGCCGATGTCGATCGTCAACGCAACGTCCGGCCGGTCGGACAAAGCCCGAACCTTCGGCGCCGTCGTCGCCGTGCAGATGACGACGTGCTCACCGGTCCAGAAGAAGCCGATCGGAATGACACGAGGTAGCCCGTCCTGCCCGTTGTAGGCAAGCCGAGCCAGGGATGCCTTCGTCAGCAGATCACGGGCGCCGGGGTGCTCCAGTTCTTCGACGACCTTACGGGCATCCATGCAAGCGTCTCCTCCAGGGCGAGTGGCGGTGCTACGGGCATCCCAGATGGCCGAAGCTATACCCAGCGACCGCAGTCTCACACAGCGGCGCGCTTCATCTGCGAGCACGGACCGAACCCCCGATGAGCAGCCTCCGCGTGAACGGCGGACGCCTGTCAGAGCACGGTCGTAAACGCAGGCTCGGAGCGGTTCCCAGCGGGATCGACTGCCCTGACCGCGGCCACGAAGAAGCCGGAGACCTGCGTCCCCGTCACGCCGTAGCGCACCGCGAACAGATCACCCGCCCAGCGCTGGAGCATGTCGTAGGTGAGGCTCGACTGCGGATCGGTCTCGTCCGTGGAAGCGGTCCAGGTCGTCAGGTCATCGCCCTCCTCGTCGGGGAAGGTCGTCGGGTTGCCCGCAGCGCTCGGCGCGGTCAAATCGTCACCTCTGGGTGGCACCGTCACCGTCACTGAGGCGCTCGCGGGCGAGACATCTTGGTTCGAGTGCATCGCCTTGACGGTGAACGTGTGGGTGCCGGCGGCGAGGCGCTGCGTCGTCACCGCTTCTGTCTTCGCTGCCACCTCAGGCCGGCCAGAGTCGTAGATCAGGTACCGATACGGGTCCATGTTCGCCGGCCGATTCCAGGCGAGGCTGACGGTGCCGCCGTTCGTGCTCGTCACCCGAAGTCCGGTCGGCGAGGGCCACGTCGCGGTGGTGAACGTGACCGGCCCGCTCGGCGCCGACACGTTGCCTGCCCTGTCGACCGCGACCACGGTGAGGGAGTAGCTCGTGTTCGACAAGAGCCCGCCGACCTGGGTCGAGCTCGGTGAGGTTGTGGGCTGCTCGCGGTTGCCGACCCGCACCACGTACCACTTCAGCCCGACTTCATCGGTCGAGCCCGTGAACGAGATCGTCACGGTGCTGGGGCCTACGGCGAGCACCCGAACGTTGGAGGGTGGGGTGGGCGGCGCGGTGTCGGCGGCCGTGGCCGCGGGCGCGTAGACCACACCGGCGACCAGGCAACTGGCGCACGCTGCAACTATGCGCGATGTAACGCGCATCGGTGACACTCCTTCGGTGGGCGGCTGGCTCGGAGTTTCTCATTTACCAAAACGTGGGAGCGCCCGATGAGGTTCAACGCCCGCGAGCGAGAGCCGGCTTCCAGCCGGAGCCAAAGGGGAATTCAACAAGTAGCCGCGATACGTGCTTCGACAGTCGCAGATCAGCTGGCGTTGACTGGCGGAGATGTCAGGGGCGGAGCTTTCCCGGCGAGCCTTGCGCCCCGCCGCCAACTGCGGACGACCCAGACCACTCCGATGAGGGCGTTGACAGCCAGCGCGGCGTCGTACATCAGCTGGAAGACCCACAGCTCTTCTTGTGTCGGAACCCCCTCCCAGTACGTGCCATCCGGCCAGTCCGCGATCCATCCGCTCCCGGTGAGTCCTTGCGTAATCCAGATGGCCCAGCCGTACGTGGCGTCCCATGCTCCGTGGAGTGCCATGACTCCCAGGAGCGTCAAACCCACCCGCATGGTGAAGCGGAACCCGCCCTTGGGTGGGGCGGCAGCGGCGAAAAGTGCACCACCGAGCAGCGCGGTCCAGGTCAGGTGGCCGAACGGGGCGAGCATGGCTCGCGACACCTCGGTTTGCAGAATGTTCAGCTCGGGGTGGTCATTGGTGTGTTGGACATACGCGTAGAAGGCGTAGCCCGTGCTTTCGAACGCCGCGAAGCCGGCGCCCACAGTGGCCCCCAGGACCATGCCCCCGTGCACCGTGCGCTCGCGTACCCGCCAGGCGACCGCCACGAGCACTGCACCCTTGGAGACTTCCTCGATCAAGCCGACGCCGAAGAACCCGAGGGCGTTACCCAACGGCCCAGACCCGGTCGGCAGCAGGTAGATCTCGGTGACGGCAGATACGACGACCCCGATCGTCCCGGCTGCGAGAAACCCTGTGAGGATCACGTTGGCGGTCAAGCGACAGTCGTCCAGGCGACCCAGCGCGAACGTCACGACCGTGACCGGCACCAGAAAACTCCCGATCATGAACAGTGTCGGAACCAAGATGTCGTCCTCGGTGATCGCAGTCACTCCGGCCGCCAGCAACCAGACCAGCACGCCGGCCAGTAGAACCGCGAGCCACGCGCGCTTCCCAGCGGCAACTGGGAATCCCACAGATTGATCGGCCACGCACGGACCATGACAGGCAGACGGCCACGCAGCGTCCTCCGCCGAGGGTGAGATTTCGTCCGCCCGCGCGCAGCCAGCAGTCCGACCTCAGCGAAGATTGTCGGCCGACCGCAGTGGCCTCATCGCGGACTACCGTCATTGCTCGTGGCAAAACCTCTGAGCGCAGCAGAGCACCAGGCGTACGTCGGCCTGCTACGGAACGCGGGGGCACACGCGCGGTTCGCGCTCGGCGTCGGCGTTCCGCAGGGTTTGACCGCGGACGGGCTCGACGACTGGGTGCAGGCCAGGCAGAAGGTGTCCAGCGTGCAGCAGCTCGGTCGGTACGCCGCCGGCCGGGGACGGGTCTTCCGGCCGGCCAAGGCGCGCGCTCTGATGGCCGGCCTGCACGCCGTGCTCGCGGATCAGGCCTTTGCGAACCAGTCGCCGCGGCAACGCGACCTCGACAAGACCGAGCTCACGTTCGGCGCCGGGCTACGCGAGGGTTACGCGGTGCGCGAGCTCGGTCGCTTCCAGGCCGCGAACGGCCTCCCGAGGCCGTTCCTGTTCCGCTTCGTCAGGCCCAGGGACACCCATTCGCAGATCTATGCCACAGCTGCGAACGCGCTGGTCGACAACATCGCGAAGAGCATCGGTGCCTCGCCCCGGACCGTCACGCGGCAGCTGCTCGCTGCGCCGCCCGACCAGCGGTTCCACGAAGCCGCACGCATGATGATGGTGACCAGCCGCTTCCAGTCGCAGCAGCAGCACGACTATGCGGTCAGCAGGCTGGCCGATGACATGTACAGGAGATTCGGTCGCCTCGAGCGCCGGGGCGCCTCGTTCGAGCAGATCGGGAAGCGCTGGAAGCGGGTGCCGCGGCCGATCCGGGGCATCGTCACCGTCGCCGCCTTCCCGCTGTGGGTGGTCAACAAACTGACCAGAGCCACGGACCGAATGCAGCGGTGGGGCCAGCGACGCCTGGCGGCGAGGCTCGGCAACAGTGCGTTCAACGCCGCGACCAAGAGCCTGAACCAGATCCGTGTCAGTGTCGTCGCTCCCCAGACCGGCACCCAGAGCCAGGTCCTGCCCACCCAAGCGCCGAACGCGATCCCGCCCAACGCCCAGGTCGCCGGCCGGCAGTTCCGACCGAACGGACCTGTCGTTCCCGGCATGACCGGTCCGGTGGTCGCGCGACCGGAAGTAGCGCATCGCGGTGTTGGACAGCCCGCTGTTGCACCGACCGGCCAGGCTCCGTGGCGGGTGCGGGGAACGCCTGCTCCGACGGCGCAGGTACCACCGCAGCCCGCGTACCCGCCGATGCCGGCGCACGCGCCCGCGGCGCAGCAGCCTGGCGCTCAGCTCGGGCAGCCTGCTCAGCCGGCCGCTCCGCCACAGGTTCGCACGGGTCCCGCGACGCCGGGGCCGATCGCGCAGCCCCCGCCTTCGGCGGGCCAGCAGGCGACGGTCCCGCCGGGATGGGCAGAGCCGCCGGGCCAGCCGGACCAGCAACCGGGTGCGGCACCGCAGCACGGGTCGGCGGAGTTCGCCCAGCGGGTCGCGATGACCGGCACGACGCAGATGACCTCGGTGACTCCCGGCGACCACACTGCGGCGAACGATCAGGCACGCCTGGGCGGGCACGCGCAGCAGAACCGCGACACCACCACTCGCGGCCAAGGCGACTGATCGCTGACCACGAGTTCGACGCCCCCAGATCGCACGGCCGAACTCCCCAGACCCGGGCACCGGCATACTCGCGGGCGTGGATGACGTGTTCGGGACCGCGGGGCTCCGGGAGCGGGTACTGGCGGCGTGGCGGGCAACGCCTGCGCGGTTCCGGGAGGACGCGAACGCGGAGGAGGATCTGGCGCTCGGCGGGTACCGGGACCGGCTGGTGGTCGAGCTTGCGCAGAACGCCGCGGACGCGGCCGGCCGTGCGGCCGGCGTACCCGGGCGGGTTCGCTTCACGATCCGCGAGACCGACACCGACACCGACACTGGATCGCCGACGCTGGTGGTCGCGAACACCGGTGCGCCGCTGACCGCGGACGGAGTCGAGTCGCTCGCGACCTTGCGCGCCTCGGCCAAGCGGGACGGTGACTCGGTCGGCCGGTTCGGGGTCGGGTTCGCGGCCGTGCTGGCGGTGACGGACGAGCCGATCGTGGTGTCCGGGCAGGGAGGCGTGCGGTTCTCGAAAGACGACACCGCGGCGCTGGTGGCCGGCGAGCCGGCACTCACCGAGGAGGTACGGCGCCGCGATGGCCAGGTCCCGGTGCTGAGGCTGCCGTTCGCGGCCGAGGGCGAACCACCCGACGGGTACGACACCGCCGTACTGCTGCCGCTGCGCGATGAGGCCGCCGCGGACCTGGTCCGGCAGCTGCTCGCCGAGGCCGACGACGCGCTGCTGCTCGCGCTGCCGGGGCTGGAGCGGATCGAGATCGACCTGGATGGTGCCGAGCGGGTGCTGGAAGGCGCGGCCGCCCGCTGGCACGTCGTACGGGCGGACGGCGAGCTCACCGGCGACGTGCGCGAGCGGCTGCTCAAGGACCGGCCGACCGAGGAACGCGCCCGGCCGTACTGGTCGGTGCTCTGGGCGCTGCCCCGCGACCCGGAGACCACGATCCCGGACACCGTGCACGCACCCACCCCGACCGACGAACCGCTGTCGCTGCCCGCGCTGCTGCTCGCGTCGTTCCCGCTGGACCCGACCCGCCGGCACGTCGCGACCGGCCCGCTCACCGACAGGCTGGTCGAGGAGGCGGCGGAAGGGTACGCGAATCTGCTGCGGCAGCGTGCCGAGGACGGCGCCGACGTGCTGCCGCTGGTCCCGACGGGTCTCGCCGCCGGCGCACTGGACGCGCGGTTGCGCGAGCAGATCCTGACGGTGCTGCCGGGCACGCCGATGCTGCGCCCGGTCGACCCGGACGGGACACTGCTCAGGCCACGCGACGCCGTCGCCGTGGATGATGCGGACCCGGCACTTGACGCCGTACTGGCGCCCATCGTGGACGGACTGGTCGCGACCCGGCGGCAGGACCGGGCGGCACTGGACGCGCTCGGCGTACGCCGGGTGGACCTGGCCGAGGTCGTCGACCAGCTGGCCGCGACGACCAGGGAGCCGTCCTGGTGGCGTGAGGTGTACGCCGCGGTCGCTGCGCTGGTCGCCGACCCGCTGAGCCGGGAGACGCTCGGCACCCTGCCGGTACCGCTCGCGGACGGCCGGTTGGTCCGCGGCGCGCGCGGGCTGGTGCTGGCCGGGGACGATTTGCCGGCCGAGGCGCTGTCGGCGTTCGCGTCGTACGGGCTGCGGGTGGTCCACCCGGACGCGGCGCACGAGACGCTGGAACGGCTGGGCGCACGACGGACCAGCCCGCGAGCGCTGCTCGCCGACGGCGCGGTCCGGGCCGCGATCGAGGCCGAGCCCGACGACCCCGACGCGCTGGCCGAGGCGGTCCTGACATTGGTCGCAGCGGATACCGGGCAGCCGGAAAGGCCGTGGTGGCTGGGCGAGCTCGCGCTCCGCGATGCCGACGGCGAGCTGGTACCGGCGAACGCGCTGGTGGTCGCGGGCTCGGACGCCGAGGCGGTGCTCGAACCCGAGGAGGTCGCGCCGGTCGCGCGCGAGCTGGTCGAGCGGTACGGCGTACCGGCGCTGGAGTCCGTCGGGGTGCTGCGGACGCTGCGCGCGGTGTCCGTCCCGGACGTCGCGCTGGACGCGCTCCCGGATGCGCTGGCAGACGTCGACGACCTGGGCGGCTGGGTCGCCGAGCACGCGCCGGCCGGGTCCGTGGCGGGCGAGCTGACCGTGGTTCGCGACCTCGACTGGGTGATCGACTGGCCGCGTGCACTCGCTCTGCTCGGGTCCGATCCCGTCTTGCGGGCGGCGCTGGTCCGGCCGGTCCGGGTGGTCGATGCCGACGGGCAGTCGCGCGAGGCACCGTCATACCCGTCGTGGTGGGTACGACGCCACGTCCGGCTCGACGACGACCGGCCGCTGGCAGGCCGCGCGGACCCGGACGCGGACCCGGCGCTGGCCGGGCTGCTGGACCCGGCGCCGGAGTGGCTCGTCGGGCTCGACCCGGAAGTGCGGACCGCGACCGGCCTGGTCCGCGAAATCGCCGACCTGGACGCTGGCGGAGTGGAGCTGTTGCTGGGCCGGCTGGTCGGGCCGGACAGCGATCTCGACGACCAGGCGCTGGTCGGGATCTGGGCGGCGCTCGGCGCGGGAGCGGCGTACCCGGGTGAACCGCCGGCCCGGGTCCGGGTGCTCGGCGGTCGGGTGGTGGATGCGGATCGGGCGGTGGTCGCGGACGCGCCGATGTGGCTGCAGCGCACCGACCTCGGCGGGTTCGTGGTGGCGACCGGTCCGGCCGCGGACGGGTTGAGCGACCTGCTGGACCTGCCGCTGGCACCCGACGTCGCCGCGGGCGCGGTCGACGGCGACGGTACGCCGGCGCCGGTGCCGGACGTCGTACGGCGGCTGCTGCCCGGCGTACCGGAGACCTGGTGGGAGCACGACGAGCTCACCGTCGACGGGCACGAGGTGGCCTGGTGGGTGGACCCGGAGGGCCGTCCGCACGCGGCGACCGGGGACGGTCTGGCGAAGGCGCTGGCCTGGTCCGCCGGTCGATGGGCGCAGCGGCACCTGGTGCTGGCCGCGCTCACCGAGCCGGAACGGGCGGTTGAGCTGCTGGTCGAGTCCGCCTACGACGCGTCGTAGTCCTGGACCAGCGCCCCGCCTCGATCGTCCCCGGCAGCGTCCTGGCGATCCGCCGTACGTCGTCCTGGTCGGCCACCCGACGATCGTGGCACTGGACGCCGTCACGCGTCGCTCGGACCGGCCTCCCAGCCGACGTCCTGCGCCCAGTCGTCCGCCTTGCGGATCACCGTCCAGATGAAGTCGGACTTCGCGTCGGTGTACCCGGCCCGGTCGTCGCGGAACGTAGTGGCCAGCGACCGCTTCAGCTCGCCGTACTGCTTGGCCGTGTCGGGATCGGCGCGCAGGAAGTCGCGGAACAGCAGCGGCAGCTGCTGCGAGAAGCTGCCGGCTCGGCGGACGTGCAGATGGGTCCGGGCGCTGCCGGGCGGTTCGCGGAAGTACCGCTTGGTGCGCTCCGGGTTGTCGGCGTGGAACACGTATCCCAGTCGCTCCAGCGGTACGGCGTACCGGTCCGACGGCTCCAGCGCCGCCACCGAGATCTGGATGTCCAGCACCGGCTTGGCGTCCAGCCCCGGTACGGCCGTCGACCCGACGTGGTCGATTCGTACCGCTGTGTCACCGAGTATGTCGCGCAGCCCGGCCCCACCTGGGCGGAACCAGCCGGGCCACGCCGCGTCGTACGGGACGATCTCGACCGGGTCCGGCATGCGCGGCAGCATACGGCCGATTCGGCTCGCGCAGTCCGCCGCGGCTACGCTGACGCTGGCTGTGAGTTGCCCCGCGTCGTACGCCTACCGCCTCGCCGCCGAGGTGAACCGGAGGAGAGAACCGCGTGACTTCCCATCGTCCTGCCGCCGTAGTGATCATGGCTGCGGGCCAGGGCACCAGGATGAAATCCGCCGTACCGAAGGTGCTGCATGAGCTCGGCGGTCGGAGCCTGGTGGGCCACGCCGTCGCCGCCGCGCGGGCGCTGGAGCCCGAGCACCTGGTGGTCGTGGTCGGCACCGGCCGGGATGTGGTCGAGGCACACCTCGCGGAGATCGACAGCGACGTGCGGACCGCGGTTCAGGAGCAACAGCTCGGCACCGGCGACGCGGTCCGCTGCGGGCTCTCCGCACTGCCCGAGGTGGACGGCGCGGTGATCGTGACCTCCGGCGACGTACCGCTGCTGGAGACCCAGACGCTGCTCGATCTGGTCACCGCGCACGACGACGAGCACAACGCCGTCACCGTGCTCACCGCCCGGGTACCGGAACCGGCCGGCTACGGCCGGATCATCCGCGCCGCGGACGGCACCGTGGACGCGATCGTCGAGCACAAGGACGCCACCGACGACCAGCGCCTGATCGACGAGATCAATGCCGGCATCTACGTGTTCGACGCGGCCACGCTGCGCGACGGGCTGCAGCGGATCACCACCGACAACGCGCAGGGCGAGCTGTACCTGACCGACGTGCTGTCGATCGCCCGCAAGGACGGCAAGCGGGTCGGCGTGCACATCACCACCGACGCGATGCAGACCGAGGGCGTCAACGACCGGGTCCAGCTGGCGACGCTGCGGGCCGAGCTCAACCGCCGTACCCTCGACGCGCTGATGCGCTCCGGCGTGACCATCGTCGACCCGCGGACCACCTGGGTGGACCGCAATGTGACGATCGAGCCGGACGCGACCCTGCTGCCGAACACCCAGCTGCACGGCGCCACCACGGTCGGCTCCGGCGCCACGATCGGCCCGGACACCACGCTCACCGACGTCCGGGTCGGCGCCGGCGCGACCGTGATCCGCACCCACGGCTCGGAGTCGGTGATCGGCGAGAACGCGAAAGTCGGCCCGTTCGCCTACCTGCGACCCGGTACGGCGCTCGGCACCGCCGGCAAGATCGGCACCTTCGTGGAGACCAAGAACGCCGGCATCGGCGACGGCGCGAAGGTCCCGCACCTGACGTACGCCGGCGACGTCACCATCGGTGAGGGCGCGAACGTCGGCGCCGGCACGATCGTCGCGAACTACGACGGCGTGACCAAGAGCCACACCACGATCGGCAAGCACTCGTTCATCGGCAGCGACTCGGTGCTGGTGGCACCGGTCGAGATCGCCGACGGCAGCTACGTCGCCGCCGGGTCCACGATCGTCTCGGACACCCAGCCCGGCGACCTGGCGGTGGCCCGCGGCAAGCAACGCAACGTGGCCGGCTGGGTGGCCCGCCGGCGCGCCGGGACGAAGACGGCCGCCGCCGCCGAGGCCGCGGCCTCGGAGCAGCCTGCGGATCCGGGTGACACTGGGAGCAGCACCGGGAGCGAGGAGGCGCGACAGTGAGCGGTATGAAGCGCACCACCGAGAAGAACCTGATGGTCTTCTCCGGCCGGGCGAACCAGGAGCTGGCCGAGGAGGTCGTGCACGAGCTGGGCGTCGGGCTGGTGCCGACCACGGCGTACGACTTCGCGAACTCCGAGATCTATGTACGGTTCGAGGAGTCGGTGCGCGGCAGCGACGCCTTCGTGATCCAGAGCCACACCGCGCCGATCAACCAGTGGGTGATGGAGCATCTGATCATGGTCGACGCGCTGAAGCGTGCGTCGGCGAAGCGGATCACGGTGGTGATGCCGTTCTACGGCTACGCCCGGCAGGACAAGAAGCACCGCGGCCGGGAGCCGATCTCGGCGCGGCTGATGGCCGACCTGTTCAAGACCGCTGGCGCGGACCGGCTGATCGCGGTCGACCTGCACACCGACCAGATCCAGGGCTTCTTCGACGGGCCGGTGGACCACCTGATGGCGCTGCCGATCCTGTCGCAGTACGTGTCGCAGAAGTACGGCGACCGCCGGCTGGCCGTGGTCTCACCGGACGCGGGCCGGATCAAGGTCGCCGAGCAGTGGTCTGCCCGGCTGGGCGGTGCGCCGCTGGCCTTCATCCACAAGACGCGTGACATCAACCGCCCCAACGAGTCGGTCGCGAACCGGGTCGTCGGCGACGTCAAGGGCCGGGTCTGCATCCTGGTCGACGACATGATCGACACGGCCGGCACCATCACCAAGGCCGCGGACGCGCTGGTCGCGGACGGCGCCAGCGACGTCGTGATCGCCGCCACTCACCCGATCCTGTCCGGCCCGGCCGTCGACCGGCTGAAGAACTGCCAGTGCAGCGAGGTGATCGTCACCAACACGCTGCCGATCCCGGACGACCGGCAGTTCGACAAGCTCACCACCCTGTCGATCGCGCCGCTGATCAGCCGCGCGATCCGTGAGGTGTTCGAGGACGGCTCGGTCACCAGCCTCTTCGACGGTCACGCCTAGCCGTGCGGATCGCGATCTTCCATCCGGGCGCGATGGGTTCCGCGCTCGCCGGTCAGCTCGCCGCCGTCGGGCACGAGGTCCGCTGGGTCGCGGACGGCCGCAGCGCCGCCACCGCGGAACGTGCCGCGCGGCAACGACTGGTCGCCGCGTCGTTCGACCAGGTCGTCGGCACCGCTGACCTGGTGCTCTGCTCATGTGCCCCGCAGGGCGCGGTCGACATCGCCCGGCAGGTCGGCGCGGCCGGTTTCTCCGGCGTGTACGTCGACGCAAACCCGCTGTCGCCCTCCTCACTCGAGCAGGCAGCTCAGGCGTTGCCCTCGGCAACCTTCGTCGATGCCGGGGTGGTCGGTCCGCCACCGCGGGAGGGTGCGGCCGCGACCCACCTGATGCTGTCCGGTGATGCCGAGGCGACCGCGCTGGTCCGCGACCTGTACGAGCCGACGCTGGTCACGCCGATGGTGGTCGGTGACGAGATCGGCGCCGCGAGCGCCGCCAAGTCCGCGTTCGCGCTGTACAACAAGGGCCACCTGGCACTGGCCGAGCTGGCCCGCGGACTGGCCCGCCGGCACGGCGTACTGGCCGCCCTCGAAGCGCAGGCCGACCGGCAGGACGCCTCCCTGCTCGCCGACGCCGACCGGGTCGGCGGCCTCCGCGCGGTGGCCTGGCGATGGGGTCCCGAGTTCGACGAGCTGGCCGACACGCTCGACGCGGCCGGGCTCGAGGGTGACGCGCTGCGCGGGCTGCGGCAGGTCTTGACCCGGCTCGAGCGGGACTCGTGAGCCTTCGCTTCGGTGTGCTCACCGAGCCTGCGCTGCCGTGGCCGGAGCTGGTCTCGCACTGGCAGGAGGCCGAGCGACTCGGATTCGACACCGCCTGGGTGATCGACCACTTCATGTCACTCGGCGGACCGGACGACAGGCCGTACTACGAGGGCTGGACCCTGCTCGCCGGGCTCGCGGCGGTGACCACGCGGATCCGGCTCGGCGTGATGGTGACCGGTAACACCTACCGGAACCCGGCCCTGCTCGCGAAGCAGGCCGTCACCGTCGACCACATCAGCGGCGGCCGGCTCGAGCTCGGCCTCGGAGCCGGCTGGGCCGAACGCGAGCACGCGGCGTACGGCTTCGACTTCCCCGGTCCGCGCGAGCGGGTCGACCGGTTCGCCGAGGCGGTCGAGGTGGTCAACCGGCTGCAGCGCGAAGAACGAAGCACGTTCACCGGCCGGTACTACCGGCTCGACGACGCTCCGTTCGAGCCGAAGCCGCTGCAGACCCCGCGGCTCCCGCTGATGGTCGGAGCGAAAGGCCCGCGGATGCTCGCGCTGACCGCCCACTACGCCGACTTCTGGAACACCCGGCGGTCCCCCGAGGAGGCCGGCGAGCTGTCCCGCGCCTTGGACGAGCACTGCCGCGCGATCGGCCGCGACCCGTCCACCCTGGTCCGCTCCGTCCTACCCGCCGTCGACGTCTTCACCTCGCTGGACGCCGTACGCCGCCTGGTCGACGACTACCGCGCGTACGGTTTCACCGACTTCGTCTTCGTCCGCCCGACCGATCCCGACCAGATCGCCGTGATGCGCCGGGCCGCCACCGACCTCTTCCCCTCCCTCCGCTGACCACTCCAGGGACCTGTGCAGCGGAGCACAGGTCGTCGCGCGCCCAGGTGCTCGGGTTGTGGCGCCACCCTCGGGTTGCAACCTGGCACTGGTGCCAGAAGCCGAGCGCCGGGCTGGCGCCGGAGAGCCGGCGGCCCCGGCGGCGTAGTGCTCGCCGAAACCAGCCGCTGAGGGGGCCGGATTTCCGCTCTGGCGCCGTACTTGGCTAGACTGACGAGGTTGCCTCGGCGAGGGATGCCCCCTACCTCAGGGTGGGCGCGGCGTCCGTGATCGACGCGGTGGTTTGCACCGCCACGTCACGTCACTCGCTGGGCCACACCAAACGCAGACCACCGCAACAGTTTCTGAGGGAGTTCACGTCGTGGCCGAGGTCAAGATCCAAGCCGAGTCGCGCTCGGAGTTCGGCAAGGGTGCGGCCCGTCGCATCCGCCGCGAGCACAAGGTGCCCGCGGTCCTCTACGGGCACGGCAACGACCCGGTGCACATCACGCTGCCGGGCCACGACACCATGCTCGCGCTCAAGACGGCGAACGCGCTGCTGCTGATCGAGATCGAGGGCGGCGAGAGCCAGCTCGCACTCCCGAAGCAGGTCCAGCGTGACCCGCTGAAGGGCACCATCGAGCACGTCGACCTGGTCATCGTGCGGCGCGGCGAGAAGGTCCAGGTGGACATCGCGGTGCACGTCGAGGGCGAGGCGGTCGGCGGTGCGCTGGTGGTCAACGAGAGCCCGACGATCCTGGTCGAGGCCGAGGCGACGCACATCCCGGACGGCGTCACGGTGTCCGTCGAGGGGCTCGACGTCGGCGCGCAGATCCACGCCTCCGACATCGTGCTCCCGTCCGGTACGACGCTCGCGATCGACCCCGAGACGCTGATCGTCAACGTCACGGCGGCGCCGACCGCCGAGCAGCTCGAGGCCGAGCTGGCCGAGGCCGAGGCCGAGGCGGGCATCGAGCGCGAGGAGCACACCGAGACCCCGGAGGAGGCCGCGGCCGCTGCCGCAGCCGCCGAGGCTGCCCCGGAGCAGCCCGAGTCCTCCGACGAGTAAGTTCCACGCCGCACACACGTACACCAGGGAGGCCGGGGATCCGTGTCGGACGACGCATGGCTCGTCGTCGGGCTGGGGAACCCCGGCTCTTCCTATGCGGGCCACCGGCACAACGTCGGGCACATGGTGCTCGACGAGCTGGTCGGCCGCGTCGGCGGCAAGCTGAAGGCGGGCAAGCAGGTGCAGGCTGACGTGCTGGAGGGCCGGGTCGGCGGGTTGCCGGGCGTGCGGGCCGTGCTGGCGCGGCCGCGGTCGTACATGAACGAGTCCGGCGGCCCGGTCTCCGGGCTGCTCAAGTTCTACAAGGTGGACCCGAGCCGTCTGGTGGTCGTGTACGACGAGCTGGACATCCCGTTCACCACGCTGCGGGTGAAGTTCGGCGGCGGCGACAACGGGCACAACGGGCTGAAGTCGATCCGGCGCTCGATCGGTACCGGCGACTACTACAAGGTGCGGTTCGGCATCGGCCGGCCACCCGGCCGGCAGGACCCGGCGAGCCATGTGCTCAGCGACTTCTCCGCGGCCGAGCGCAAGGAGCTGCCGTTCTACGTCGACCGCACCGCCGACGCGGTCGAGTGCCTGGTCACCGAGGGACTGGAGCAGACGCAAGGCCGGTACAACTCATGAGCAGGCTCACCGGTCTGGTCGACGCGGTGGTCGCGGATCCGGTGGTCGCGGCGGCCCTGGAGCAGGCGCGCGAGCCCGCTGGCACGACGCTGGACCTGAGCGCGCCGGGGGCGATCCGCCCGGTTCTGTACGCCGCCCTGGCCGCGGCCGCCGACCGTGGCGGCGCGGACCGGCCGGTGCTCGCGGTGACCGCGACGTTCCGCGAGGCCGAGGAGCTCACCGAGGCGTTGCGCTGCTTGGTCGACGACCCCGCGTCGGTGGTCTACTACCCGGCCTGGGAGACGTTGCCGCACGAGCGGCTGTCGCCACGTTCGGACACGGTCGGCCGGCGGCTCGCGGTACTGCGCCGGCTGGTGCACCCGGACCCCTCGGACGAGACCACCGGCCCGGTCCGGATCCTGGTCGCCCCGGTCCGCAGCGTCCTGCAGCCGCAGGTGAAGGGCCTCGCAGACCTGAAGCCGGTGCAGCTGCACGTCGGCGACACGACCGAGCTCGAGGACCTGATCGAGGGCCTGGCCGGTGCGGCGTACCACCGGGTCGACCTGGTCGAGCGGCGCGGCGAGTTCGCGGTCCGCGGCGGCATCATCGACGTCTTCCCGCCCACCGAGGAGCACCCGCTGCGGGTGGACTTCTTCGGCGACGAGGTGGAGGAGATCCGGTACTTCGCGGTCGCGGACCAGCGCTCGCTGGAGCTCGCCGAGCACGGACTGTGGGCGCCTCCGTGCCGGGAGCTGCTGCTCACCGACGAGGTACGACGCCGGGCGGCGGCGCTCGCCAAGGAGCACCCGGAGCTGGCCGAACTGTTCGAGAAGCTGTCTCAGGGCCACGCGGTGGAGGGCATGGAGTCGTTGGCCCCGGTGCTGGTCGACGAGATGGAGCTGCTGGTCGACCTGATGCCGAAGGGCACCCACGTCGTCGTCAGTGACCCGGAGCGGGTCAGGGCCCGGGCGCACGACCTGGTCGCGACCAGCCAGGAGTTCCTGGAGGCGTCCTGGGCGGCTGCGGCCGGGGGCGGCCAGGCACCGATCGACCTCGGCGCGGCGGCGTACATGACGCTGGCCGACGTCCGGACGCATGCTCTCGGCAACGAGCTGTCCTGGTGGAGCCTGTCGCCGTTCGCGACGGCCCCGGCCGACGCACCGGAGCTGCGCGACTCGCTCGGTGAGCGGGTCAGCATCGACATCGACGCGGACGCCGGCGCGGTGGAGAGCAGGATCGTCGAGGCGCGTGAGCTGGAGCCGTACCGGGGCCAGACCGAGCCTGCGATGAACGACGTACGGGACTGGCTGCGGGCCGGCTGGCGGGTCGTGACCATCACCGAGGGCCACGGCCCGGCGGCCCGGCTGGCGGAGGTGTTCGGCGAGCACGAGCTCGCGGCCCGCACCGTGGACGCCGTCGACACGGTGCCCGAGCCCGGCGTGGTACAGATCGCACAGGGCACGATCGAGCACGGCTTCGTTGCCCCGGGCATCAGGCTCGCGGTGCTCACCGAGAACGACCTGGTCGGCCAGCGGACCACTGCGGACCGGCGGGACGCGTCGAGGATGCCGAGCCGGCGGAAGAAGACGATCGACCCGCTCGAGCTCACCCCCGGCGACTTCGTCGTGCACGAGCAGCACGGCGTCGGCCGGTACGTCGAGATGATGCAGCGCACTGTCGGCAGCGGCCAGCAGGGCGTCACCCGCGAGTACCTGGTGATCGAGTTCGCGCCGAGCAAGCGTGGCCAACCCGGTGACCGGCTGTACGTGCCGACCGACCAGCTCGACCAGGTCACCCGGTACGTCGGCGGCGAGCAGCCGAGCCTGGACCGGATGGGTGGTTCGGACTGGGCCAGGCGCAAGGGTCGCGCCCGCAAGGCGGTCCGGCAGATCGCCGCCGAGCTGATCAAGCTGTACGCCGCGCGGCAGGCGACCAAGGGTCACGCGTTCGGGCCGGACACGCCCTGGCAGCGCGAGCTGGAGGACGCGTTCCCGTTCGTCGAGACGCCGGACCAGGCGGCCACCATCGACGACGTCAAGCGGGACATGGAGAAGGTCACGCCCATGGATCGGGTGGTCTGCGGCGACGTCGGCTACGGCAAGACCGAGATCGCCGTGCGTGCGGCGTTCAAGGCCGTCCAGGACGGCAAGCAGGTCGCCGTACTGGTGCCGACCACGCTGCTGGTGCAGCAGCACTACGCGACGTTCGCCGAGCGGTACGCCGCGTTCCCGGTGAACGTCCGGCCGCTGTCGCGGTTCCAGACCGACAGCGAGGCGAAGGCGACGATCGAGGGCCTGGCGAGCGGAAGCGTGGACGTGGTGATCGGCACCCACCGGCTGCTGTCCGGCGAGATCCGGTTCAAGGACCTCGGTCTGGTCGTGGTCGACGAGGAGCAGCGGTTCGGCGTCGAGCACAAGGAGCAGCTGAAGAAGCTGCGCACCGCGGTCGACGTACTGACCATGTCCGCGACCCCGATCCCGCGCACGCTGGAGATGTCGATCACCGGTATCCGGGAGATGTCCACGATCGCCACCCCTCCGGAGGAGCGGCACCCGGTGCTGACCTTCGTCGGCGGGTAC
>Ga0209382_10001878_pt1 | contig 31918 bp, 28 predicted proteins | sample SoiMetdeltSBSDD5_FD_187599 | JGI IMG/M metagenome (GOLD analysis project Ga0209382, IMG submission 187599) | Bulk soil microbial communities from a Populus tree surrounding site in Tennessee, USA - Soil MetaG P. deltoides SBSDD5 (SPAdes) (version 2) | ecosystem: Environmental > Terrestrial >...
AGCAAGGGAGTTGTTCATGTCGGCTCACGTGAAGGCTCGGTGCCCACGCGCACTGCTCGGGATCACAGCCGTCTTGGCGATCGGCTACGCAGGTGAGCTTCTTCGCCGACGAGATCCAAGTCGCCGACGAGGGACCCGACCCCGCCTCTAGACCAGACGCCGCGCGGAGTACGTCATTCACCGTGAGGTACTCCGCGCCGGCGTCGCCAACCGTGCTCGTCCGCTCAATTCGATCCGACCGCGCTCGACGTCAACTCCGACGTCATCGCCGACGTGATCTGGCAACTGGCCGGCGCCGAGGCCCGAGCAGTGGGAGGAGCTCGCCCCGGCGGCACAGACCACGTACGAGTGGCCAGAAGGATCCAATGCTCGCCGCCCGCCGTGAGGGTGCATTTCACGTCCCGTTCCGCCCCGACGCATCAGGAGACTCCGGTGCCGATCGTCGGTACGCGCACTGACGCAGGGTGCCGCTGCGCCGCTGCCCAGCCAGCGCTCGGAGACATCGGCGGATCCGAAGCAAAGGACGGCCCGCTCCTACACCGGAGCCACGGGCATCGGTTGGTTCGCCACGGTCGTAGCTACGGCACGGCCGTCTTCGGCAGAACCGTTGGGGATCAGGATCAACCCACCAGCCAGCGCCAGTGCCGCGCCGAGCCCCGCCGCTGCCGTCGCACTTCGCCGGCTCCACAGGCTCATCGCGATCCACCACAGCCCCACCGTCGCGATCACCGCCGCGCCGACGACGAAGCCCTTGATCGGTCCGGTCGCTGTGATGAGCACGGCGGCGGTGCCGATCCCACTGAGGACGGCGGCCGCCCGCGGAACCGCCCGGCTGCGATAGAGGCCGATCGCCAGCAGCACGGCTCCCACCGCTCCCATGAGCATGGCGAGGAAGAACACGCCGCCGGTCTGCGGAGAGTCGTACAGCCGATCCATCAGTGAGATCATCACGTCCCGCTCGTCCATGCGGGCGATCTGGCCGAAGGTCATCGAGGCAACCCCGACGCTGGCTAGGCCGAAGGCGCCGATGATGCTCAGGATCGAGCCGATCAAGCTGAGCCGGGGACTCCGTTCACGGACGATGCGGGCCAGTACGACGGCCACGCCCGCGAACAAGATCGCGCTGACGAAGGTGAGTCCGGCGCCGATGTCGTTGCGGGTGGCCGTATCGGCCACTTCCGTCAGGTAGCGGTCCGCGTCCAGGTGATCAGTCTCGTCCTGATGCCACGGCGTCGACAGGACGCGGGCGATCAGGGCGGCCGACGGCGCCGCCAGCAGGCACAACGCCGACAACGCGGTCAGATCCCGCGTCGGCGCGTCAACAGGTGTTGCATCAATGGCGGTCATGACGATGTTCCTTCCAGTAGGGACGGTCGGTCTGAGTCGACTGTCCGCCCCGGCACCTGCCGAGCGCTTCCGAGCTGACACCGGAATCCGACTCCGTGCTAGCCCGGATGCCGTTCGGATCCGGCGGTGTGACCATCGAGGCATGGAGGGCACGTGATGCAACGCCGGACGGCCGCGATCGTGGTCAGCGTGAGCTGCGCGCTCACGTTCACGGCGACAGCAGCCGCGCTCGTCTTCGACCGGCTGCTGATCGACGCCGATCGATCCGATCTGTCGCAGTCCGGCGCCGAGGCTGTACCGTTCATCGCCGCTCTCGTAAGCGCCATGGTCGTCGGCGCGGTTCTCGCGATCCGACGGACGGAGCATCCGGTCGGCTGGCTGTTCCTTGCCCAGGGCGGAAGCATCGCCGTCTCCGGATTTCTGGACGGCTACAGCGCGTACGGCGCGATCGTTCGCGATGACGCCCTACCGGCCGCCGAGCTCGCCGCCGTCATCGGCGGCGGCATGTTCATTCCGTGGTTCGTGCTCGTGGCGCTCATTCTGCACCTGACTCCGACCGGCCGGCCGCTGTCGAGGCGATGGGCCAGGATCGCGGCGGCGACCGTCGCCCTCGGCATCGCGTGGTTCGCCATCCGCCTCGTGTCGCCGGACGCGACGCAGCCGCCGCTGGACTCGATCTCCAACCCGATCGCGGTGCTCCCCGAGAGTCTGGAAGGGCCGCTCCGAGCCGCACGCTGGGTCGTGAGTGTCCTGACCAGCGCCGGTCTCGTCGCCGCCGGCGTGTCACTCCTCGTACGATTCCGCCGCTCGACCGGAATGGAGCGCCGGCGCCTGCTGTGGCTGGCGATCGTCGTGATCCCGCTGCCGATCTACATCGCCGTGTCCTTCGCCGCTGCTCCGGATCATCAGCTCGTGCTCGCTTTCGCGACGGGCGGATTCATCAGCCTGATTCCGGTCGCGGCTGGACTCTCGATCGCGAAGTACCACCTCTACGACGTGGACCAGATCCTCAGTCGCGCAGTGACGTACTTGCTGGTCTCCTGCGTCCTTGCGCTCACCTTCGGAGCGGTCGTCGTCGCCACGGGACGGCTGATCGGCGACCGCGCCGGCTCGACCCTGCCGGCCGTGCTGGGCACACTGGCCGCTGTCGCCGCCGCTGCTCCGGCGTATCGCTCCTTCCAGGACGCGATCGACCGTCGGTTCAACCGCCGGCGCTACGACGCGGTTCGCATGGTTCGCGAGTATGTCCGCGCGCCGACCGCGCAGTCGATCGAGAGCGTTCTGCGGACGGCACTGGCCACACCGAGTCTTCGGGTGGCGTACTGGGTGTCCAGTCGTCAGCAGTGGGTCACCGAGGACGGCCGCCAAATCGCCACCGAGCCCGACGAGATCGAGATCCACCGGCACGACGAGCTGGTCGCACGGATCACGTACGACCGAGACGCGGTGGATCCTGCAGTGGCGGAGGCCGCGACCACCGAAGCGACTCCGGAGCTCGTCAGTGCCGGGCTGCGAGCGGCGATCTCGCTGCAGCTGGCCGAAGTACGCCAGTCCCGGCGCCGGATCGCCGCGGCACAGCTTTCCGAGCGACGGCGGATCGAACGCGACCTCCACGACGGCGCCCAGCAGCGACTGCTGGCCCTCGCACTCGAGATGCAGGCGGCCCAGGTCAACGGCGGCATCGAGCGACTCCGGGAAGCCGCCGCCGCCAGCGTCACCGAGCTGCGAACGGCAGTCGCCGAACTCCGAGAACTCGCGAACGGCCTGCATCCCGCGGTGCTCAGCGACTCCGGACTGGCCGCCGCTCTCGACGACCTCGCGAGCCGGCTTCCGCTGCCGGTCGAGGTGAGAGCGCCGGAACGCCGGTTCTCGCCCCAGATCGAGGCCACGGCGTGGTTCATCGCGTGTGAGGCGATCAGCAACGCTGTCAAGCACGCGGGTGCAGCCGAGATCGACGTGTGCGTCGGCGCGATGAACGGCACGCTCACCCTCGCCGTGAGCGATAACGGCACCGGCGCGGCCGATCCGCGGGGAGCCGGGCTACGCGGGATCGCCGACCGGGCCGAGGCGGTCGGCGGCACGGTGACCGTACGGGCGCAGCCCGGCGGCGGCACGATCGTGATCGGGAAGCTGCCGTGCGGGTCGTGATCGCCGACGACTCGGTGCTGTTTCGCGAAGGGCTGGCCCGGCTGCTCGCTGAGGCGGACATCGAGACCTGCGCGATGGCCGGCGACGCGGAGGAGCTCGAAAGCATCGTTGCCGAGCACCGGCCCGACGTGGCCCTGGTCGACATCCGCATGCCCCCGACCTTCACGCACGAGGGCGCCCGCGCCGCCGCCCGGCTGCGAGATCAAAGCGTAGGGCTCGGCATCCTGCTGCTGTCACAGTCGCTCGAGGGCCGCTACGCCGCTCAGCTCGCGCAGAACCATCCGAAGGGTTTCGGCTATCTGCTGAAGGACCATGTCGTCGATGTCGCGACCCTGGTCGACGCCGTCGACCGGGTGGCCGACGGCGGCACCGTCCTCGATCCGGACGTCGTGACGTACCTCCTCGGTCGACGCACCGCACGCGACCACGTCGCCGCATTGACGGCACGCGAACGCGAGGTGCTTGCCCTGATGGCTGAGGGACGGTCGAACGCGGCGATCGGGCGGCAGCTCGTGCTCAACGAGCGGACCGTCGACAGCCACATCAGCAGCATCCTGATCAAGCTCGACCTACTTCCCCAACCCGACGACCATCGCCGCGTGCTGGCCGTCTTGGCCTGGATGCAGCGGGACTGACGCCGCGGTGGACAGTTCACCTGCCTGACACACCCCGGTGACAGGTCCGTCAAAACGGACGCCTAGCGTCGGCAGCGGCCGGGCAGGTCGCTTGGCCAGGCGAGAGGCGGGTGTCGCCATGGTGGGACGGGGCAGTGGGGTCGGCAGGACGGCGCTCCTGAGACCTCGCAGCTGGCAGCACGGCGTGGCCCGTACGGTGCGTGGGCTCGTCCGCATCCCGTCCGGCCACCATGCCCGGCACAACGCACAACTCGCCGCCGCCGCCCTGGCTCGTCGTCGGCACGAACGTGAGGAGGTCGACCGCTTCCTCACGGCTCACGCAGCGCCTGTCGACGACGAGTCGGCCACGGCGGTCTGACCCGTAGCGGCGGCCCACGCTCCCCGCTGGGGCCGTCGCCGGATGCCGCCCCGGCCGCGATCGGGCATCCTGTCACCATGGAAGACGGCAGGTCCCGGCGCCGACGTCGCCGTCGTACGCGACGGGGGCGGCGCCCAGAGACGACGTCGGACTCGGAGCCGACGGACGGATCGACGACGGCTCGGGCCGCAGGGGCGGATTCGGGGCCGCCGGCGGCCGACGGCTCCGTCGCGGCACCGGCGCCGAAGCCTCCGCGGTCGCGTCGGCAGCCCGAGGCCCGCAAGCCACGGGCCAACGTTCCGCATCCCGATCGGGCAGGCATCACCACGTCGATGGCGACGCGGGCCCGTGAGGTGTCGCCTCCCGACGGCTGACCCGTCGAAGTGGCGGCCGCTGTGCATGGCGTGTGCGCACTCTGCATGGAATGGGTGCCGTGCAAAGTGCACCCGTACCACGAGAACGTGGTATCGCCACAGGGTCAGGGCAGCGGCGGCAACTCGCCGGACTCTTCGTACTCGTGGAGCATCTCGATCCGGCGGGCGTGCCGGGGATCGCCGCTGAACGGCGTCGAGACGAACACCTCGACCAGCCGGGTGGCGGTCTCGATCGAATGCATCCGGGCACCGACCGATCCGACGTTGGCGTCGTTGTGCTGCCGGGCGAGCCGCGCCGTCTCCTCGTTCCAGATCAACGCGGCGCGGACGCCGGCGATCTTGTTGGCGGAGATCTGCTCGCCGTTGCCGGAACCGCCGATGACGATGCCGAGGCTGCCCGGATCGCGGATCACCGCGCTGGCGCCGTGGAGACAGTACGTCGGGTAGTCGTCGGTCGAATCGTAGGTGGACGCGCCGTGGTCGACGACCTCGTGACCGGCCCCGGAGAGCCGCTCGACCAGGTGCTGCTTGAGCTCGAACCCCGCGTGATCGGACGCGATGTGCAACCGCATAGGGTTCAGTCTCTCAGAGGCAACGCCCGCTGAGCCGTCACTCAGTCGAACGACGGTTCGCGTGTCCGCGTGCGCTTGAGCTCGAAGAATCCGTCCGTGTTGGCGACGAGCAGCGTGCCGTCCCACAATCTGCCGGCCGCCTCGCCCCTCGGGATCGGCGTCACGACCGGGCCGAAGAACGCCGTGCCTCCGACGTGGACGACCGGGGTCCCGACCTCCTCGCCGACCGGCGCCATACCGCGTTCGTGCGACGCCCGCAACGCGTCGTCGAACTCGGTCGACTCGGCCGCGTCGGCCAGGTCGGCAGGCAGCCCGGCCTCCTCCAGCGCCTCGACGATCAGAGTGCGGTCGGCCTTGCGACCCTCGTGATGGATCCGGTTGCCGAGCGCGGTGTAGAGGTCGCGGAGCACTCCCTCACCGGATCGTTGCTCGGCCGCGATGCAGACTCGCACCGGACCCCACGCCCGCTCGAGAAAGCGTTGATAGTCGTCGGGCTTGTCGCGGCCCTCGTTGAGGACCGACAGGCTCATGACGTGGAACCGGGTCTCCACCGGCCGGACCTGCTCGACCTCGAGCAACCAGCGCGAGGTGATCCAGGCCCAGGGACAGGCAGGATCGAACCACATGTCGACGTCCTGCACTGCCGTGGCGTCGGAGTCGAGAGCGGCGGACATACTCGTCGACGCAGTCACGTGAGCACCTCCAGGGTGGGAGCACGCATCGGTACATTCTCGGTAACCCACCTGCTGGCCGCAGCTATTCCGCTCTCAGTTCGGCAGCGTTGGTAACGGTCCCGCCGCCCGTTCGGAAAACGACCGCCTGACATGCGAGGATGGCGCGCATGCCAGGTATCAACCTCACCCGCGACGAGGCCGCAGAACGCGCCCGGCTGCTGTCGGTCGGATCGCCACCGGTCGACTACACCGTCGAGCTCGACCTCGCGGCATCTGACAAGACGTTCCCGTCCACGACCGTCATGCGTTTCGGTTGTGCCGAACCTGGCGCCTCCACCTTCGTCGACCTGGTCGATGCCACCGTGCACCAGATCACCCTCAACGGCCGCAACCTCGATCCGGACGAGGTCTACTCCGACAGTCGCATCCGACTCGACGACCTGGCCGCGGAGAACGAGCTTCGCGTCGTCGCCGACTGCATGTACACCCACACGGGTGAGGGACTGCACCGCTTCATCGACCCGGCCGACGGCCGGATCTACCTCTACAGCCAGTTCGAGGTCCCCGACGCCCGGCGGGTGTTCGCGACGTTCGAGCAGCCCGACCTCAAGGGCACGTTCACCTTCAACGTCGTCGCGCCGAGCCACTGGGCTGTCGCCTCCAACGCCGTGGCGCCCGAGCCGCAGCCGATCCGCGAGGACGCGAGCGTGTGGCGGTTCGAGCCGACGCCGCCGATGTCGACCTACATCACGTGCCTCGTCGCCGGCGAGTATCACGTCCTCACCGACTCCTACACCGGTGACCACGGCGAGGTCCCACTCGGACTGCTCTGCCGCAAGTCGCTGGCCGACTACTTCGACGCCGACGAGATCTTCTCGCTGACCAAGCAGGGCTTCGGCTTCTTCGAGTCGGCGTTCGCGATGGCGTACCCCTTCGGCAAGTACGACCAGGTCTTCGTGCCCGAGTTCAACATGGGCGCGATGGAGAACGCCGGCTGCGTGACGTTTCGCGACGAGTACATCTTCCGGAGCCGGCAGACCACCGCGGAGTACGAGACTCGGGCCAACACCATCCTCCACGAGATGGCGCACATGTGGTTCGGCGACCTCGTCACGATGCGGTGGTGGGACGACCTGTGGCTCAACGAGTCGTTCGCCGAGTGGGCGTCGCATCACGCCGCGACCCGGGCGACGAAGTTCACCGACGCCTGGACCGGCTTCTCCAACGCTCGCAAGACGTGGGCCTATCGGCAGGACCAGTTGCCGTCGACGCATCCGATCGCCGCGGACAACTACGACCTGGAGGCCGTCGAGGTCAACTTCGACGGCATCACCTACGCGAAGGGCGCGGCCGCGCTGCGGCAATTGGTCGCCTGGGTCGGCGAGGAGCAGTTCCTGGCCGGGCTCTCGGCCTACTTCCGCCAGCATGCCTACGGCAACACCGAGCTGACCGACCTGCTGGCCGCGCTGGAGGACGCGTCCGGCCGCGACCTGGGTTCGTGGGCGAAGGAGTGGCTGCAAACCTCCGGTGTCAACACGATGCGGCCACGGTTCACCGTCGACGACGACGGCCGGTTCACGTCGTTCGTCATCGAGCAGACCGCCGCCGCCGAGTTCCCCACACTCCGCCGGCACCGGATCGCCGTCGGGCTTTATGACCGCGGGGAGGACGGCCTGGTCCGGCGGGACCGGATCGAGACCGACCTCTCCGGAGCCGAGACGGACCTGTCCGACCTGGTCGGCCAGCGCCAGCCCGACCTGATTCTGCTCAACGACGACGATCTGAGCTACACCAAGATCCGCATGGACCCGCGCTCACTGCGGACCCTCGTCGAGCACATCGACGAGATCGACGCCTCGCTGGCCCGCGCATTGTGCTGGGGTGCCGCCTGGGACATGACCCGTGACGCCGAGATGCGGGCCCGGGACTTCGTGAGCCTCGTCCTGCGCGGCGTCGGCCGCGAGTCCGACCTGACCGCGGTCCGCTCCCTGCTGGTACAGGGCCAGGTCGCCGTCGATCTCTACTCCGACCCGACGAACCGGCCCGAGCTCGCGGCCCGATGGGAGTCGGGGCTGCGTGTCCTGCTCGACGCGGCTGAGCCGGGCAGCGACCACCAGTTGGCCCTGCTTCGCGGCTACGCGGCCGCCGCTCACAGCGACACCGCGCTGGCGTGGCTCGCCAGTCTGCTCGACGGCGGCGCCGGCCTGCCGGGTCTCGACATCGATCCCGACCTGCGCTGGGCCCTCGTCAGTGGGCTGGCCCGCCGCGGCCGGATCGACGACATCGGCATCGACGCCGAGCTCGCCCGCGACAACACGATCTCGGGCCGTGAGCTGGCCGCGGCCGCCCGGGCCGCCCAGCCGAGTCCGGCCGCGAAGGAGGAGGCGTGGGCGGCCGCGGTGACTCGCGACGACGTGCCCAACGAGACCCAGCGCAGCATCGCCTTGTCGTTCCAGGTCCCGGGCCAAGACGAGGTGCTCGAGCCGTTCGTGGATCGCTACCTCTCCGAGGCGGCCACGCTCTGGGAGACCAAAGGCGTCCAGCGGGCCTCCGTCGCCTTGACCTGCCTGTTCCCCCGGTCCATGCCGCGTCCGGATGTCTTGGAGCGAGTCGATCGGTGGCTCTCGACGACGCAGGCGAATCCGGCCGCTCGGCGCTTGGTGAGTGAGGGCAAGGCCGACATCGAGCGGGCGCTGCGCGCCCGGGCTCGAGACGCTCAGCCGGCGTAGCCCCACGTCGGGGTGCGCTCTGCCGCTGTCCGTTCCCCTGCCCCCGGACTGACCGCTGTCAGCGGGTGGAAGGGGTCAGGGCGAGTCGGTGTGAAGCGAGGCGGGTCGGCGGGCGTGGTCGCCGAGCAACTGCAGTCCGGCGACGATGCCGCCCGCGAGGTCGCCGGCGCCGAAGGCGCTCTGCATCGCGAGGACCGCGAGCCCGGCGGACTGCTCGTCGACCCGCGCCCGCGCCTGGGTTCCGACCACGATCTCGATCTCACGCGTGGCGGGATCGACCAGGACCAAGACACTCGACGTCGGATCGGGTAGGTCGCGATGCAGGTGCTCGGCGTGCGAGCGTGCCCGGTCGTGGGCCGCGCCGACATAGACCGAGTACGTCAGCTCGCTGGCCTTCTCGGCGTAGGCGATGGCCCGGTCGATCGACCGGCGCTGGTCGACCGTGAACGCCTCGCTCCCCTGCGAATCGGCGGCGTCCGCGTCGGTAGGGGCGGGCAGCGGCGTCCGGGCCCCGAACTGCTCGCTGGGCGCCAGCCAGGTCACGCCGGGGCGATAGCGAGGCCCTCGCGCCAGCGACGGCGCCACGACGAGCAGTGCGATGAGCGCGAACAGCCCGGCCGGGATGCCCACGAACACCAGCAACGCCTCGAGCGTCGACATCGGCTCGGCATCGGGCCAGGACACCGGAGTGTCGGCCGACGCCGGACCCGCGACGGCCACGAGCGCCAGCGCGGTGAGGGTGACGGCACCGAGCCGGATTGCGGCACGGCGCGTCCGGGACGTACGCAGCGGCATGTCATCACGGTACCGACTGTTCGGCCGTCCGTACGCGGCGGGCCGGAGCCGCGGGGACACTAGCCTGGCGCCTATGACCGACCTGCACGAGCTGACCGCGCTCGAACTCGCGGCGGCCTACCGACGCGGCGAGACGTCGCCGAGCGAGGCCGTCGACCACTTCCTCGACCGGATCGAGCGGCACAGTGACACGGTCGGCGCGTTCGTGACCGTGACAGCCGACCCGGCGCGCGCGGCCGCCCGCGTCGCGACCGAGCGGATGCGCTCCGGCGACGAGCTTCCGCCGCTGTACGGCGTGCCGACCGGCATCAAGGACCTCAACCTGACCGAGGGGGTACGCACGACGCTGGGCTCGGCGACGTACGCGGACTTCGTCCCGACGATGTCGGACGAGGTCGTACGCCGGATCGAGGCGGCCGGCCTGATCAGCCTCGGCAAGACGAACACACCCGAGTTCGGATCACCGGCGTACACCGAACCCGACGTGGCGCCACCGGCGCGGACGCCGTACGACCTGTCCCGCTCGGCCGGTGGCTCCTCCGGTGGCGCTGGTGCGGCCGTCGCGGCTGCGCTGGTGCCGATCGCGCCCGGGTCCGACGGCGGCGGCTCGATCCGGATCCCGGCGAGCGTATGCGGATTGGTCGGCTTCAAGCCGAGTCGCGGCCGGATCAGCCAGGCGCCGCTGTACGGCGACGTCAGCGGACTGTCGACGGCCGGACCGCTGGCCACCACGGTGCGCGACGCGGCTGTTCTCCTCGACGCGCTGGCCGGTCGCCATCCGGGCGACCCGACGTGGGCGCCGCCGCTGCCCGACGGCGAGACCTACCGCGACTGGTGCGAGCGCGATCCGGGACGGCTGCGGATCGCCCGGTTCGCCACACCGTCGGCCGGGACCGAGGGCATCGACCCCGCCGTCAGTACCGCATACGAGGCGGCGACCGACCTGCTGACCCGACTCGGTCACGAGGTCGTCGATGTCGATTCGCCGATCCGGCCCGAGGCGGTCCCGGTCTTCGAGGCGGTGTGGACGGTTCTGGCTTGCGGCTGGCCGGTGGCGCCGTCGCTCGAGTCGAGGCTGCGGCCCCTCACCCGATGGCTCCGGGGGCGCGGCGCCGCCACCTCGGCTCCCGCATTCGTGGCCTCGCTCGTGCAACTGCGCCAAATCGCCGCGGGCGCGCTGACGAGCCTGCACCCCTACGACGCGGTCCTCACGCCGACCCTGGCCAAGCTGCCGATGCCGGTGGGCGGCCTCCGTAACGACGACGATCCCGAGGCGGACTTCGCGGCGCAGACGAGCTTCACTCCGTTCGCCGCCGAGTGGAACGTTACGGGCATGCCGGCGGTGTCACTGCCGACGGCGTGGACCGACGGCTCCGGCGACCAATCGGTACTGCCGATCGGCACGATGCTCGCCGGCCGCCCGGGCGAGGACCACCGGCTGTTCGCGCTCGCGGCCCAGGTCGAGGCGGTGTGCACGGACCCCGGCGGTCCGCCCTGGCGCCGACCGACGCCGCCGCTGGACGCCTGACCGCGCCGCCACGCCCGACGCAGTCGCCCGCAGTCGCACCTCGCGTACGCGTGGGCCCGCTCATGCGACTGAGCTACCGTGACGCGTCGTGAGCACCCACACCGGGCCGGACGGGCCCACCATGCCGTACCCGCCGGCCCGCTGCGACGACATCGTGGACGTCCTGCACGGCGAGCGGGTCGCCGACCCGTACCGCTGGCTCGAAGACCCCGACTCCACCGAGACCAAGGACTGGCAGGTCGCGCAGGACGAGCTGTTCGCCGCCGCCCGGTCCAGCTGGCCGGCCCGCGAGCACTTCGCCACGCGAGTGGCCGAGCTGATGCGCACCGGATCGGTCGGCACCCCGGTGTGGCGCGGCGAACGGGCGTTCTATCTGCGTCGCGAGCCGGATCAGGAGCACGGTGTACTCCTCACCCGCGATCCGGACGGCACCGAGCGTCCGCTGGTCGACCCGACGGCGATCGACCCGAACGGCGTAACCACCCTCGACGCCTGGCAGCCGAGCAAGGACGGCCGGTTGCTGGCCTACCAGATCTCGACCGGCGGCACCGAGGCCGCGGCCATCCACCTGCTCGACGTCGCGAGCGGCGACCGCGTCGACGAGCCGATCGACCGGTGCCGGCACTCCCCCGTCGCCTGGTTGCCCGACAGCAGCGCGTTCTTCTACGTACGCCGGCTGCCGGCCGGCGAGGTGCCCGCCGACGAGGAGCAGTATCACCGCCGGGTCTGGCTGCACCGGCTCGGCACCGATCCGGCCGACGACCCGATCGTGTTCGGTGCCGACCTCGACAAGACGACGTTCTACGGCGTCTCGGTCAGCCTCGACGGTCGCTGGCTCACCGTCAGCGCCAGCCTCGGTACCGCGCCGCGCAACGACGTCTGGCTCGCCGACCTGACCGCCGCACCGCTCGAAACCCCGCAACTCCGCCCCGTCATCACCGGCGCCGACGCCCGAACCGGGATCTGGATCGGCCGTGACGGCCGGATGTACGTCCATACCGACCGCGACGCGCCGCGTGGCCGGCTGCTGGTCGGCGACCCGACGAACCCCGACCCCGACACGTGGCAGGAGGTGGTCGGCGAGGACCCCGAGGCAGTGCTCGCGGACATCGCCGTCCTCGACGACGCGGCGACGCCGGACGACCCGGGCGAGCCGCTGCTGATCTGCTCGTGGACTCGGCACGCCGTCGGCGAGATCAGCGTCCACGACCTCGTCACCGGCGACCGGCGCGGCACGATCGAGCTGCCTGGACTCGGCACCGTCGGCGGCCTGGTCGAGCGACCCGAGGGCGGTCACGAGATCTGGTTCGGCTACTCCGACCACGTCACGCCCGGCATGGTGCTGCATCACGACGCGCGCACCGGCGAGACGTCGACGTGGGCCCGGCCGCCCGGGATCGTTCCCGACACCAGTGGCATCGAGGTCAGCCAGGTCGCCTACGACTCCTCCGACGGCACGACGATCCGGATGTTCGTGCTCCGGCGCCGCGGCGCTGACGGGCCGCGCCCGACGATCCTCTACGGCTACGGCGGCTTCGGCATCTCGCTGACACCGGCGTACGCGGCGACGATCCAGGCCTGGCTCGAGGCCGGTGGCACCTACGCGATCGCGAACCTCCGCGGCGGCGGTGAGGAGGGCGAGGCCTGGCATCGCGCCGGCCGCCGCGAGCACAAGCAGCGCGTCTTCGACGACTTCCACGCAGCAGCGGAGCGGCTCATCGCGGACGGCGTGACCGACGCCTCGCGGCTGGCGATCCAGGGCGGGTCCAACGGCGGACTCCTCGTCGGCGCCGCCCTGACCCAGCGGCCCGACCTGTTCCGTGCCGTCGTGTGCTCGGCGCCGCTGCTCGACATGGTCCGCTACGAGAAGCACGGCCTCGGGCGACTGTGGAGCGACGACTACGGCTCGGCCGACGACCCCAAGCAGTTGCGCTGGCTGCTGGCGTACTCGCCCTATCACCGGGTGCAGGAGGGCACCGCGTACCCGGCCGTGCTGTTCACCGTCTTCGCCTCCGACAGCCGGGTCGACCCGCTGCACGCCCGCAAGCTCTGCGCCGCGCTGCAGGCCGCGACCGCCTCCGACCCGGCGACGCAGCCGATCCTGCTGCGGCTGGAGACCGAGGTCGGCCACGCCGGCCGGGCGGTGAGCCGTGCGGTCGGCAACAGCGCCGACTCGCTCGGGTTCGTCGCCTGGGCGACCGGCCTGGCGCCGGACCCGGAGAGCGGCCGCACGCCGGGCGGCGATGTCTCGGGACGGTAACTTGGCTCTTTCAGCGCCCGCCAACGCACCCTGACTCGCGCATCTGAGAGGAGTCTCGCGACCGTGCTGATCCCCACCTTGTCCGACACTTCATGCACCGACGATCCGGACAACGATTTCTGCCGATTCGTCGAGAACGTCACCGGCAGCGAGGGCGCGGCCGACTGGGTGCACATCGTCGTCGCCAAGCCCGGAGCGATCGCGGGAATCATCCTGATCGGCATCATCCTGCGAGCGATGCTGGCCCGGGTCATCGACCGGCTGGCGCGCCGGGCCGCCGAAGGCACCGTCCCGGGTGTCCTGCAGAACAGCAAAGCCCGGCAGATGTTCCTGGAGACCAACACGGTCGCCATCGAGCGTCGCAAGCAACGGGCGGACACGATGGCCTCGCTGCTCAAGAGCATCGCTACCGGCGTCATCTTCACCATCGTCGCGTTCATGGTGATCGCCCAGTTGGGCTACAACATCGCACCGCTGATCGCGAGCGCCGGCATCCTCGGCGTCGCGCTCGGATTCGGTGCCCAGAGCCTCGTCAAGGACTTCCTGTCCGGCATCTTCATGATCCTCGAGGACCAATACGGCGTCGGCGACGTCGTCAACGTCGGCGAGGCCACCGGCACCGTCGAGGCGGTGGGCCTGCGGGTCACGCGGCTCCGCGACGTCGACGGCACGGTCTGGTACGTCCGCAACGGCGAGATCCTGGCCGTCGGCAACATGAGCCAGAACTGGGCCCGCTCGGTCCTTGACATCTCGGTCTCCTACCACGAGGACATCCAGCGCGTGGAGCAGGTGCTTCGCGAGGTCGCCCACGCGATGTGGGAGGACCCGGAGTACCGGGCCAACATCCTCGAAGAGCCGGAGATCTGGGGCGTCGAGCGGCTGGATCCCGATGCAGTCGTCCTGCGCATCGTGATCAAGACCGCGCCACTGGAGCAATGGGCCATCAGCCGTGAGATGCGGCAGCGGATCAAGACCCGGTTCGACCAGCTCGGCATCGAGATCCCGCTGCCGCAGCGCGTGATCTGGCAGCGGGACGAGCCGGCGCCGGAGCCGTGAGGGTCTGCGCCTCACCTTGCCGATCCCCCGGCGCTGGGTGCGTTTGGGTCGGTCGGACACAATGATCGGGTGACCGAATCGCTCTACGACGCCATCGGGGGGCACGAGACGATCAAGCGCATCGTCGACCGCTTCTACGCCGGCGTCGCCGACGATCCCCTGCTGCGGCCGATCTACCCCGAGGCGGACCTGCGGCCGGCGGCCCGACGACTCACGATGTTCCTGGAGCAGTACTGGGGCGGGCCGACGACGTACTCCGAAGAGCGCGGCCATCCCCGGCTGCGGATGCGGCACGCGCCGTTCGCCGTCACGCACGAGGCACGGGAGCGCTGGCTGGTCCACTTCCGGGCCGGGCTCGACGAGGCGCAGTTGCCGCTCGAGCTCGACGCGCAGTTCTGGGAGTACGTCCAGCGTGCCGCCCTCCACATGGTCAACACCGTCGAGCCAGTCGGCCCGCCGCGCTGAGAGCCGCGCACTGGCGGTAGCAGTCTTGCGAACACGCCCGGTGTGTCGCGCGATAGGGCTACCCCCGACGCAGCCCAGCCGCCGGTCAGGCGGACAGGTCGCCGAGCTGGTCGGCGTACCAGCGGGACTCGGCGAGATGCGTGGCGATCTCGCGCAGCGTCCAGTTGTCGCCGCGCGGAACGTCCCACTCGGCCGGCCCGGCCGTCGCGAGCCGCAGCTCGAAAGTGGCCGCCAGCCGCCGGAGTCGCTGCTCGGCCTCGACCAGATCGGCGTCGGTGAAGACGGCTCGATCGGCGTCGGTCGTGATCGCGCTCGCTCCCCATCGGTCGGCTTGGGTGGGCCGGCCGGCCAGCAGCGCCTCGATCTCGGCGAGGTGGTCGATGATGTGGTCGCTCATCCGGCGGATGACCTTGTGCGGAGTGTAGAGCCGGTCGCCGTCGTCGGTCGGCAGCGGAGCGCCGTCCCAGTCCAGCCAGGTCTTCGCCAGCCGCAGGGTGTGCTCGACCGACTCGACCACCGCCGAGCCGGGATTCCGATCGGTGTCCATGGCACGACGCTAGAACGTGGACGCTTCGACGCCGACCGAAACGTGCCTGCCGTAGCGTGCCGGTATGGAAGCCGACATCGCCGCGGTCGCCGCGGTCATCGCCGACTCCACCCGCGCCGCGATGCTCGACACGATGCTCAGTGGCGAGGCGCTGACCGCCGGTGAGCTGGCGCGGGCGACGGCGGTGGCGCCGAGCACGGCCAGTGCGCACCTGAGCCGGCTGACCTCGGCCGGCCTCGTCGAGGTGGTCCAGGTCGGGCGGCATCGCTATCACCGGCTCGCCGGCGCCGAGGTGGCCGACGCCCTCGAGGCGCTGGCCCTGATCGCGCCGCGTCGCGCCGTACGCCAGACGTCGCTACGGCGAGTACGGGCAGACGCCGCCCTCACGTACGCGCGCACCTGCTACGACCATCTCGCGGGCACGGTCGGTGTCGCCCTGCTCGACTCACTCGTGACCGCCGGCCGACTCGCCTGGCACGACGGTAGCCTGCGTATCGATCCCGACGGCGCTCAGTGGTTCGCGACGGTCGGCATCGACGTCGACCTCGCCGGGTCCGGCCGCCGGCCGCTGCTGCGGTCCTGCCTGGACTGGACGACCCGGCGTCCGCATCTGGCCGGCGGGCTCGGCGCCGCCGTAGCCGAACACGTCCTGGCCAGCGGTTGGCTCGTTCGCCGCAGACACGGGCACCGGGCGCTGCGGGTGACACCGGAGGGTCGCGACGCCTTCCGCGACCTGCTCGGATGCGCGCTCCCGCCGCCGCCAGCCACCTGAGCCGGCCACCGAGCACTCGTTCCCTGATGCAGAGGGTGCGCTCAGGGGTTGGTCGGGGCCAGGCGGGCGTCGAGGGCGCGGCGTTCGGTCGCCGTCAGCCGCCGGGCATGGCCGGTCGAGCGGTCGAAGCCGACGGCGACTGCCCGTGACGTGGCATAGACGGCCGACTGGTCGCACACCGCCGCCTGCAGCTCGAACGACGACCGCCCGATCCGGGTCACCCACGTCCGCACCGTCACCGGCTCGGTCCGGAACTCCAGCGGTCGCCGGTAGTCGACGTCCACGCGGGCCACGACGAAGCTTCCGAGATCGGCCGCGCCGTCGGCACCGACCGCCTCGCGTACGAAGAGGATCCGGGCCTCCTGGAAGTACTCCACGTACTTCACGTTGTTGACGTGGCCGTAGGAGTCGATGTCGCTCCAGCGCACCCGGCAGCTGTACGTGTGGCCGCCCGACCCGTCGGCCAGCAGCCGCTCCGCCCGAATCGCCGGCGCCGGCTCCAGCTGGGCCGGCTCCGCGTACCGCTGCAGCGCCGTCCGCTCCCGCTCATCGATGCGTCGCGGACGATGGGTCGCGAACGAGAACGGCGCCAGCACCGATGTCGCCCGGAGGTAGACCTGCCGCTCGCCGTCGGGCCCCTCCGGATCGACGAGCTCGTAGCCGAGCCGAAACGACGCCGCCCGGATCTGCTCGCACCACCCCTCGACGCGGACCGGCCGGTCCCGATAGACGAGGGGCCGCACGAACTCCAGCTCGTGTGACACGACGACCACGCCCTCGGCGAGATCGGCCGCCTCGGGCCCTGGAGCGTGCACGCGCAGCATGTCGACCCGGAACTCCTGCAGGTAGTCGACGTAGACGACGTTGTTGACGTGGCCGAGCGAGTCCATGTCGGCCCACCGCAGCGGACAGTCGTAGACGTGACGCACCCGGCGATCCTCCCAGACGCGGTGCGCCGCGCCGCCGGGCCTCCACCCCTGGGAGTGACGCTTTGCCGTCCCCGCCCGCGTTGCACGGCAGAAACGTCACGCTCAGCGGGTACGGGCCCGGTCGACGCGGTGTGCGACACTGCCGTCCGATCCCGACGTACGAGGAGACGCACCGTGAGCCAGCCCAGCCCGGATGCCGCGACCGACCCCACGAGCGCACCGCGACGCACCGCGATCGTGACCGGCGCGGCGCGCGGCATCGGTGCCGCGATCGCCCGCCGACTCGCGTCCGACGGGATGGCCGTCGCCGTCCTGGATCTCGACGAGGCGGCCTGCGCCCGCACCCTCGACCAGATCGCCCGCGACGGCGGCACCGCGAGCGCGATCGGCGCCGACGTGTCCCGGCCGGATCAGGTCGACGCCGCCGTACGCCAGGTCGCCGACTCCTTCGGCCCGCCGACCGTCCTGGTCAACAACGCCGGCATCATCCGCGACAACCTGCTGTTCAAGATGACCGAGGACGACTGGGACGCGGTCATGAACGTCCACCTGAGGGGTGCTTTCCTGATGTGCAAGGCGACTCAGGCGCACATGGTGGAAGCCCGTTGGGGACGCATCGTCAACCTGTCGAGTACGTCGGCGCTCGGCAACCGGGGCCAGGTCAACTACTCCGCCGCCAAGGCCGGCATGCAGGGCTTCACCAAGACGCTGGCCATCGAGCTCGGCAAGTTCGGCGTCACCGCCAACGCGGTCGCGCCGGGCACGATCGAGACCGACATGACGGCCGCAACCGCAGCCCGGATCGGCATCGACTTCGACGACTTCAAGGCGGCCGCTGCCCAGCAGATCCCGGTCGGCCGGGTCGGCCAGCCCGAGGACATCGCGCACACGGTGGCATTCCTGGTCAGCGAGGGCGCCGGGTTCGTGTCCGGCCAGGTCATCTACGTGGCTGGTGGGCCACGTGACTGACGGGGGCAAGCGGATCTTCCACGGCGTCGGCGAGCTGGCCGCCGCCCAAGGCGAGCACCTCGGCCACAGTGACTGGCGCCAGATCACCCAGGAGCAGGTCGACGGATTCGCCGACGCCACCGGCGACCACCAGTGGATCCATGTCGACGTCGAGCGCGCCGCGCGGGGCCCGTTCCGCGGGACCGTCGCCCACGGCTACCTCACCTTGTCGATGGTCCCGACGCTCGGCCAGGAGGTGTTCGGGGTCGAGGACGTCACGATGGCGATCAACTACGGGCTGGAGCGAGTACGGTTCCCCACGCCGGTGCCGGTCGGTTCCCGCGTACGCGCCGGCATCGAGATCCGCGAGGTCACCGAGACGGCTCAGGGCGTCCGCGTCGGCTATCGGTACACGATTGAGCTCGAAGGCTCCGGCAAGCCGGCCTGCGTCGCCGAGACCCTCGTGCTCTACATCCCCTGACGGAGTCGTCTAGGACAGCCGCTCCAGGACCATCGCCATGCCCTGGCCGCCGCCGACGCACATCGTCTCGAGCCCGATCTGCTTGTCGTGGTGGACGAGTGAGTTGATCAGGGTCGACGTGATGCGAGCGCCAGTCATGCCGAACGGATGACCGACCGCGATCGCGCCACCGTTGACGTTGAGCTTGTCGATGTCGATGCCGAGGTCGCGATAGGACGGGATCACCTGGGCGGCGAAGGCCTCGTTGATCTCGACCAGGTCGATGTCGTCGAACGTCATGCCCGCGCGGCCGAGCGCCTGTTGCGACGCCCCGACCGGACCGAGCCCCATGATCTCCGGCGACAGCGCGGTGACGCCGGTGGCGACGATCCGGGCCAGCGGAGTGATGCCGAGCTCAGCGGCCTTCGTGTCGCTCATCACGACGACCGCGGCCGCGCCGTCGTTGAGTGGGCAGCAGTTGCCGGCCGTGATCGTGCCGTCCGGCCGGAAGACCGGCTTCAGCTCGGCGACCCGCTCGAGAGTGACACCGGACCGCGGGCCGTCGTCGGCCGCCAGTTCGGTGCCATCCGGCAGCGTGACCGGCGTGATGTCCTTGGCCCAGAATCCGTCGGCGATCGCCTTCTCGGCGAGGTTCTGGCTGCGTACTCCGAACTCGTCCTGGTCAGCCCGGGTGACGCCCTTGAGCTGAGCCAGGTTCTCCGCGGTCTGGCCCATCGCGAGATAGATGTCCGGCACGGCGCCATCAGACCGCGGGTCCTCCCACGTCTCCGCACCACCCTCGGCCCGCTGCACCGACCGCTCCTCGGCGGCGGCGAAGACCGGGTTGTGGGTGCCGGGGTAGGTGTCGCTGTTGCCCTTGACGTAGCGGCTCACCGTCTCGACGCCGGCGGAGACGAACACGTCGCCCTCGCCGGCCCGGATCGCGTGGTAGGCCATCCGAGTCGTCTGGAGGCTCGACGCGCAGTAGCGGGTCAGCGTCGTGCCCGGCAGGTGGTCGTAGCCGAGCAGGACGGAGACCACCCGCGCCATGTTAAAGCCCTGCTCACCGCCGGGCAGTCCGCACCCGAGCATGAGGTCGTCGACGTCGGCCGGATCCAGCTGCGGCACCTTGTCGAGCGCGGCGCGCACGATCTGGACGGTCAGGTCGTCGGGCCGCAGCTCGGTGAGCGAGCCCTTGCGGGCCCGGCCGATCGGCGAGCGAGCGGTGGCGACGATGACGGCTTCGGGCATGGGCAGACCTCTCTGACGGGCGTCGGCCACACTACCTCGCGCTCCGCGCGCGGGCCGTGAGCCGCGGCTCACCCGGACGTACCCCTGAGAGGCGTCAGCGCCACGCGACGTCAGGGTGTCGCATGGCGCTGACAACGGGGACCGCTCAGGCGTCGGCTGACTCCGCTTCCTTCTGAAGTACGGCCTCGACCTGCAGTTGGATGGTCACCTGGTCACCGATGACAACGCGGTCGCCTTCGAACGGGATGTTGAAGTCCACCCCGAACTCCTTGCGGCTGATCTTCGTCGTCGCCTCGAAACCGACGCGGGTGCCGCCCCACGGGTCCGGCCCGACCCCGAGGTACTCCACGTCGAGCTCCACCGGCTTGGTCACGTTCTTGACGGTGAGGTCGCCGGTCACGACGTAGTCGTCGCCGTCGACGCGTACGCCGGTCGTCACGAAGCGCATCACCGGGTTCTCGTCGACCTCGAAGAAGTCGCTCGAACGCAGGTGGTCGTCACGCTGGGCCGTACCCGTGTTGACCGAGTCCAGCTGGATGGTGGCACTGGCGCTGGACTCCAGCGAATTGTCGGCGATCACGATCTCGCCCTCGAACTGCTCAAACTTGCCGCGCACCTTGCTCATCAGGTGCCGGACGGTGAATCCGATATCCGTGTGCGCCGGGTCGATGGCCCAGGTGCCTGGCACCAAGCCTTCAAGCTGCGTCATGGTCTAGCTCCTCGTTGATTGAGTCTTCAACTAACTTCTCCAACGCTGGCACACTTTGATTTAATCCTCAACCAACTGCCAGGTAGAATCGAGCCATGACCAGTCAGATCTCGGCGCGCGGGCCCACGACGGTCGGCGCGGAAGACTGCTTCCCCGCGGAGGCGGCCACCAACTGGCTGGACGCTGACCAGCAACAGGCCTGGCGCTCCTACATCATCGGCACCACCCGGCTGCTCGAGCGCCTCGACCGGGAGCTCCGCGAGGCTCACGGCCTGTCGCTCCCGGAGTACGAAGTCCTCGTCCGGCTGTCCGAGGCCGACAACCGCAGCCTGCGGATGGCCGAGCTCGCCTCGTCGATGTCACACTCCCGGAGCCGCACGACTCACACGATCGCCCGCATGGAGGCCGCCGGTCTGGTCGAGCGGTTCACCTGCGACCAGGACGGCCGCGGCCGCTGGGCGACGCTCAGCGACAAGGGCTGGAAGGTGCTCGTCGAGGCCGCTCACACCCACGTCCGCGGGGTACGCGAGCATCTGATCGACCGGCTCAGCCCGACGCAGTTCGCGACCCTCGGCGAGGCCTTCGATCAGATCGGCGCCCATCTCGCCGCGCGGCCGGTCTGACCCACGAGCCGCTGACGAGGCCCGCAACCGCCGTGCCGAGGCTGCTAGCCGCGCACGAGCGTGTCGACCGCGCTGGCGCTCAGCACTTCGGTGAGCGCCAGGTTGGCCGCCCCGACGACGCCGGTCAGCTCGCCGTTGGTGGTCGGGAGCACCCGAAGGTCCCGCGACGCCAGGGTGACCGCGCCGCCGTAGACGCTCTCCCGGATGCCAGCGAGCAGCGGCTCGAAGGCGGCCGCCATGTCGCCGCCGATGACCAGTGCCTGTGGGTTCAGCAGGTTGATGACATTGGCGAGGATCTCGCCGACCTGGCGACCCGACTCCCGGATCAGCGATGTCGCGACCCCGTCGCCGTCGAGCGCCCGCGCGACCGCGTCGCGCACATGGCTGACCCGTCGGCCCCGATCGCGCATCGCCTTCACCAGCGCCCAGCCCGACGCGTACGCCTCGAGGCAGTCCATCGAGCCGCACCGGCACATCCGGCCCTCCGGGCGACCGACTCGGGTGTGCCCGATCTCGCCGGCGACCCCGCCGAAGCCGCGGTGCAGCCGATGGTCCAGCACGATCCCGGCGCCGATGCCGGTCGAGACTTTGACCAGGATCAGATCGCGATACTCCCGGAGGAGGCCGTCGCGCTCGGCGAGCGCCATCGCATTGCAGTCCCGCTCGAGGAACACGGGGACGTCGAACGCCTTGCGCAGCGGTGGCGCGACCGGCTCGCCGTCCCAGCCGACCAGCTCCGGTGCGCTCAGGGCCACCTGTCGCTTGAGGTCCACCACACCGGGGATGCTGACGCCGATGCCACGAATCCGTGTGCCGGGCAGATCGGCCTGGGCCCGTAGCTCCTTGAACATGGCCCGGACCCGCGGCAGCACGACCTGCGGTCCGGCGTCGACGTCTTGGTCCTCGGTGCGCAGGGCGAGCAGTTGTCCGGCCAGGTCGCACAGCCCCACCTGGAGCCGACTGCGTCCGATCGCCGCGGCGAACACGGCCCCGGCCTCGGGGTTGAACGAGAGCCGAGTCGGCGGCCGGCCCCCGGTGCTCGCGGAGTCGTCGGTCTCGACGACGAGTCCCGCTCCGAACAGCCCGGCCAGTCGGGCGGAGACCGCGGTGCGGGACAGCCCGGTCGCCCGCGCCAACTCACTGCGGGAGTTCGCCTCGCCGGTACGGATCAGCCGGAGCATCTCACCCGGCCCGGGAAGCTCATGGGCGTACGCACGGATCGGCATCAGACCCGCATCATCGCAGGTCGACTGGCAGACCCGCCGCAGCCGTGACCCCAATAGGCTCCGGACGAGCGGACCTCAGTCGCGGGTCAGGCGACGGTAGGTGACCCGATGCGGCCGGGCCGCCTCGGCGCCGAGCCGCTCCACCTTGTTGGCCTCGTAGTCGGCGAAGTTGCCCTCGTACCAGAACCACTGCGCCGGGTCCGCGTCGGTGCCCTCCCAGGCGAGGATGTGCGTCGCGATCCGGTCGAGGAACCAGCGGTCGTGGGACACGACGACCGCGCAGCCGGGGAACTCCAGCAGCGCGTCTTCCAGCGACTGCAGAGTCTCGACGTCGAGATCGTTGGTCGGCTCGTCGAGCAGCAGCAGGTTGCCGCCTATCTTGAGGGTCAGAGCCAGGTTGAGCCGGTTGCGCTCGCCGCCGGACAGCACGCCCACCGGCTTCTGCTGATCGGCGCCCTTGAATCCGAAGGAGGCGACATAGGCCCGGCTCGGCATCTCGAAGTTGGCGACCTTGATGTGGTCGAGACCGTCGGACACGAGCTGCCAGACCGTCTGCTGGGGATCCAGGTTGCCCCGGCTCTGGTCGACATAGGAGACGTGGACGGTGTTGCCGACCTTCATCTCGCCGGAGTCAGGGGTCTCCTCCCCCACGACCATCCGGAACAGCGTCGACTTGCCGACACCGTTGGGCCCGACGACGCCGACGATCCCCGCCCGCGGAAGGCTGAACGACAGACCGCCGAAGAGCTCGCGCTCGCTGAAGCTCTTCATCAGGTCGCTGGCCTCGAGGACGACGTCGCCGAGGCGCGGGCCCGACGGGATGTTGATCTCATCGAAGTCGAGCTTGCGGGCGCGCTCGGCGTCGGCGGCGAGCTCCTCGTAGCGCTTGAGCCGGGCCTGGTTCTTGGCCTGGCGCGCTTTCGGGTTGGAGCGGACCCACTCCAGCTCCTTCTCGAGGATCTTGGCGCGCTTGGCGTCCTTGCGACCCTCGACGACCAGCCGCTGCCGTTTCGTCTCGAGATAGGTGGAGTAGTTGCCCTCGTAGGGGTGTGTCCGGCCGCGGTCCAGCTCCAAGATCCACGACGCGACGTTGTCCAGGAAGTAGCGGTCGTGGGTCACGGCGAGGACGGCGCCGGGGTACTTCGCCAGATGCTGCTCCAGCCACTGCACGCTCTCGGCGTCCAAGTGGTTGGTCGGCTCGTCGAGGAGCAACAGATCGGGCTGTTGCAGCAGTAGCTTGCACAGGGCGACCCGGCGGCGCTCGCCGCCCGACAAGGTGTCGACCAAGGCGTCCGGCGGCGGGCACCGCAGCGCGTCCATCGCCTGCTCGAGCCGAGAGTCCAGATCCCACGCGTTGGCATGGTCGAGGGCGGTCTGCAACTCCCCCATCTCGGCGAGCAGCGCATCGTAGTCCGCCTCGGGATCGGCCAGCTGCTCGCTGATCTGGTTGAAGCGGTCGACCTTCGCCTTGATCTCGCCGACGGCCTCCTCGACGTTGTCGAGCACCGTGGTTCCCTCGGTCAACGGCGGCTCCTGCAACAGGATGCCGACCGTGGCGTCTGGGTCGCGGATCGCGTCACCGTTGCTGGGCTGGTCGAGCCCGGCCATGATCTTGAGCAGGCTGGACTTGCCGGTGCCGTTGGGCCCGACCACTCCGATCTTGGCGCCATGCAGGAACGACAAGGTGACGTCGTCGAGAACGACCTTGTCGCCGTGGGCCTTGCGGACGTTGCGCAGCGTAAAGACGTATTCCGCCATGATCATTCAGCCTACGGGCTCGACCTGGGCCACTCCCAATCGGGCACGGCCCCAGTCAGGCCGCGCCGACACTGGGAACCGTCGACTCGCCCACCCCGGTCTCGGCACCGAGCGACTGGCCCACCGACCGCTCGAGCTCGCGGAACATCTCCTCGTCGTCGGCGGCCGAATCGGTCCGCTCCACCACCCGCTCGGTACGTCGGAACGCACTCGTCCCCCGCGCGAGGTCGTGCGCCACCGTCGTCGCCTCAAGCACGTCGCGCCGATGCTCCGTGCCGTCGTCGCCCGTCCAGACGGAGGCGCGGAGCTTGCCGACGACCACGACCGGCTCGCCCTTGTTGATCGACGACGCGACGTTGCGCGCCAGATCGCGCCAGGCCTTGACCGTCAGCCACACCGTGTCGGAGTCGCGCCACTCTCGCGCCGCGCGGTCGAACCACCGCGGCGTCGACCCGATCCGGAACATCGCCCGCTCCGCCTTGCCGTTGCCGCCTCGAAACTCCACTTCGGTGCCGACGTAGCCGAACACCGTGACGCTGACATCACTCATCGGTCCTCCTCGCAGGGCGCGGGCCGAACGGCTCGCTCGTCCATCAGTCAGCGTGGCGAGCGAGACGACGCGTGGACGCGGCGCGACCTGTACCTGTGGACAACCCCACCGCCCGACGTCGCTGTGGATCGGCTAGGACCCGGCGAGCCGGGCCGACCGGGCGTGGAGATAGCGCTGCTGGGGGACGTTCGTCGTACGGCTCGCCGCCAGGTCGTACGAAGCCCGGGCGGCAGCGAGGTCGCCGGCCATCTCGTGCAGATGTGCGCGGACGGCGAAGAACCGGTGGTCCTCGGCGACCCGCTGATCGGACGTCAGCCGCGCCAGCAACGCCAACCCTGCCGACGGGCCCTTGGCCATGCCGACGGCCGCCGCGTGGTTCAGCGCGACCATCGGATTGTCGCCGAGGCGGAGCAGCACTTCGTAGAGGGCGACGATTTGCGGCCAGTCGGTCTCGTCGGCGCTCGGCGCCTCGTCATGCAGCGCCGCGATCGCCGCCTGCAGTTGGTAGGGGCCGGTGTCGCCGGACGGGAGCGCCTCGGACACCAGGGCTACACCCTCGGTGATGGCGGCGGTGTCCCACAGCCCGCGATCCTGGTCGGCCATCGGGACCAGCTCGCCCTGCGGTCCCACCCGCGCCGGTCGCCGCGCATCGGTGAGCAGCATCAGGGCGAGCAGCCCGGTCACCTCGGCGTCGTCCGGCAGCAGCCGATGCACCATGCGGGTCAGCCGGATCGCCTCCGTGGCGAGCTCGGCACGCTGCAAGTGCGGCCCGGACGTGCTCGCGTACCCCTCGTTGAAGATCAGATAGAGCGTGTGGAGTACGGCGGCGAGCCGGTCGGCGCGCTCGTCCTCGGCCGGCATCCGGAACGGCACCCGGCTGTCCCGGATCGCCTGCTTGGCCCGGGTGATCCGGCGGGTCATCGTCGCCTCCGGCACCATGAACGCCCGCGCGATCTCGGTCGTCGTCAGACCGCCTACGGCCCGCATCGTCAGCGCGATCTGGGACGCCGGCGAGAGCGCCGGATGGCAGCACAGGAACAGCAGCACCAACGTGTCGTCGGCGGTCGAGGGCGGCTGGTCGGCCGGTGCGGAGAGCCGCTCCTCCGGGAGGGTCCACGCCGCGACCGTGTCCTCGCGCCGCTGCCGGGCCTGCTCACTGCGCAGCAGGTCGGTGAGCCGCCGCGACGCGACCCGGATCAGCCAGGCGCGCGGATTGCCGGGTACGCCGTCGGCCGGCCATTGGGCGACCGCCGCGACAAGCGCCTCCTGAGTCGCGTCCTCGGCGAGGTCGAAGTGACCGTACCGCCGCACGACAGCACCGAGGACCTGCGGCGCCAGCGGACGCAGCAGGCCCTCGATGTCGATGTCGGGCACGGCCCTCAGGTCTCCAGGTCGGCGTGCTGGCTCACGAGCGGTCGGACGTCGACGTACTCCGACCCGCTCGACTCGCCCGAAGGGCTCGGGCACTCGGCCAGCCGGGCGGCGATCTCGGTCGCCCGGTCGAAGCTGTCGCACTCGACGATCGTGTAGCCGGCGAGGACCTCCTGGGTCTCCGGGTACGGACCGTCGGTGACGACGGGAGCACCGTCCCTGACGCCCCGGATCCGCCGGGTGTGGACCGGGGCTGCGAGCCCCTGGCCGTCGACGAACTCACCGGACTCGACGAGCTCGTTGTTCCACTGCTCCATGAAGGCGTGCATCTTCGCGACCGCTTCCGGCGACCAGGCCGGCCGGTCGGTGGGATTGCCCACCATCAGGTCGTACTCCTGCTGCGACGCGTAGAGCATGATGATGTACTTCACGGCACTTCTCCTCCGCTGTGACGGTGCCCGGTCGGCGCCTCTCACCCGTGACGTCGGCGCTGTCTCGCGAAACCGGACACGCCCCGTCGAAGTCAGTAGCCGCGAGCAGCCCGGAGGGCCTCGCGCGTCGCCTCGTAGGCCTGGATCTCGGACTCGATCGGGGCGAAGACACGCTGATGCGCCACCGTGGCGATGGACTGATGCAGGGCATCGCTGGCTTGATCGGCCGTCCGGCGGGCCGAGACGTCGACGGCGAGCCGGGCGACGAGACCGAGACAGATGCCGAGGACGAAACCGACGAGTGCCATGAGCAGCGGAACCGACACGCTGCCGACCGCCGGAGGCTCGGGGGCATCGCTGCCGGCCAGATCCATCACCGCCAGGGCGACCAGCCAGCCGGCGCCACCGACGGCGGCGAGGAAGAGCAGCCACTGGACGATGCCGAGGGTACGGACCCACGCGGGCTTGCGCGTCACCCCGAGATCGGTCGACGCGATCGCCTTGTCGAGCGCGTCGTGCAGCTCCTCGAAGTCCGACGTCGACGATCGGCGTACGGCATCGGCCCACGACGGAGACAGGCCGTAGGTCGCGTCGTCGGCCAGGTCCCGCACCGCGACGTCCACTCGTGCCTGCTGGACCTTGGTGGGCGCCGGAACCGCGGAGCGGCCGTCGGAGTAGCTGGAGGTGGTGCCACCGAGCCGCAGCTCGGCGAGCGGGTCCTTGCGGAAACGGCCGAGCCAGCGGATCGCCGGCCAGCTCGTGGCGCGGCGGCGCCGGGCGGCGGTCGAGAACTCCACCGCCTCGACCACGACCGGCACCCCGGCCGCCTCGGCGAGCACGTCGACCAGCGCATCCTGTCGCCGCTCGTCGAGGCCGGCGGGGTCCTCCATCCCGTTCGCCTCGATCAGCCGCTGGGTCGCGTTCTCGGCGTCCGCGGTCAGCCGGTCGGCCGCGGACCGCTTCGCCCGGATTCGCCTGACCAGGGCACGTTTGAGGTCGTCGATGCCTTCGCCGGTCTTCGCCGACGTGGCGACGAGCGGTATCTCGGACAGGCCGTCGATCGCCAGCAAGCGGCGGAGATCGGCGAGCGTGGACTCGCGCTCCAGGACGGGGATCTCGTCGAGGTGGTTGAAGACGACGAGCATGACCTCGGCGTGCGTCGCGAGCGGCGCGAGATAGCCGTCGTGGATCGCGGCGTCGGCGTACTTCTGGGGGTCGACGACCCAGACCAGCAGATCCGCGTAGGAGACGAGCCGCTTCACTTCGAGATGGTGGGCGACCTCGGTCGAGTCGTGGTCGGGCAGGTCGAGGAGTACGAGGCCCTGCATGTTGGTCTCGTCCGGCGAGATGTCGAGCATGCTCATGCGGGAGACCTGGTGCCGCGGCGGGATGCCGAGCCACTCGAGGATCTCCTCCGCGCCGGTCGGCCCCCAGGCACAGGCCATCGCCCACGACGTCGTGGGACGGCGCACTCCGACAGCGGCCAACTCCAGGTCGCTGAGCTGGTTGAACAGCGACGACTTGCCCGAACCGGTGGCGCCGGCCAGAGCGACGATGGTGTGCTCGGCCGACAGCCGCAGCCGGGATCGGGCTCGCTGGACAACCTCTTCGGCCTCGCCCAGCAACTCCTCACTCAGGTGTCCCCGAGCAGCGGTCAACGCCCATTCCAAGCCTTGGATTCGGGACGCGAGGTCATCGCCTCCCGTCCCGAACAGGACGTGGTCGCTCTCCACCTGCTCCGTCATATCGCTCCCGCTCCGTGCCGGACGTCGTCGGCCGCGCGGGCGACATCGCGCAGCCGGACCGCCGCATCGGGGCGGGCCGAAACGCCGTCCAACACCGTGAGATAGCGGGACTTCTCCGCTTCGAAGAGCTGGCGGCAGCGGATCTCCAGCTCATGGCGGGCATTGTCTGCCATCCGGCGCATGGTCTCAGGACCGAAGACGGACTCGAGGATGCGCTCGCCGATAGTGGCAGCTTCGGCGGCCTCTCCCGACTCGTCGTACGGGGCGCGGCCACCTTGCGCGGCTCCACCAGCGAAGACGACGACCATGAGTGTGACGCCGAGGCCGGTCACTCCGTAGGCGAGGAAGCGGGCGGTGACCCGCTTGTCGGAGCCTTCCATCCGCACCATCTCGAGGACCTCGCGCTGCCACTCGCGGACGACCCGGTCGGCTCGTATCCGGAGGTCGCGCGATGCCCGGGCGAGGGCGCCTCCGCCGCCGTCGATCAGGGACGCGCCGGCCTCGGTCGTACGCCACTGTCCAGCGGCCCGCGCGGCGGCGGTCTCAGCTCGCTCGACGAGCACCATCTGAAGACCGCGCTCCAAGGCGAGGCCGACTTGCTCGGCGGCCTGCGGCTTGCCGCGCAACGCTCCCATCATGCGGTCCCGGACCCGGCTGACCTTCTGTTCGAGGGAGCGGGCCAAGTCGCCACCGACGAACTCGCGCCAGCGCACCAGCACCTCGCCACGGAGCACGGTGCCGTCGGCCACGGACGACCCGATCTCGTCGATCGTCGCGTCGTAGACCTCGCTGACTTCTTCCGCGAGGTGCTCACCCGTCTCGTGCTGTTCGGCGGCGGCGTCGGCGACGGCATGGGTCCGATAGACCACTTGCCGTACCGCGCCGTCCAGCGTCTGCTGGATGATCTGCGTACGGACGTCGAGATCGGCGGCCAGGTCGACGAGCCAGCCACGGAGCTGGGCCACGACGTCGGGCGGCAGCAGTCCCTCGGCATCGATCTTCGACTCTGGCACCGCGAACAGCGGACAGTCCTTGAGTCCACGCGCGGTCAGCATCCGCGCCAGGTGTCCGCGAACCTCCTGGATCGCGCGCTCGGTCGTCCGGTCCAAGACGATCGCCACGGCCGCACTTCGCTCAGCCGCCTTGCGGAGGAAGCTCCACGGCACCTCGTCGGCGTAGCGGGCGGCCGACGTCACGAAGAGCCAGAGGTCCCCGGCCGCGAGCAGCTGCCCCGCCAGGGCCCGGTTGCCGGCGTCGACCGAGTCGACGTCGGGGGCGTCGAGGATCGCCACTCCCGGCGGCACGGTATCCACCGACATCAGGTGCAGCGCACCGACGTCATTGGTGGGGTTGGTGGTCCGCTTGAGGTCGGGCAGGATCCGCTCGTGCTGGAACCAGTCGGAGTCCTTGGGGTGGTGGACCAGAACCGGCGACCGGGTCGTCGGCCGCAGCACGCCCGACTTGGTGACCGAGCGGCCGACCAGGGAGTTGACCAAGGTGGACTTGCCGGCGCCTGTCGACCCACCCACGACGGCCAGCAGCGGAGCCTCCGCTTGGACCAGGCGAGGCAGGATGTAGTCGTCGAGCTGGTTGACCATCTCCCGTCGCTCGACGCGGATGTCGTGGGCGCCCGGCAGGTCGAGGTCGAGCGGCGCGTCCTCGAGCTCCTTGCGGAGGCGGATCAGGGCAGCCGTCAGGTCCGCGGAGACCTCCGGGGTGGGCATCCGCGGTTCCTCCTCCCACGGCTCTCGCATAGGCCGCGGCTGGTTGCCGTCAGGGACTGCGGTCACAGTCGCTAGGTCCGTCCTGTCACGGGGTGTTGCATGGCCAAACCCTAATAGAGACCGGGTCGCGTAGCTTTCACCGCGGATCGCTCTCCGCCGGTGGTGCTGCCCTCCTAGGGTGGTCGGTGCCCGGGGGCGGCCACGTGTGCTCCCCAGGTGGATGCGCACCGTGGCCACCTCGCGTCCATCCAGTCTGGCCTATCGGACCACCCGCGGGCCAGCCGACAGGCGAAGCTGGGGCAGACCCGGTCGATCCGGGCGGTGGATGCAGCGGCTGTGGCGGCGGCCAGGCCGAGGCCTGCTGCGGCGCTCCCGGCGGCCAGCCGGGTGGCGGGGGCGGCGGCCAGCGGGGCGCCGGCTGCGGCGGTGGCCAGGCCGCCGCTGGCCCGAGCCGCAGCGGGGGCGGCATCAGGATGTATGGCCGCATCCGAGCCATCTCGGCTAGCAGCTCGCGTACTCGGTCCGGCCCGTCAGCCGGTCCTCGGCCCCGGCGAGCCCGGTCGTGGGCGAACGCCATCTTGAGCGCCGCGGCCTGATAGCGCTTCAGCGCCGTGGCGGCGACCGGGCCGCCATAGCGAGCGGCGAAGCTTCGAGCCTGGCGACGCAGGCTGAACCGGGCCAGCCACGGGATCTCGTCCGGGTGCAACCAGCCACGAGCGGCGGCGTCGTCGAGCCCGCGAAGCGCCACCCGGCCCTGGTGGGTACGGACGCCGGCGGCGAGGCCGATACCCGCCAGGAAGATCGGGACGAAACCGAGGCCGTAGACGAGAAGGAAACCCTTCCCGCCCCAATAAGAGACTGAGCCGTTCCAGAGCGCGTGGAACCCCATGCCCACCGCGAGCCCGGTGATCGGCGCCACGACCTTGAGCCAGCGCCGCCGCGTCGCCACGGCGATGCCGATCCCGACTCCCAAGCCCGCGGCGAACAGCGGATGCGAGAACGGACTGAACACGCCACGCGCCACGAACAGCGACGTCGTACCTCCGGCACCCTGCAGCTCGTTGCTCAGCGCCCCGGAGTACGCGCCGGCGTAATAGAGGATGTTCTCGGTGAACGCGAAGCCGATGCCGACGAGCCCGGCGTAGACGAGTCCGTCGACGACACCGGCGAACTCGCTGCGGCGCAACAGCACAATCAGAACGAGGAACATGCCCTTCGCGGTCTCCTCCAGCACCGGCGCCCACCACGTCGCGAGCACCCGGTAGCTGACGTCCGCCCGCTCGAGCAGGTAATAAGGCAACTGCACCAGCAGCGGCGCGATGACACCGCCCCAGGCGAACGCGGCGACCAGGAAGCGCACCGGCTCCGGCTCATAGCGGTCCAACCACAGGAAGCAGGCGACCACGAAGGGTACGGGGACGCACGCTAGGACCAGCACCAACGCGGCCCCGGCCGGCCCACCGGACCGGCTGGCCAGCCAGAGCGCGACGGCGACGCCACCCAGGCAGACGACCGACACGACGCAGATCAGCGCGATACGCTCCGCCGTCCAGCGGTCCCGTGGCGGTTCCGGCGGCAGTACCGGGTAGGGCACGGCCGGCGCGGGCGGCGGAGGCAGGCTCACGCCACCGAGCGTAGTCAGGATCGCCCGGCGCGGCGGCACCGTACCCTCCTATGCTGATCAGACGCCGTGTCAAGCACGCGCTCGTAGCTCAGCTGGATAGAGCAGTGGACTTCTAATCCACCGGTCGCAGGTTCGAATCCTGCCGAGCGCACTGGTGTGATGTCTCAAGACATCGGAAACCCCTGAACCTGCGGTTGTGGGTTCAGGGGTTGTTGTTTTGGCGGGGTGGGCCGGGTGGTCGCCCGGTTGGCTGGTAGCGCTTGGTGGGGTCGAGGACGAGCTCACGGAGGAGTTCGCCGGTGGCGGCGT
>Ga0209382_10001879_pt1 | contig 31897 bp, 24 predicted proteins | sample SoiMetdeltSBSDD5_FD_187599 | JGI IMG/M metagenome (GOLD analysis project Ga0209382, IMG submission 187599) | Bulk soil microbial communities from a Populus tree surrounding site in Tennessee, USA - Soil MetaG P. deltoides SBSDD5 (SPAdes) (version 2) | ecosystem: Environmental > Terrestrial >...
TCTCGGCGGCGACGATCGCGCCGGCCAGGTTGGCCGGGACGTGCTTGCCGCCGCGCCGCCCGAAGCGGAGCCGGAGCGTGCGGATGCCGGCGCGAAGACCGCGTTCGGCGAACCCCCTCGCCCGAACGCGGGAGAGGGGGCCGGGGGGTGAGGGCTCCTCGGGAAGGAGAGCGAGCAGGGGCGCCGGCATGGGGTAGATGATACCCGTCAGTCAGGATCGGCGTAGTCGGCGTCGGAGATCGTGATCTCCCGGCCGAGCCGGCCAGACTGTTCGACGGCGAGCATCACGGCGACGATGTGGCGGGCCCAGGCGGCCGGGACTGCGAGCGGGGCGCCGGTGGTGATGCTATCCACCATCCGGGCGAACTCGACGACGAACGGGTTGACGCGCTCGATCTCCTGGGCCTCGTAGCGGCCGTTGCCGGCGATCTGGAGACGATTTGAGTACGAGTCGAACTCGATCATGCCGTCCGTGAGCAGGATCTCGACGCCGCACTGGTCGCTGCCGCGATCCTTGAAGCCGGCGTGGAAGAGGGTGACGGTGAGGCCGTTCCTGAGGTGGAGGTAGGCGACCGAGGCGTCGTCGGCGGGGGCGTTGTGGATCGGGTTGCCGACCCAGCCGCGTACGGCCGCGACGCCGCTCCCGAGGACCCAGCAGCAGCGATCGATCATGTGGGCGCCGTTCATCAGCCACATGCCGCCGCCACGGCTGCGATCGACGAACCAGGGCGGGCGGGACTCGATGCCGAACGCCTTGGTCCAGACGTCGCGGGCCATGATCGGAGCGCCGTACTGGCCGGAGCGGACGAGCTCGCGGGCGGCGACGGTGGTGGCGAAGAAGCGCTGGGAATGGCCGACGAAGACCTGGACGCCATGCTGCTCGGCCGTCGAGAGCATGGCGTCGGTCTCTTCGAGGGTGTTGGCGATCGGCTTCTCGACGAAGACGTGCTTGCCGGCGGCGAGCGCTTCGACGCCGATCGGGGCGTGCAGGTGGTTCGGGAGGCCGAGCATGACGACGGAGATATCCGGCCGCTTGATGAGGTCGCGGTAGTCGGCGAGCACTTCGCAGCCGTGCTGCTCGGCGACCTTCTCGGCGCGCGCGGTGTCTGGATCGGCGATGGCGACCAGGTGGGTGCGGATGTCGGTGGCGACGGCGAGGGCGTGCTGGGGGGCGACGCGGCTGGCGCCGATGATGCCGACGCCGATCGTCGCGACAGCGGTCATGGGATACCTCCACGCCGGTAGGGCGTGCCGGGTGTTGGATCTGGAGGGTGGTAGGAGGATTGTAGCGGTGCGCCAGAGCGGAATTTGGTGGCGCAACATGGTGCCGGGCGGGCGCAAACGGTATCAAACGTGGCTCAACTTGGCTCTGGACCATGCGCTGACTCGAAGGGAGATTGGGTTCGACCGTCCGGAAACGGGGTCTCGGGTTTTGGAGGTGGGCGGGTTGGTGGTCATGTCTGGAATTACCCGTGAGGAGGCGGCCCTCACCCCCAGCCCCTCTCCCTGCCGCGGGAGAGGGGAGCCAGCACGGTGCCGGAAGCACATGGCGAGGCGGAGGGGCGGCCGACGTGCCTGCGCCGTGGCAAGGTCTGCGAGTGGCTGGAGGTGACGAGCGAGTTACGCCGCATGGAGAGGACAGTTCGTCATTCGACGTAGATCACGCCGGAGGGACTATTGTCAGAGACGCTGTTTCCTGGCGCACTGCAGGCAGGGATTCAAATGCTCGGGCATAGACGCGCTTCGTTCTCGGGACGGGAAACGCACGTGGCCATCCAATGAGGTGGTCCGGCGTGGCGGTGATTGCGGTCGCCGAGATGAGGGAACGCGGGAACAGTCTCGACTACGAAGCGACTTCGACAATGACGTCGAGCGCCAGCAAACTCGAACGCGCCACCAGAGTCTCAGTCAACGCGTAGTAACTGACGCGGCCACGGCGTCGAGCCTGGACGACATCGTCTTGGCGCAGGATTCGCAGGTGCTGGCTGATAGAGGATCGGCTGCGGCCGACTGTGAGGGCCAGGTCGCTGACCGAGAGTGGTCCAGCGCTCAGGGCGCGCACGATCTGGGTACGGGTGGGTTCGCAGACCACCTCCCGGACACGCGCGGCTAACACTACTCTGGCGTGAGGTTTGCGGGCCTGTTCTGTCAGGGAGCAGGCCATGCAAATCGTGGTTGGCGAGGTCGAGAGCGGGGGATTGGAGCGGTTCGTCGAGCGGTTTCGGCCGGTCTTTCCGCGCGTGCAGGGGGTCAGGAACTGCACGCACTACCTGCTGGGGCTGGTCTCGGAGCTGCCTCGGAAGAACGGGGAGCGCATGGCCGAGGTGGTGCCCGCCGCGACCTCGGAGCAGTTGCAGCAGTTCCTGGTCGATTGCCCGTGGGAGGCTAACGAGCTGGAGCGACGACGGCTGGACCTCATGGTGGCCGAAGGGTACGCCGACGCGCAGACCGGCGTGGTGTGCATCGACGACACCGCGCTGCCGAAGCAAGGGAAGCACTCGGTTGGGGTCAAGCGCCAGTACTGCGGGGAACTGGGCAAGGTGGCGAACTGCCAGGCGGTGGTGACGGCGCACTACACCGACCCGCGCAGCCACTGGCCAGTCGGGACCCGGCTGTACCTGCCCAAGGAGTGGGCGGCCGATGCTGAGCGACGGAAGACGGCGCGCGTCCCCGAGGGAGTGACGTTCGCGACCAAGCCGGCGCTGGCGCTCGAGTTGGTCGACCGCGCCCGTGCCGCCGAGGTGGCGCACCTGGTGGTGACGGCGGATGCGGGGTACGGCGACAATCCGACCTTCCTGGCCGGCCTGGAGGCGCGGCAAGAGCCGTACGTCGTCCAGGTTTCCAAGACGTTTGGCGTCCGGCTGCCGGACGAGGTGATCGAGGCGGCGGCCCGCCCCCTCCCGGAGACGAGCCATCTGGGTCGTCCGCGCACCCGTCCGCATCCGAGCCAGGTGGCGCCGATGCACGCCGCACAGGCGCTGACGGCGAGCGTGCCCGACGAGCAGTGGCGCACCGTCACCGTGCTCGATCCTCAGCAGCAGGGCAGCCGACGTCAGGCCTGTCGGCTCCGCGCGCACCGGGCCTCTGGCGACACCACCGGCCCGCTCGGTTGGCTGATCGGTGAGCGTCCGCTGCCCGGTCAGGACGGTGAGGCCAAGTGGTACTTCGCCTGGTCCCTGGACGGCCGCCCCCTCGATGACCAGCTGCGACTGGCGCACCAGCGCTGGGCCGTCGAACGCTTCCACCAGGATGGGAAGCAGGAGTTCGGCTTCGGCGACTACCAGGGACGCACCTGGCCGGGCCTGCACCGCCACCTGGCCCTGGTCGCCCTCATCTGGTGCTACGCCCTCCTCCACGCCGCCGGTCAGTCCACGACCGGCTTTCCCCCCCACGCGCAATGTGCCAGCCGCGCGCCGTGACCTGCTCGCCGCCTTGCTCCTCATCATCGCCTGCCCGGCCTGCCACGTTCGCATCCGCCTCCCAACACGGTCTGCCACACGGTTCGGCCTGCCACGCTCTCCCACGAAAGTGACGCCAGAGTAGTGTTAGCGACGCGGACGGTCCTGTGAGCAGCCGCGCCTGGGCAGCGCGCACCCTGACTGGATGAAGCGGTCGAGGGAATCGTCGGGTCGGCATGGTGCCCTCCTTCCGTGACCGCTGCGCTCTCATTGGGGTGAGAGCGGGCACCGCCGAGCCTACGGCACGGCCTGGGATGATGCAGCGTGGCTAGCGGTTCGTCCGCGACCAGTCCCGGTCATCATGTTCACGGCACATGGAGACGCGATCCGTGAAGCAGAGGAGCAGCGGAGTACGCGCAGCCAAGAGGCTCACTTCTTCAGCATCCTGACCAAGCCGTTCGAGCTTGGCGATCTGATTCACCAGGTCCAGCAGGCGACGAGCAACACGACTCCTGATGCGTAGCATCTCCTTACTACCGTCAGGAGCGCGAGCCAGCCCCCGAGCCAGGTACGAGCTCGGCTGGCGGTGGGCTGTTTCCCGTCAGCTTGAGGTAGCAGAAGTAGCAGGCAGTGTAGAGGGGTACCGACCCGAGCTGCTTCGTTACGGGGACGCGGTAGAGCTTCTTGCCCTCGCCACTGCACATTGGACACGGCATCTCAGCCTCCCTCGAGCGCATCGAACAGACGCTGACTGTCGATGCCACTCTGAGTGTAGCCGCTGCCCCGGGACGAGGGCAGCGTCCGCTGCGACCTGACCGAGCTCGCTGGCCGCGTTCGTGCGTAGAACTCCAGTGGCCGTGGTCAATCCGCGGATGGAGTGCGGGTAGTTGAGCTCGCCATGCGTCGTTCAACAGCGCCTGATGAGGGACGAGACGACGAGAGAATCCCAAGGTAGAGAGGATCTGCTGGCCTCATCACGTCACCGTTGGACCTTTCCCTACGCGCCCATCCTCGTTTTCCATCAGGCGGACGAACACATCGTCGAAGCTCAGATGCTGCTCTTCGCTCCCCGCGATGTCGACGCTTGCGGCGCTCAGCGCGGTCCGCAGCTTCTTGCCGCTCGCGCTGGGGCCGACGATAGCGCTCGGCGCCGGTCTCGTCGAAGATGCTCTCCGAACGCCCGTCGTCGTCGCGGACGGTGACAAGCGTCCGGCCGTTCCGGACACCGGTGTCGTAGTATTCGGCCTCGTCCTTCTCGAACCCAAGATAGGTCAGTGCGCCAATGAGACCGCCATCGATGGCACCCACGCCAGCGCCGATGAACGCGACCACGATGCTGCCCAACAGGCCGACGCTGCTGCCCGGCATCAGGAAGCTGAACAGGATGCTGCCGACGCAGGCCCCGACGATGCCCTTGACAATATCGCCAATGAGGCCGTAGCCGCCGCCCTTCATACACGGGCTAGCGAGCCAGCCCGCAACAAGCCCAACGAGGAGCGCGGCCGGAACTCGCCTCTGTGCCAGTGGCCATCATGTCTGCGGAACCGAATCTGGCGATAGAGCAGCTCCCGTGCATCCCAACCGCCGTGGTACTGAAGCCGTTCGACCTTGACCGAATCATCCACCTGGTCGGAACGGTCGCAGGCTCGCATCAGCGATGATTGCACCTATACCCACGGGTGGCCAGCCACGCCTGGTACGCATCCTGCCTTTGAGACGCCGTCCGCCATGGGCGGTCAGGCACGGGGAGCCGGGCTTTGATGTCAAGGTTCACAGAGGAGTGGGACAATGAGCGATCGCATGGACGAGCTGAAGGGGAATGTCAAAGAAGGCGTCGGGAAGCTGACGGGGAACGAACGCCTGGAAGCCGAAGGTGATGCCGAGGCCGATGCGGCAAAGGCGCGCCGAGAGACCAAGGGCGCGATGCGGCAGGCCGGGGGCAAGGTCAAGGAGACCATGGGCGATCTGACCGGCAACGAGCGTCTCGAGGCCGAAGGCGAGGCCGATCAGCTTCGTGGAAAAGCCGACCGCCTGGGTTGAGTGACAGCGATCGGCCGAGCACCCCGCTAGGAAACAGGCCAGGAGCTCGGTGCTGTACTGCGCCTCGCCGGTACCTGTCAGCCACCAGGCCGCTACAGCGAGACTGTTGGTCGGCGGTACACCGTCAGATCGAATGGTCTATCAGTGCGAATGCGGCGATGGTAGCAAGGTTTGGTGCGAGTGAGCTGGAGCTACACTCGGTGGTCGCGCTGGTGGTGTACCTCCTCTTCGGCTGGCTGCTGACCAAGCTGCTCTGGATGCTGGTGGGCGAGTCGCGGTCCGGGGTCGCGGCTAGCTCTCAGAGCGTTCGGCAGCGGGTCGGTGATCGGGAGCCACCGATCACCCAACTGGCGCATCGCTGGTCGTGACACGGAACGTCACGACCTTGCGCGGCCGGATCGATCTGCCGGACCTGCTGACTCTGAACTGTCGCTTCCCGGGATGCAGGCGATCTCGATCTCCGATCACCAGCGTGCGCTTTCGTGGTAACGCCCTCATGATCCGCCTGACCTCGCCTCCTGGAAACCGTCACGAGGGCTCGCTGCTACGACGGCGATTTCGCCCCTTTTGGAGGCCGAGCCCATGAACCACCATGACCCCGAGCCTCCGGTCCAGACCGTGGTCGTCAAGCTGCCGGCCGCCGAGGTGGCGCGGGCGGCGCTCGTGGTGGTGGGGATCGGCCTGGGCCTCTTGCTCCTCTGGACGATCCAGGACGTGCTGTTTCTGCTCTTCCTGGCGATCTTGCTGGCTACGGCGATCGAGCCGCAGGTCAACCGCCTGCGGCGGGGACCGTTCGGCCGTGGCTCGGGCGCCCTGGTCGTCTATACCGCGATCGTCGTCATCATCGCTCTGCCGACCGTCATCTTCGCCCAGAGTCTGATCGCGCAGATCGACCGCTCCGTCGCGACGATCCCCGAGGTCATCGCGAATCTGCGTCCCTTCGCCGAGCAGCTCCGTCCTCAGGCGCTCTCGAATTCGGCTGTGCAGGCCGTGGACCGCTTTGCCGTCGCCGTCGAAAGCCCAGCGCCGGCCGAACCGGAGAGTGTGGTCGAGCTGGGCACGAGCGCCGTGATCCACGTGCTCGAAGCCATCACGGTCGTGTTCCTGAGCTTCTATTGGCTCGTCGAGCGGGCGACGATCAAGCGCGCGGTGCTCCGCCTGGTCCTGCCACAGCGGGCCAAGAACGTCAATGCCGTCTGGCTCGAGGTCGAGGAGAAGCTCGGCGGCTGGGTCCGGGGGCAGTTGCTGGTCATGGCGGTCATGGGAGTCATGGCGGGCGTTGGCTTCTATGTCATCGGCCTTCCGAACCCGTTGCTGCTCGCGATTCTGGCCGCCCTGGGCGAGCTGATCCCATTGATCGGGCCCTTACTGGGCTTTGCGCCCGCCGTGATCGTGGCGCTCATCGTCGACCCGCCACTGGCCCTCGTGGTCATCGTCTATGCGCTCATCATCCAGCAGATCGAGGGCAATATCCTGGTGCCGCGCATCATGGGCCACACCGTCGGCGTCAGCCCGCTGACCGTTGTCCTGGGCATCTTGATCGGATCGATCCTCTACGGACTTCCAGGAGCATTCCTGGCGATCCCGGTGGCCGGTGCAGTCCAGGTGATCGTGGTGCATGCGCTGGGCATGGAAGGCCCCGTCCAGGCTGAGGCCCACGTCCCCGGCCCGTCGCGGGAGGCTGCCCAGGAAGCGGCGCCGCCACTCGCCCCAAGCACTGTCGATGCCACCACCACGATTCCCGAGCCGGCCGCGGACGTGGCACCGGGGCCAGCGAATGGGGATGCTCGAATGAATCGAGCCGAGAGGAGGCGAGATGACGATCGCCACTGAGCGTGCCGCTGCCTCGCGCCATGCCCACCTGGATATCCAGACGCTGGCGCAACCCCCCGTATTGATCTTCAACCCGAACTCTGGTCAGAAGCTCGGTATGTCGACGAATGCCGGTGGGGCGGAGGAGGCCCAGCACGCCTTACGCACGGCCGGCGTCCCGTTCGACCCGTGGCCGACCGAACGGGCGGGTCACGCCACCGATCTCGCCCAGAAGGCCGTGGCCGATGGACGCGCCCTGGTCATTGCCGCTGGCGGGGATGGGACGGCCGGTGAGGTTGCCCAGGCCCTGGCCGGGACGAACGTCGTCCTCGGCATCATGCCGCTCGGCAGCGTCATGAACGTGGCGCGGACGCTCTGCATCCCGCGCGACCTGCCCGAGGCGGCGCAGGTGATCGCTCGGGGTCAGGTACTCGCCATGGATTTGGGGAAGGTCGGCGACGTCTACTTCCTCGAGGCGGCTGGCGTGGGCCTCGACGCCGGGCTCTTCGGTTACTTCGAACTGCTCGAGAGCAAGGGGCTGCGTCGGAAGGTTCTCGGGGCGGCCGTGCGGTTCCTGCGCGGCCTGGGGACGCCCAGGCTCACCGTCCAGGTCGACGGCCGGGTTCACCGGGTACGGGCTCCGATGGTCGCCGTCGCGAATGGCCCGTTCGTCGGCGCGGCCTACGCGCTCGCCCCGGATGCCCGGGTCGACGATGGTCTACTCGACGTGGTTATCTTCCACGGGGCGAGCGTCCTGCGCATGCTGTTCCATTTGCTGGCGGTGGCGGGTGGCCGACGCCTCAGCACGCCGCCCAAGGCGGTGGTGCTCCGCGGTCGGTCAGTTCGAATTGCCAGCCGTCGGCGCCGGCGGACACTGCCCGTGCACGCCGATGGGACCGCGATCGGCGCCACCCCGAGCAGCTTCGAGGTCGTGCCCGCTGCCCTGCGCGTGCTGGTTGGCGCGGCCGAGGTGGGAGCGGCCTGCGCCTGGGAACCTCCGGTCAGCGTTGCTCCTTGAGCGGTGACGTCCGATCGAGATGCTCTGGCGCCACTTCCGACGTGAGGTGACCCACTACGAACTGTTCGAGAGCGTCAAAGCCCTGCTCGGGGCGGCCGACGACTTCTTCGCCCGCTACAACCGCGAGCCACAGAAGACGCTGTCGATTATCGGCTCGAATACCGCAAGAGCTGTGTGACCGTACTTCGTGCCCTGCCACGGAGTTTGTGATGGGCGCGCACGTCCGCTGAATACTTGATTTGGAGCGCTCGGTGGAATTGCCGCGGGGGGCGAGCTGCGGGACGGGTCTACTATGCTGTGAGGTGGACGTGCGTGACTCAGGTGGCCGTGAGAGAGCTCGCGAACTGGCTGATTGCCTCCACCATCGCAGGCTCCGGGTCGTGGATCAGCATGACATGATCGGAGTGGCGCGCCACGAAGTGCTGGGCCCCAGCGGCCGCCCGCAGTTGCTCGCCGATGATGGCGTCCGTGAGATAGGGCTCGCCGCCGATCCAGGGGAGTGTCGCCTGTACGATCAGGACCGGGCAGCGCACCCTGCTCAGTGCACCGAGGCTGTCCCCGTCCTTCAGCGATGCCCAGGTGTCCTCGAGCGCCCTTCTGACGCCTCGCCGTCGGTAGCTCCCGTCCGGCAACGGCGTCAGCTCATGGCGGATCCACCGCTCGAGCAGCCGTTCGGCGTCGTCCGAATGCCGGGCTTGACGGGATCGCCACTGCTCCATGTACTCGGCGAAACCGCCCACTCGGAGCTCGAGCAACTCGCCGAACGGCCTCACCACCTTCGCAGCCGCGTTGTCGGTGAAGGCACGGTGACCGATCACCCCGTCGAGCAGGATCAGGCCACCCACCCCGCCCTCGGCGGCGACCGCGGCGGCGATGGCGCCACCCAGGGAGAACCCCAGCAGGATCGGTTGACGCAGGGGCAGGGCCTCGATGAGCTCGCGGACGTCCGCGACGTGCCGCGCCAGGTCGTAGCCGCCCGGCGGCTTGTCGCTGAGTCCGTGCCCCCGCAGATCCAGGGCGATGATCCGCACGTCGGGCGCCAGTGACTCGGCCAGGGCCGTGAGGGCGTAGGCGCCACTCGCTGACCCATGGATCGCGACGATCGCTGGCTCCTCGCCCGGCCACTCGACCACGTGCATGGTGATCTCGCGCAGCGGCACCAGGCTGTCCAACGGCAGCGTGCGGCCGGGCGGCGCATCGGGCTCATAGCGGCGGGCCAGGGAAGGACGGGGCTCCGCCTGCAGCTCCTCCCGCACGATGCGCTGGTAGCGCCGGTAGGCCGTGGCCGCGGCGTCGTGGTTCCCGAGCAATTCGTACACCTCGATGAGCAGGATGTGCCCCTCCTCGAAGTAGGGATCGACCGATACGAGCTTGGCCAGCGGCTCGGCAGCCTCGCCGGCGTGGCCGACCGCCAGCCCCCGGCGCGCGACGGCGACCGTGACCTGGCGGAACAGGCGACGGAGGCCCTCTTGCTCGACGTAGAGCCAGCTGTCGAAGTCGGCCGAAGCCGACACGGTGAGCCCGGTGCACAGATCACCACGGTACAGCGGCAGCACCCCGACGGCCTCGGGCGGCATGCACTGCTCGTTCATCCGACTCGCGCCGCGGCGGAAGGCGTCGACGTCGGTCGGGCACGTGAGGCGCACCGCCTCCGGGGTGACGACGAACTGCCGGCGGATCGGCTCCGGAAGCGTGGCCCGGAGGTAGCTCAGGTGCCAACGCAGTGCGGCCCTGGGATCCTCCGCCTCCGGGAACACCTGGGCCGCGAGCTCGGAGCGACGGGCGGAACCCCCCAGCGCGACCCGAACCAGCACGGCATGCGCCTTCGGCCGCAGACGCAGCGGTTCCAGCCGGCCGTCGACACGAATGGCGGTGGGTCCGAGCAAGCAGAGCATCGCGCACCTCCGAGCCGCAAACGGATCCGCAAACGCTGGGCACCGTAGAGTGTAGCCATGCGCGGGCCGGGGAACACCTAGATGCCTCAAGTTGAAGGCCGACCTGCCCCGACGCCCATGGCGGCCATCGATTAGACCGTTCGCTCGCCCAGGAGTCCCCGCATGCATCGCCTCGCCGCCGAGCTCCTCATCACTGTCGCCCCGGCGACCGTCATTGCCTTCCCCGTGCTCTGCCTGGGGAGCGTTATGGCCCGAACACTCGCATCGCAGGGTGACGGACCACAGCAGGACGCCCAGAGGTGCGTCGAGGCGCCGTTCCGCTCGATGGCAGAGTCCAGCGTTGACGGCGTGGCCCGACTCTGCACCGACGAAGGCGGCGTTCACCCCACCCTGAAGGTCCGAGGTCTTCAGGAGGGGGAGGCATATACAGCCTGGCTGGCCTACTTCGATCGACCGTCGGCATGTTTCCTCGGTCAGTGCGGGTTCATTGACCTCTATGGCGACGACCCCGTCGGGGTGCTGGGCCGCGTCAGTGGCGCCATCGCCCCGCCAACGCGAGAGCTTGAGCTACGAGCAGACCTTTACGACCTTCGTCCTTCGATGGGAGCGCAAGTCCCTCTGCTGGTCCTGGGTCACGGCGTCGTAAGTGCAACGGATGGTCGGGCACGCGCACGGCAGCTCATGACTCCGCAGATTGTAGAGCTCGGGTCTCCATCGGCAAACTCGGCCAAGACCTTGGCTACAAATAAGACCAGTCCGCCTCTACCGCTGAGTGGGCGGTCCCGAAGGAGCGGACAGCCATGGCGCCACGCCAGACCTCGTCTCCGACCCCCTTGAACGGGCCGCCTGAAACCGTGTCGTACTTCTGCTCACGTGCATAGATCGGGGGAGGATCTCGCCATGTTCTGGAAACGTGCATTGTTGCCCATGCTTGCGCTGAGCGCGGTTCTCGCCCTGTCCACCGTCCGGGCGGTCCGCGCGGATGATGGCGAGCAGGTTCTCACCGTCGACCACGTCATCCCGCATATCTCGACGATGCCGGCGATCGCCGGCCAGCCGGTCCAGTTGTACGCCCGGGAGCGCGTCCAGGCCGGCAGCGCGCTGCGCACGCCGCCCGGGGCCGGCCAGGTCGTGCTGTTCATTCACGGTGGCGGCAACCCGTCCGAGGTCGCCTTCGACGTTCCCTACCAGGACTACAGCTGGATGGCGTTCCTGGCGCGGGAAGGCCTCGATGTCTTCGCCATGGACCTCACGGGGTACGGCCCGTCCACCCGCCCGTGGCCGATGGAGGACCCCTGCAACCTGCCACCTGAGGCGCAGGCGACGCTCGTGCCAGCGCCGCGGGCGGAGCCGTGCCCGCCGAGCTATCCCAGCCAGCTGTCCACGGCCGCCGCCGACTGGGACGACATCGACCGGGTCGTGGAATACATTCGCGCCCTGCGCGGCGTCGACAAGGTCAGCCTCATCGCCTGGTCACTGGGCGGGCCCCGCGCCGCCGGCTACGCGGCCCGCCACCCGGACCGCGTCGACAGGCTGGTGCTGCTCGCGCCCGGGTTCCTCCGCGACGAGCCGGGCGAGCCGCCCGTGGTGGTGCCCGCGGCCGGCGTCCCCATGGGCATCCAGTCGCAGGCGGCTCTGTACGAGCTGTGGGACCGCCAGACCGCGTGCGCCGACCAGGTCGATCCGGCCATCCGCGAGGTGATCTGGTCGGAGCTGCTCGCCTCCGACCCGGTCGGGGCTACCTGGGGCCCGGGCGTCCGACGCGCGCCGACGCGGACGGCCTGGGGCTGGAACGCGGACGTCGCGGCGCAGGTCCGCCACCCCACCCTGCTGGTCTCGGGCGAGGCCGACGTCCAGGTGTCGCCGGCCTCGGTGCGCGACCTGCACGCGGCGTTGGGCGCCCAGGATAAAGTGTTCCTGGACCTGGCCTGCACGTCCCACAACGCCATGTGGGAGACTCGGCATCGGCTCCTGTTCGACGCGTCGCTCGAGTGGCTGACGCGCGGCACGGTCAATGGCGAGCGCACGGGCACCCTGCGCCTGGGTGACTAGGGCAGGACCGCGCAAACTCGGCCAACACTCTGGCTACGGATAGCTGCCATGACGGTGGCGATCACCTGACCAGGGGTCTCAGGAGAGCCAGGCGCCGTCATGAGGCTCTCCACGGCCCTCCAGCGACATCATTCTGCCAGCGACGCAGCACGTATTTGTAGCCAAGGTCTTGGCCGAGTTTGCTCCATCGGCGGGCACACTCAAAGACACGGTCAGAGGTTGGCTCAAGGCACAGGCCATCTTCACCATCGAGTAAAGAAATCGGGCTGAACACACAGGGCAGGCTACGCCATCTAGGGGGCAGCCTCAAGACGCTGACCGGACTGACTTCGGGGCGAGGGGCCCTCAGCTAATCTCAGATTCCGCTAGTTGGCAGGACGGCGGCGTGGAGCGGTGAGGGGCCGGCGATGGAACAGAGGCGTCGGTAGGCGTTCTGGCCAAGCTTACGGGCGGTGGTCAGGAGGGTGGCGAAGACGGCGCCCTGCTCGGCGCCACGGCGTGAGCGGTAGCCGCCGGTGACCTTGTCGTGGACGACGCTGTTGCGGAGGTCGCGCTCCGAGCTGTTGTTGGTCGGCTCGACGTCATTCCGGTGGAGGCAGACGAACAGCTTGCTGCGGTGGCGGCGGTAGCGCTTCTGGAGCTGCCAGGCCTCGCCGATGCCGATCGGGAAGCCGAAGATCAGGCGGTCGGCGGCGCGCTCGATCCGGACCCGTCGATTGGCGAACGTCGAGGGCGTGACCGTCCCCCGCTCGCGATGCAGGCGCAGCGCCCGGCTGAAGACGTGGCGCAGGTCGCGCGCCCACCCGGCGCCGTCCGGGCCGTCGACTTCGACGGCGTAGGTCAGGTCGCGGATCTGGTGCGAAAGGCAGAGCTGGTGCTGCCCGGCTGGGGCGGCGAACTGGGTCGGGAAGGCGTCCGAGCCCCAGACCTCGGGCCGGACGTCGCCCAGGAAGCGCTCCACCACGTCGAAGCCGCGACTCGGCGCGATCACGTTGACGGTGTAGCTGGTACCGCTTCTCGGGGTCGTCGCGCTCGTGATCCGGTCGGCGCGGTCCCTTCGTTCCTCAGGGCAGGCTGCGGCGTACGTCGTGGTGGTCGAGGCCCGGGTCCGGGTGAGGCGGTTGCCGACGGGATCGTAGGTGTACGAGGTCGCGCCGGCCGGGCCGCCGGAGGCCGAGGTCAGGCGGTAGAGGCGGTCGTACCCGTAGGTCAGGGTCTGGCTGCCGGGGCTGGTCAGGCCGCTGGGGGCGTCAGCGCCGGAGCACGGGGTCGTCGCGGTAGAGGTAGTCGACGATGGTGGAGAAGCACGAGTCCTGGCGGTTGTGGCCTGGCTCCCAGTACCGGTAGTGCGCCCGGAACCCGGTCAGCGTGAGCAGGCTCAGCGCGCTCGACTCCTGCGGTGCGCTGCCGGGCAGGTACATCCGGCTAGTCGGCCTCGGCATGCCGCCCCCGGTCACCCGGCACCAGGAGCAGTGATCGCCGCCGCTCGCCCGGCCGTTGGTGGCCGGCTGGTGTGCCTTTGCTTCGCCGTCTATCTGGCTGTTTGTGGCTGGCTGGTGTGCCTTTGCGTTGCTGTCCACCTGGCCGTTCGTGGCTTGCTGGTGGGCCTTCGAGTGGCGGGGATGCGCCGACCCGATGTCCGAGATGTCGCGGAAGCTCGAGCCGAGGATGTCGTTCGGCGTGTAGACGTTCAGCCAGCCGCCGCGCAGGGAGGCGCCCGGCCCGTGTCGATTCTTGAAGTACCCAGGTCGGACCATCCGCACCAGATCGAACGGGCAGCCGATCGTGACCAGGGTGTGAATCGACGTCAAGGGGCTGCCCGGCAACAGCTCGTTCCCGGCTGGGAAGAGCGCGTTGATCGCCAGGATGCTGCCGAAGCTGTACGACACCAGGTAGATCCGCCGATCGGGGTAACGCGGATCGTCGCGGAGCGAGTCGATCAGGGCGAGCAGGTCGCCGTGGATCCGCTCGGCACCCGATCCGGACCGCAGGTAGTAGTCGACCGAGAGGTAGTCGGTCGCGGTGTTGGTCACGAGGTCTTTGAGCTTGCTTCGGGGCGGCAGGAGCAGCCAGACCAGTGCGCCGAGCAGCGAGATCAGGTGGACGACCCGCCAGAACAGCGAGTCGACGAACGAGCTGAACGGCGTCCAGACGGACGATGCGTACCGCCCGGCCGAACCGAAGAGCCCTTCTGATGCGATCTCGGCGGCGACTGGGGCTGGCGTCGCACCTGGATCGGTCGAGGTGACCGGCGCGGGGACGTTGTGGACGTCGCTGACGCCCTGCTGCACCGCGAGCAGTGCCTCGCGGGTGAACTGGAAGATCGAGATGAAGAGGACGCCGAGGAAGAGGGCGTAGAGCAGCAGGATCCCAATCACGTAGAGGATCTGGACGCGTTCGATCCACGATTTGCTGTGTTCGAGCGGATTCAGCAGCCGTCCGATGCGGCGGAGCCCGAAGGCGATGGCGACCATCACCATGACCGCCCGCAGCACGACTGGCATGCGTTCCTGGGACTCTACGAGGCCGCTCTGGTACTCGACGGTGTAGAGGTCGAGGACCGGTACGGGCGGGGCCTCGTTGCTGCCCTCGATCGCCCGGGTGATCGTCACGGAGGCCGGGCCACGCTCCCGACTCTGATTGGTCGGCTCCTGGATCGAGTCAGGGGAAACCTCGAAGTCGAGGCCGCGCGAGAGGCGGTTCATCGCGGCCGCGACGTCGCTGGCGATGTCGCGCAGGGCGGCGGTGTCCCAGGTGCGGACCATGCCCGGCACGAAGATCAGGGCGTCGCGCTGGATCGTCGCGACCGATTCCGTTGGGGGTGCCGGCGTGGCGGAGGTCGCGCCGGCCGGTCCTTCGACGATCGTGAACGCGTCGGTGGCGGCGTCGGCGGACGTCGCGGCGCCTGTGCCGTTGCTGTCAGACGGCTCGGCGCTCAACGGCGGTAGCAGCGCGTCTGGATTGGAGTCTTGCACGTCTCTCCCTCGTGCCGGCTGCCCACTGTACTTCGACCGACCGCGAAGGACCCAGAGCGACCTTGACGGTTCGGGTGCAGTGTCCCATCAGAGACGTGTCCGGATCGGTGCCGAAGCGGGCAGGCCAGCGTGAGCTGGACCGTGCCGCCGGAGGTCCCCTCGCTGACGCTCGGGGTGAGGAAGACCGCATGCATCCGACGCCGGGCGATGCGGAGGCCAAAGTTAATGGCCCGGGCGGGTTAGCGCACGATGTTCAGGTTCGGCGCGGGCGTGAAATCCTCGATTTCGTAGCGGTAGCCCTGCTCGGTCAGGAACAACTGGCGATGGTCGGAGTAGCTCTGATCGACCGTGTCGTGGCTGACGACGGCGTAAAAGTACGCCTGGCCGCCGTCGGCCTTGGGGCGCAGAATCCGGCCGAGGCGTTGCGCCTCCTCCTGGCGTGAGCCGAATGTGCCGGAGAGCTCGATCGCGACGTTTGCCTCTGGGAGGTCGATCGCGAAGTTGGCGACCTTCGAGACGACGAGCAGGCTGATCTCGCCAGAGCGGAAGCCGCCGAACAGCTTTTCGCGCTCGCGGGCAGGGGTCTTGCCGGTGATCAGCGGCGCGCCGAGCAGCCGCGCCACCTCGTCGAGCTGGTCGAGGTACTGACCGATCACCAGCACGCGATCGCGCTGGTGCCGTTCGAGCAGCGCCTGCATCGCCAGGAGCTTGTTCGGACTGGTGGCGGCGATCCGGTACTGCTGCCGCTTGTCGGCGGCGGCGTACTCCAGGCGCAGGTCGCGTGGCATCGGGACGCGGACCTCGGTGCAGATGGCCGGCGCGATCCAGCCCTGCGATTCGAGATCCTTCCACGGCGCGTCGAACCGCTTTGGCCCGATCAACGAGAAGACGTCCTCCTCGCGGCCGTCCTCGCGGATCAGGGTGGCGGTGAGCCCGAGGCGCCGGCGCGACTGGATCTCGGCGGTGACCCGGAAGACCGGGGCCGGCAACAGGTGGACCTCGTCGTAGACGATCAGGCCCCAGTCGTGGCGCATGAACAGGTCGAGGTGCGGAAAGTCGTCCTGGTGGCCGTTCCGGCCCTTCGCCCGGGTGGTCATCACCTGATACGTCGCGAGGGTGATCGGGCGGATCTCCTTGCGCTCGCCGGTGTACTCGCCGATCGCGTCAGGGTCAACGGTCGTTCTGCTTCGGAGCTCCTGCTGCCACTGGCGGATGGCGGTGACGCTGGTGCAGAGGATCAGCGTATGACAGGCCGCCCGCGCCATCACGCCGAGTCCGATCACGGTCTTGCCGGCGCCGCACGGAAGGACCAGGACGCCGCTGCCGCCTCGGACGGTCCCGCTGGCCCAGAACGAATCGACGGCGTCCCACTGATAGTCGCGCAGGGCGAAGCCGTCGCCGCCGTTCGCGCGGTCTCGCAGGGCGATGTCGAGCGGGGAGCCTTCGGTGTAGCCGGCCAGGTCTTCGACAGGCAGGCCGGCCTTCAGGAGCGCCTGCTTGAGCCGGCCGCGCTCGGCCGGCAGCACGAGCGAGCGGTCGCCTGCCTCGGGGTGTCCCAGGAGCGGCCCGACGCGGGGGTTCCGCCGAAGCTGCTCCAGCAGGTCCGGCTCGTCCGCTTCGAGGGCCAGCACGTCGCCGCGTGGGACCAGGCGGAGCCGTCCGTACCGGCCCATCAGATCGCGAACATCGGCCAGGACGTTCTGTGGCAGCTCGTACTTCGAGAACTCGGTCAGGGTCTCGACGACGGTGTCGACGGAGACGCCGGCCGAGCAGGCGTTCCAGAGGGAGAGGGGGGTAATGCCGTAGAAATGGATGTGCTCCGGGCTTTTGCGGAGCTCGGCGAACGCGGCCAGGCGATCTCGACACTCGGCGTAGCGGGGGTTGTCGACTTCGAGCAGCAGCGTGCGATCGGCTTGAACGATGAGCGGCTGATCCGGTTGGTACGTGCCTGGCACGCGGCTTCCTCCTATGGGTCCAGAAAGCTGAGATCGAGGTCGTCGTCTTCGTCGTCGAGCGGATCGCCAAGCTCAGACTCGATCACGTCGTCGGCGAGGATCAGCACCTCCTCGCCGTCGTCGAGGTTGTTGGCGTGGATCTCGCGGCCGTGCAGGTCGATGACCTCCAGCTCGCCGGCGCAGAGGCGCCCCCGGTCGTCCTTCCAGGACAGGTAGAGCAGGCGGTCCTCCCGGAGGGCGGTTCTGGCGAGGCGGAGCACCATGTCCCCTGGCGATCCTCCCCGCTTCGAGGCGGAGCTGCTGCCGCGCGGGCGAGGGGCCAGCGCGGCCACCTGGGCGCCGGGCTTTTTCGGCCGGTCCTGGTCAGGGACAGGCAGGTAGCCGGCCTTGCGCAAGGTGTCCAGCACGGCGGCCGGGTCGCTGCTCACCACGAACGCGACGCCGGGCGCCACGTCTTGCCAGTTCAGCTTCTGGAGGCGCTTGTCGCGGCGGAGCTCGGCGAGCAGGGCCGGATCGTCGACCTTGACGTAGGTGTGAGCCGAGCCGACCCTGATCCGGCCGTACCGCTTGCCCTGGTCCTCGATCAGCCGCTCGACGGTTGGGGGGAGCGGCACACGCGAGCGGGCCGCCAGCATGGTGCGCAGCTCGTCAGTCGTGACACCTCGGTTGAGCGCTGCCGCGATCGACTCGGCGGTGACGCGGAACACCGAGGCGCCCTGGTTCGATTCGAGCTGCGCCACCTTCCAGAGATCGAGCAGGGCGTCAGGCGAGGCGTTGGGCGGCGCGACGATCGAGCGGTCCGGCTGGACGATCCAGGTGTCGTCCCAGGGCGGCAGAAGGTCGTCGGCGGAACCGTCGCTGGCGCCGGGCTCATCGGGTGGGCCGGCCAGGTCGGCGGTGGCCGCGAGCAGGGCCTGCTGATGCGCCGCCGGGATCATGATGGCGTCCTGGCCATCTGGCGTCGATCCGACCGCCACCAGCAGGTTCCCGAGCGAGGCGAGCCCGAGGTCGGGCGTCGACGACGTGTAGTAGGTCTGAAGGTCTGGACGGAAGATCATCGGGCATCGAAAGCGGAGCCACTCCTCGACGGAGCTTTTGAGCACCCAGGTGTCGGCGGGCATGATCTGGAGGAGCTCGAGGAGGCGTGCGCGGGCCTCGGCCGCGACGCCCGGCATCACGGCGGTCTCGAAGGCGTTGCCACCGGTGTTGAGCCAGCCGAGCAGGAGCCCGTCGATCAGCTCGCGCGGCGTGGCGTCGACGCCGATCGCCGGAACGTAGCCGCCAGGGCCCCGGCGGACCGGCCGCAGGAGCTGCGCGGCGGCGGCCAGGTCCCAGAGCATCTCGGGGTATTCGGCTCCGGTCCGTCCGAGGAACTTGCCAAGGGCAACCAGGCTCCGCTTGTACGGCCCGCCGTCCTGGCGCCACTCGCAGCGCCCGGCCGCGACGAAGCCGAGCAGGTGGACGACGTCTCGGAGGACGTTGCCGGGAGATGGGACGGTTCCGGTCGCGTCTTGCGCGGGAACCAGCTTCGGGGGCTGCATCGGGCCGGAGTCCAGGAGCGTTCGACCGGAGTACGCCAGCTCGATCTCTTCTGGGATCGCGTAGCCGGTCGGCCCGTACCACGATCCGGGCAGCATCGCGGGCAGGACCAGTGCGCACCGCACCAGCTCGGTCAGCGGATCGAGTGGATCACCCTTGTACGGTGCCTGGAAGAACCCGTCAATCGACCTGTACGACATGCCATAGGTGGTGCGCCGGCCGGGGACACGCAGGTTCATCTGGTCGGCCGCGACCCAGCCGTCGTGCTCGCGGAGCCAGGCGAACAGTGCGCGGGCCTCCGGCGAGAGGCGCTCGACGGCCCAGGTGCAGGTCGCGGGCGAGGAGAGGTTGCTCATGATGAGCTCGACGCGGCCGTCCTTCGTGGTGGGCGGGTTCTGGAGCCCCAGGGCGCCGGCGATCTTGCCGAGGACGTCACTTGTGAGCGCTGGAAGCTGCTGGCGAAGGCGGACGCCACGCGTGGCTGGCAGGCTTGCGATGACAGCGGGGTAGGTCGCGAAGAAGCCGCCGCGTTCGGTCGGGTGATGGTCGGCGAGGCCCCAGAGCCGGAGGTCGAGCAGGTAGGCATCACGCAGCTCAGGCGTGAGACGGTCGCCGAGCGCCTCGACGAGGTCCGACCATGGTGCCTCCAGATTTGGTCGGGTGCCAAGCCAGCGCAACAGCAGCAACTGACCGAAGTTGAGCTCGCCGAGCGCCAGGGCCACGGACGCCGGGTGTGCGAGCTGACTGGTCAAGGCCTGATGGTCCAGCGCGACGGCGTTCGGACCCAGGCGCCGGTCGAGCAGGATGGTGCGCTCTTCCGGCGTCAAGCGGGACAGCAGGGTGGATAGCTGCATCGACCGCTCCAGCTCCAGCGTGGCACGTCGGGGATGATGTTCTGGCCCCTGCAGAAAGTGTACGCGGACAGTCGAGGCTTGGGGCCAGCGCCGGTCGTCCCGGCTTCCCGGATCGGGTCTTGCCAGATGGACCGGACGGAAAGTGTGAGGGCCGGGGCGGTGACCGATCTACGAGTCCCCGACGACCACGTGCTGATCGCCGGCGCGCTGCGCGGCGACAAGGAGGCCCTCGGCCGGCTGCTGGCCCACCGTCGCGGTGAGGCTCGTCTGCGTCAGTTCGGGCGTGCTATGGTCGGCGCACGCTCGCTGGAAGTCCCGATTGCTGGAGCTCGCCCGTGCCGGTCGCCGGCCTGCTGAAGCCGAACACGTATCGCGACTCGGTTGCCCTGATGGTGCTTTCGAGCGCGCTCGCGGAGGCTGACGGCATCCGGCAGGCGTCGGCGATGATGGCGACCCCGGCCAACCTCGAGATTTTACGCGCGACCGGCCTGTTCGACCTGGCGTTCGACGCGGCCGGCCCGAACGACCTCTGCATCGCCGTGGAGGCCAGGGACGACGCGGCGGCGCGTGAAGCGCTGGCCGTGGCCGAGCGGCTCCTGACGGCGGCTAGGGGCGTGTCGGGAGCAGGGCCGGCTGGCGGCAACGAGGCAGCGTGGCGGCCCCGAACCCTGCGAAGCGCGGTGAGGGCTCGTTCGGACGCGAACGTGGCGCTGATCTCGGTGCCGGGCGCGTACGCGGCGCTGGAGGCCCGGCAGGCGCTTCTGGCGGGCCTGAACGTCTTCCTCTTCAGCGACAACGTGCCGCTGGCAGACGAGATCGAGCTGAAGCAGCTGGGGAGCCAGAAGGGGCTCCTGGTGATGGGTCCGGATTGCGGTACGGCGCTGATCGGCGGGGCGCCGCTCGGGTTCGCAAACGCCGTCCGGCGCGGCGGAATCGGCGTGGTCGGCTCGTCGGGGACGGGCCTGCAAGAGGTTACCAGCCTGATCCATCGTCTGGGCGAGGGGGTCTCGCACGCGATCGGGACCGGGAGCCGCGACCTGTACGCCGAGGTTGGCGGGCTGAGCTTCCTGGCCGCCGTGGACGCCCTCGCCGCCGACCCTGGGACGCGGGTGCTGGTGGGGATCGCCAAACCGGGCGACCCGGCCGTGGAGCGGACGGTGCTGGCGCGGCTCGGCGCGAGCGGGAAGCCGGCAGTGGTGTACTTCCTGGGCGGAGAGGCCCTCACCCCCCAACCCCCTCTCCCTACCGTGGGAGAGGGGGAGAAGATTGGCCTGCTCCCCTCTCCCTCGCAAGGGAGAGGGGCTGGGGGTGAGGGCCTCCTGGAAGCGGCGGATCTGGAGCACGCGGCGCGGTGCGCGGTGGCACTCGCGCGGGGCGAGGAGGTGCCACCGCCGCGCGATGCCACCGATCTCGAGTCGATGGCGTGCGAGATCGTTGCCGGGCTGGCGCCGGGCCAGGTAGCGGTGCGGGGGCTTTTTGCCGGCGGGACGCTGGCGCAGGAAGCGGCCACTGCGATCTCGCGGGCGCTGGGGAGGAGGGGCGGCTCCCTCGCTGGTGAGAAGCCGGGCAACGCTGTCGGTGGCGGGAGGCCGGGGGAGGTGCTTCGGCTCGGACCGCACAGCGTGCTCGACCTTGGGGACGACGCGTACACGCGTGGCCGGCCGCACCCGCTGATCGACCCGCGCCTGCGCAACGCCGAGCTAGTGGCGCAGGCGGGCACTGGCCAGGTCGCTCTGTTCCTGATCGACGTGATCCTTGGGACAGGGTCGCATCCGGACCCGGCCGGGGCGTTCAGGCCCGCCCTGGACGCCGCTCGCACGGCGGCAGAAGCAGAGGGAGCGCGTCTGGAGGTGCTCGCCTCGTTGTGCGGGACCGAGGACGACGCCCAGGGGTACGAGCGCCAGCGGGCAATGCTCGAATCGCAGGGCGTGCGGGTGGCGACGTCGTCCAGCGCGGCGGCGAGCATCGCCGGCCAGGTGGCAGCGCTGCTGGCGGAGAGCGGCCGATGAGTGAGACGCTGCTCGGAAGGCCCACGGATGAGTGAGGTAACGCCGGAGTGATCTGCTGATGTGTGAGACGCGGCCGATGCGTGAGTCGTCGATCGCACGGCTGCTGGCGGATGGACCGCGCGCGATCAACCTCGGCGTGGAGCAGTTCGCGGCCGAGGTCCGCGCCTGGGATCCGGGCGTCGTTTCGGTCGACTGGCGTCCGGCGAGCGGCGGTGAGGCCGTGGCCAGGGCGCTGCGGGCGCTGTCGGAGCCGGCGATTGCCGCCCGGGTCGAGGCCGCCAATGCACGCGTCGTGGCCGGGCTGCTCGGCGCCCGACCATACCTGGTGGACGTGCGCCCGGCTCGCGAGCTGGTGCCGGTCCTGCACGATCGGGTGCTGCTGCACGCCGGGCCGCCGCTCTCCTGGGAGGAGATGACGGGGCCGATGCAGGGTGCTGCCATCGGAGCCGCGCTGTACGAAGGCTGGGCCGAGACGCCAGAGGGTGCTGAAACGCTGCTCGCCCAGGGCGGCGTCGCGTTCATGCCCTGCAACCAGGCCGGTGGGGTCGGCCCGATGGGCGGCATCACGTCGGGCAGCATGCCGCTGTTGGTCGTAGAGGAGCGCACCGGGGGCGGGACGGCGTTCTGCACCTTCAACGAGGGCGTCGGGCGGGTGCTGCGCTTCGGGGCGAACGGCCCGGAGGTGCTCGATCGACTGCGCTGGCTGCGCGACGTGACCGGTCCGGCGCTAGGTGCCGCGTTGCGGCTGGGTAAGGGGATCGACCTGCGCTCGATCATGGGGCGGGCGCTGACGATGGGCGACGAAATGCACCAGCGGAACGTCGCTGCGACGCTGCTGCTGCTGCGGGAGGTCGCGCCGCTGCTGGCGAGGGCTGAGTTGCCGTCAGGACAGCATGCTGAGGTGGTCGGGTTCGTCGGGCAGACGGACCAGTTCTTCCTGAACGTGGCGATGGCGGCGTGCAAGGCGATCGCCGACGCCGGTCATGCTGCTGGCGCGGAAAGCAGCCTGGTCACCGCGATGTCCCGCAACGGGGTTTCGTTCGGCGTGCGGCTGGGCGGGACGGGCGACCGGTGGCATACGGCGCCGGTGAACACGCCAGAGGGGCTGTACTTCGGCGGCTACTCGGCGGCGGACGGCAACCCTGACATCGGCGACTCCGCGATCACCGAGACGGTCGGCGTCGGGGCGTTCTGCATGGCGGCGGCTCCGGCCGTCGTGCCGTACGTGGGAGCTGGCGGATTCGGCGACGCGATCCGGATCACCAACGAAATGCTGGAGATCACGGCGGCCCGGAACCCGGACTTCGCGATCCCGGCGCTCGACTTCGGCGGCGCGCCGACCGGCATCGACGTGCGGCTGGTCGTGGCGACCGGCATCGAGCCGATCATCAACACCGGCATCGCCCATCGGCAGGCTGGCGTGGGCCAGGTGGGGGCCGGGACGGTTCGCGCGCCGATCGCCTGTTTCGAGCAGGCGGTGATTGCACTCGCGGAAGTACTCGCCTGATCCCGCACTGGCCTGGTCGTGGCAGGAGTTGGGACGGCGACGAGCATCCGCACCGCGAGTCCCTGCCGAATACGGTGCTGTTACGTATCTGGCCGTGTACGATCATCGGAGTCTCCCCGAGGTGACACGTTGATTCAACGACTCGTACTGGCCGTCACTCTGTGCGTGCTGATCGCGGCCTGTAGCAGTGGCTCTGAAACCACCTCTTCCGCTTCCAAGGTATCGAGTCCGCCAACCCCGATCGGGTCTCCCCAGGCCGCCACGCCGACCGCGATGATCTCGATGCTGGCCCCGACCGCCAGCCCGAACGCCAGCCCGTCGCCGCCGGCTCTGGGCAGCCCCTCGCCGGTCGCGATCAGCAGCCCGGCCGCGAGCCCGGACGCGCTCGGGAGTCCGGTTGCCGCGGCCAGCCCGGCCGCGATCATCGTGACGCCAGGCGCGACGCCGAACCCGGACGGCCCGCGCTTCCGGATCGTCGCGGAGCGCTCGGAGGCGCAGTACCGGGCCCGGGAGACGTTCGTGAACCAGCCGGCCCCGGCCGACGCCGTCGGGAGGACGAGTGCGATCGAGGGGGAGCTGCAGCTCGACAACGATGGCCTGCTGCGTGGGCGCGTGCTGAGCATGCGGATCGACCTGCGCACGCTGACGAGCGACCAGTCCAGGCGGGACAACTTCATTCGCCAGAACACGCTCAAGGCGGACCAGTTCCCGTACGCGGAGTTTCGGTCCACGGAGTCAGCCGGGCCGGCCGTGATCCGGCCCGGCGAGGAGGCGACGTTTCAGATCCCGGGCTTGATGACCGTGAAGGGACAGGAGCGGCCGATCGTCTGGGAGGCGAAGGCGAAGCTCGATGGCGATACGATTGTTGGCACGGCGAGCGCGCGGGTGAAGCTGACCGACTTTGGGCTGGAGCCGCCGCGCCTGGCGATCCTCAGCGTGGAGGACGAGATGACCTGGCAGATCGACATTGTGGCCGAGCGGGTGCCGTCATGAGCGCGGCCGAGATCGCGTTCCTGTCGGCCGTCGAGGCCGCCGCGAAGATCCGGGACCGGGAGTTGTCGCCGGTCGAAGTGATCGACGCGGCGCTCGCGCAGTACGGCGCGCTCAACCCGGTCGTCAACGCGGTGGTCACGCCGGCCTACGAGCAGGCGAGGACGCTGGCGCGGGAAGCGGAGCAGGCGGTGATGCGCGGGGATGCCCTCGGGCCGCTCCACGGGCTGCCGATCGGCTTGAAGGACATGACCGAGACGGCGGGGCTGCGGACGACGTACGGCTCAATGCTGTACGAGCACAACGTCCCGGAGGCCGACGCGCTGCTGGTGACCCGTTTGAAGCAGGCCGGCGGGATCATCGTCGGGAAGACGAACACGCCGGAGTTCGCGGCCGGCAGCAACACACGCAACCCGGTCTTCGGGCAGACGCTCAACCCGTGGAACCTCGACCTGAATCCTGGCGGTTCGAGTGGCGGATCGGCTGTCGCGCTGGCGACCGGCATGTGCGCATTGGCTGAGGGGAGCGACCACGGCGGCTCGCTCCGCAACCCGGCCGCCTACTGCAACGTGGTGGGGTTCCGGGTCAGCGCCGGCCGGATTCCGGCCTACCCAAATCCGTGGGTGTACGACCCGTTCAGCGTCCACGGACCGATGGCCCGGACGGTGCGCGACGCCGCGCTGATGCTGTCGGTGATGGCCGGGCCGGACGAGCGGGTGCCGATCTCGATCTCGGAGCCGGGGGAGCCGCTTGCTCACGCCGCCGAGGGTGGCGTCAAGGGCTGGCGCGTTGCCTGGTCGCCCGACCTCGGCGGCTTGCTGAAGGTAGATCGGGAGGTGCGGCGGCTGACCAAGGCGGCGGCGTTGCGATTCGCCGATCTCGGGGCGACCGTCGAAGAGGCGAACCCTGACCTCCACGACGCGATGGAGATCATCGTGCCGCTGCGGGCGATGCGGACGGGGGCGATCCACCAGCGGGAGCTCGGGCTGCTCGACCGGGTCGAGAACGCGTTCCTCAAGCAGTTTGCGGGGCGGGCCCGTGAGCTTGGCGCGCTTGACGTGGCGGTGGCCGAAGCGAAGCGCTCGGCGCTGTGGGAGCGGGTCAGGGGTTTCATGGAGCGGTACCAGCTGCTGCTGCTGCCGAGCACGTTGACGGCGGCGTTCCCGAAGGCGCTGGAGCGGGTCTCGGAGGTCAACGGCGAGGCGCTGGGCGACCCGATGGAGGCGTCGCTGGCGACGTACGCGATCAGTACGACAGGATTGCCGGCCCTGTCGGTGCCGTGCGGGTTCACGGCGGCCGATTTGCCGATCGGGCTTCAGATCGTCGGGCGCTGGAGGCGCGAGGCGGACGTGCTGCGGGCGGCGGCGGCGTTCGAGGACGCGTTTCCGCACCACCTTCGGAGGGCACCGATCGTGGAGTCCGCTCGCCAGTCGGGTTGAGTCGCTGACCGTGACCTACCGTCGAACGGCTGGCCTCCCCTGGGAGCGCGAGGTTGGTTGCCTGCGCGGTAGCGGACTCGGGGGTCAGATGCGCGCAGGGTTGGTCGTCCTGGACGTAGCGGGCTCGGGGGTGGGCAGCGAGTGGGCGACGTCCATCAGGATCTCGTAGGAGCGGATACGCGCGGCGTGGTCGAAGATGCTGGAGACGACCATGACCTCGTCGGCCTGGGTCTCGGCGACGAGGCGCTCCAGGCCGGTGCGGACCGTGTCCGGTGAGCCGACGATGGCGTAGCGGAGCATGTGGGACGCCTGCGCCTTCTCGGCGGGGCTCCAGAACGTCTCGATGTCGTCGATGGGGGGCGGCTGCGGGCCTGGCTTGCCGCGCCTGAGGTTCGTAAAGCTCTGCTGCTGCGTGGTGAAGAGGCGGCACGCCTCGGCGTCCGTCTCGGCGGCCACGAGCTGGACGCCGACCATGGCGTACGGGCGATCGAGCTGCTCGGACGGCTTGAAACGCTCGCGGTAGATGGCAAGGGCATCCAGCAGGGCGTCCGGCGCGAAGTGCGAGGCGAACGCGTACGGGAGTCCGAGGATGGCGGCGACCTGGGCGCCGTAGGTGCTCGACCCGAGGATCCAGATCGGCACGCGGGTGTTGGCGCCGGGAACGGCCTGGATCGCCTGATCCAGCGCAACCGGCCCCAGGAACAGCTGCAGCTCCTGGACGTCGCGCGGGAACCGTTCGGCAGCGGCCGGGTCGCGGCGCAGGAACTGTAGGGTCAACTTATCGGTGCCGGGCGCCCGGCCCAGGCCGAGGTCGATCCGGCCCGGATAGAGTGACTCGAGCGTCCCGAACTGCTCGGCGATCACCATCGGCGAGTGGTTCGGCAGCATGATTCCGCCCGAGCCAACTCGAATGGTGGACGAGCCGCCGGCCAGGTAGCCGATGACGACTGAGGTCGCGGCGCTGGCGATCCCGGTCATGTTGTGGTGCTCGGCGACCCAGTAGCGTCTGTAGCCGAGGCGCTCGGCGTGCTGGATCAGGTCGAGGCTGTTCTTCAGCGCGACGCCGGGCGTCGAGCCGAGCTGGATCGGGACGAGATCGAGGACCGAAAGGGGCACCATTGCGTGCTCTCCGCAGCCGTCCGAAAACGGCAGCCCGAAAATTCGTTGTTCGGCGCGCTTCGATCTGTCACAACAGATTCAGGCGGAAGCGTATTTCGTCCACCGGCGTTGAGGTGGCAAGGTCCGACTCGCTGACGCCCGCGGTACGGATCGGCCTCGATCATACCGATGCCGTACGAGCCGGCTGCACTGCCTGCTGCAACATTTTTCGGCCCGGAAGCGTCCATTCCTATAGCAGGAGGAGAACCCCCGATGACCTCACCGATGCCAGGGACGGACTCGACCGCCGACGAGCTGGTGCTCGAGCCGCCCGCTCCCGTTGCCGCCGTCACGCCCGCGCAGGCTACCTCCGCCGTGCGCATCGATCCGGCCGTTGCCAGCCAGATCCAGGCGGCCGTCACGTCGTACGTCGATTCGCTGACGTCGCTGGAGGCGCAGTCGCCCGCCTTCGAGCAGAAGGTCGCCTCGATCAGCCGGATGGGCCACGAGGAGATCCGGCGATCCGCAGAGGCGTCCAACCGCTTTCTGAACAAGCCCACCGCCGCGCTCAAGCAGGGGCCGATGAGCCAGGGCTCTGAGGTGTCCCATGCGCTGCTCTCGCTGCGCCAGCAGATCGAGAGCCTGGACCCGTCCCGCCACCTCGGTCAGCGGCGCGGCCTCTTCCGCCGATCGCCGTTCAGTGCCCAGGTGGGAGAGTACTTTCGGAAGTACCAGTCGTCGCAGACCCAGATCGAGGCGATCGTCAACGGGCTGTACCGGGGGCAGGATGAGCTGCTGCGCGACAACGCGGCCCTCGAACAGGAGAAGGTCCACCTCTGGGAGATGAAGCGTCGCCTGGACCAGTACGCGTACATGGCGGCCCAGCTCGACGAGACGCTGACGCGGAAGATCGCGGAGCTCCAGCCACGGGACCCGGAGAAGGCGAAGGCGCTCCAGGAGGACGCGCTGTTTTACGTGCGCCAGAAGCGTCAGGATCTGCTGACGCAGCTCGCCGTGACCGTTCAGGGGTATCTGGCGCTCGACCTGATCCGGAAGAACAACGCCGAGCTGATCAAGGGCGTCGAGCGCGCCACGACGACGACCGTCTCAGCGCTGCGGACGGCGGTGATCGCGGCGCTGGCGCTCGGCAACCAGCGGCTGGTGCTGGACCAGATCACGGCGTTGAACACGACGACCGGCAATATCATCGAGTCGACGTCGCAGATGCTGCGGCAGCAGACCGCCGAGATCCAGAACCAGGCGGCCAGCTCGACCGTCAGCATTGAGAAGCTCCAGGCCGCGTTCAACAACATCTACGCTACCATTGACACGATCGACGCGTTCAAGCTGGCTGCCCTTGACAACATGCGAGCGACGATCGACACACTGTCGAAGGAAGTCTCGCGGGCGCAGGTGTACGTCGAGCGGGCGCGGTCGGCGGAGCTGGCGCAGGCACAGGCGAACGGCCTGGTGAATGAGCTCGCGCTGCCGGCGAGCCAGACGGGAGCGTAAGAGATGTGGCTGGTGTTGCTGCTCGCGATGGCCGTGCTCGGAGTGGCAGTCTTTGCGATCGTCGCCGCGTTCGTCGCGGTGACCGTGGCGGTCATCGGGTACCTGTTCCCGGTCCTGCTGATCGTCGGCGGCGCCTGGCTGCTGGTCAAGGCGATCACGGGGTCGGACGACCGTCGGTGGGCGCGTAACACGGCTCGCGCTCACCGACGGCGCGACGCTCGACCCGCGGCGGCTTCGGCTACGCGCCGGCCGGCCCAGCCGCGACAGCCGGCCGGCCCGCCGCGCCGCGAGCTTCCCGTGGACGTGCAGGTGAAGGCCGAGCAGATCCGACACAAGGTCAACGTCCTGCTTGGCTACGCCGACCGCTTCCCGCCGTTCTCGCAGGACCTGTACATCGTTCGGCAGACGGCAGCCGAATACCTGCCACGGACGATCGCCGCCTACCTGGCGATTCCCGGAACCGACGACCCGATCGTGCGCGGAACCGGGCGGACGGCGCTCGCGGAGCTCCGGGCGCAGCTCGCGATGCTGGACTCGCGATTGGACGCGATCACGGACAACCTCCAGCAGCGCGATCTCGACGGGCTGATTGAGAATCGGCGCTTCCTGGAGGAGCGATTCGGGGCGGACGAGGGCGGGCCACGTATCGTGCGATCAGCCTGACGCGGAGGAAGCCCCTACCCCAAACCCCTCCCCGCGCGGGGGAGGGGCTTTTTGTGCTGCTCTGGCGTCTTCGGGGCATGATCTCAAGCTGATGACGTTGCTGCGGAGGGTGCAATGGAGCGTGTCGCGTTCATCATCAAGCTGAAGCCCGGGGCAGATCCGGTCGAGTACAAGCGGCGCCACGACGAGATCTGGCCTGAGATGCTCGAGGCGTTGCGCAAGGCCGGGCTTCACAATTACAGCATCTTTCGGGACGGCGAGCGGCTGTTCGCGTACGTCGAGGTGGAGGACCACGCGCGCTCGCGGCGGATCCTGGCGGCCGATCCGGTCAATGCGCGCTGGCAGGAGTACATGCGCGACATGATCGACCATGACGTCGATCCGGAGACCGGCGGCCTGCGCCTGCTGCCTGAGATGTTCCACATGGATTGAGAAGCCGGGCCGGCGATGATCCACCCGAGGTGATTCTTCCTGCTGGCAATGTCAGACGCGGTACCATTCGGGAAGGTCGAACCCTGCGTGCCGTGGGCACCGACGCCCACTCGCGTGCCTGGCGGTCGACGCCAGCGAACATGCGCCGAACTGGCAAAACGGCTGGCTGTGGGACTTGGCATAGCGAAAGTAGGACGTTACGATCATTCGCACACTCGGCGGACGATCCGTGGAGGGGAACCGATGACGATGACCGCTCCGTTGCCCAAGATGATGGGTCAGCCCGTTAAACGCCGTGAAGACCCACGACTGATCACCGGCACCTCGCAGTACGTCGACGACATCAACCTGGCCGGCATGCTGCACCTGACCTTCGTGCGGAGTCCCCACGGCCACGCGAAGATCAACGGCGTCGACAAGTCGGAGGCGATGAAGGTGCCCGGCGTCGTGGCGATCGTCACGGCGAGCGACATCAAGGACGACACGCACGGCCCGATGCCGTACGAGTTCGGGTTCGAGCCGTTCCAGAACGTCAAGAACATGGAGCGCGGGCCGTTGGCGACCGACAAGGTGCGGTACGTCGGCGATCCGGTCGCGGCGGTGATCGCCGAGACGCGCTACGCTGCGCCTGACGCGGCGGCGCTGGTCGACGTGGACTACGAGCCGCTGTCGGCGGTCGTGGACCCGGAGAAGGGCCTGGAGGACGGCGCGCCGCTGCTGTATGAGGAGTGGGGCACAAACCTCGGCCACACGCAGTCGCTGTCGCATGGGGACGTGGAGGGTGCGTTCTCGTCGGCCGACAAGGTGGTCACCTTGAAGGTGGTCAACCAGCGTGTGCTGCCGGTGGCGATGGAGACGCGCGGCTGCCTGGCGGATTGGCGGCCCGGCCGGCCTGGCGACCACGGTGAGCTGACGCTCTGGACCTCCACCCAGATCCCCCACGGCGTCAAGACCAAGCTGTCGGTGCTGCTCGCGCTTCCGGAGAACAAGGTGCGGGTCATCGCCCCTGAAGTTGGCGGCGGTTTCGGCAACAAGGTCGACGTCTCGCCTGAGGAGGCGCTGACGGCGATCGCGGCGATGAAGCTCGGCCGGCCGGTCAAGTGGTCCGAAACGCGCAGCGAGAACTTCCAGGCGGCGATGCACGGTCGCGGCCAGGTCGACGTCGTCGAGGTGGCCGCGAAGAGTGACGGCCGGATCACCGGGATGAAGGTCACGGCGATCTGCGACATCGGCGGGTACTACCAGTACGTCTCGCCGCTGATGGGGATGCTGACCGGGTTAATGCTGCCGGGGCCGTACGACGTGGAGAACATCTCGTACGAGCTGAAGGGAGTCGTGACGAACAAGACGCCGGTCGGGGCGTACCGAGGGGCTGGCCGCCCCGAGGCAACGTACCTGCTGGAGTGCGCGATCGACAAGGTGGCGCACGAGCTGGGGCTCGACCCGGCTGAGGTCCGGCGGGTCAATTTCATTCCGCCGGACAAGTTCCCGTACAAGACGCCGTTCGGGGCGAACTACGACACTGGCGAGTACGTCAAGGCGCTCGACAAGGCGCTCGAAGTCTCAGGGTACCAGCAACTTCGCGAGGAGCAGAAGCAGGCCCGCGACGAGGGGCGGATCGTCGGCGTGGGTGTCGGTGCGTACGTCGAGATCTGCGGGTTCGGGCCGTGGGAGAGCGCGACGGTTCGCGTCGAGCCGACCGGCAAGGTGATGGTCCACACCGGTACCTCGCCGCACGGGCAGGGCACCGAGACAGCGATGGCGCAGATCGTCGGCGACGAGCTCGGCGTCAGCATCGACGACGTCGTGGTCCTGCACGGCGACACGGCGATGACTCAGACGGGCGTCGGGACGTTCGGGAGCCGCGGCGCGGCCGTGGGCGGCGGCGCGATGCAGATCACGGTGGAGCAGGTGCGGGACAAGGCGAAGCGGATCGCGGCCGAGGCGCTCGAGGTCTCCTTTGAGGACATCGAGATCTCGTCCAACGGCTTCGCGGCGCGTGGCGTCGCTGACAAGTCGATGACGCTGGGCCAGATCGCGGGCCGGGCGTACGGCGGCGCCGTCCCGGCCGGCGACGAGCCCGGCCTGGAGGCGACGCGCTTCTTCAAGCCGGACGATTCGGTCTTCCCGTTCGGCGTCCACATCGCGGTCGTCGAGATCGACAAGGAAACCGGCCGGGTCACGCTTCAGAAGTTCGTGGCCGTGGACGACGTCGGCAACGTGATCAACCCGCTGTTGCTGGACGGCCAGCGGCACGGCGGCATCGCGCAGGGGGTCGCTCAGGCGCTTTGCGAGGAGGTCGTCTACAGCGAGGACGGCCAGCTGCTGACGGGGACGCTCGGCGACTACGCCCTGCCGACCGCCCACATCCTGCCGATGTTCGAGCTGGACCGGACCGTGACGACGACGGACCGGAACCCGCTTGGGGTCAAGGGCGTGGGCGAGGCCGGCACGATCGGGAGCACGCCGACGCTGCGGAACGCGGTGCTGGACGCGCTGGTGCCGCTCGGCATCACGGACCTGGACATGCCGGCGACCTCGAACCGGATCTGGAACCTGATCCACAGCGCGGAGTAGGCAGAAGAGCGACTGCGCAATAAGGGAGGTGGGCAGGTGGCCCCCTCCCCGTCGGGTGCAGATCACCCGGCGAGGCGCCGGGTGACGAAGCCGGCGATGGCCCGGACCCGGGCGGTATGGAAGCGACGGTGG
>Ga0209382_10001880_pt1 | contig 31894 bp, 24 predicted proteins | sample SoiMetdeltSBSDD5_FD_187599 | JGI IMG/M metagenome (GOLD analysis project Ga0209382, IMG submission 187599) | Bulk soil microbial communities from a Populus tree surrounding site in Tennessee, USA - Soil MetaG P. deltoides SBSDD5 (SPAdes) (version 2) | ecosystem: Environmental > Terrestrial >...
GATGGGGGCATACTGGATCGCGAAGGCACCGCGCGTGCTGTTGGCCGTCGACCCGCGCCATGCCGTTCGCTTCTTCCTCCACAACGGGTTTCACGGCTTCCTGATCCTCGGCGCCGTCTTTCTGGTGGCGACCGGCGGCGAGGCGCTCTACGCGGACATGGGTCACTTCGGCGAGCTGCCGATCCAGATCGACTGGTTCAGTCTCGTCGGGCCCTCGCTGCTCATCAACTACTTCGGCCAGGGCGCTCTGCTCCTGCTGAATCCGCGCGCGGTGGAGAACCCCTTCTACCTGATGGCGCCCACCTGGGCGCTGTACCCGCTCGTCGTGCTGGCCACGCTGGCGACGGTGATCGCCTCGCAGGCGATCATCTCCGGCGCGTTCTCGCTCACCCGTCAGGCCATCCAGCTCGGCTACCTGCCGCGGATGCGGATCATTCACACCTCGGCACGCGAGATCGGACAGGTCTACATGCCGGCGGTGAACTGGATGTTGATGGTCGCGACGATCGGCCTCGTCGTCACCTTCCGCGCCTCGACGCGCCTCGCCGGCGCCTACGGGGTGGCGGTGACGATGACGATGGTGATCACGACGCTGCTGGCCTACCAGGTCACGCGGCACGTCTGGCATTGGCCGACGTGGGCGTCGATTCTCGTCACCGGGTCGTTCCTGGTCGCCGATCTCGCCTTCCTCGCCGCCAACCTGGCGAAGATCCTGGACGGTGGCTGGTTCCCGCTGGTCGTGGGCGGCGCGGTGTTCTTCGTCATGGCAACGTGGCGCAACGGGCGGCTCCGGCTCGAGACGCGGCTCCACGGCGGGGGCGTGCCGCTGGAGAGCTTCGTGGCCATGAGCGCCGGGATCCCAAGGGTCGAGGGGACGGCCGTGTTCATGGCGCGCCACCCGGTGGACACTCCTGCGGCGTTGCTGCACAACCTCAAGCACAACCGGGTACTCCACCAACGCGTGGTGGTGCTCACCGTCGCTCCGCAGGACGTGCCGTACGTGCGCGGCGAGGACCGGGTGACGGCGGCCGACCTCGGGGAGGGCTTCTACCGGCTGGTGGCTCGGGTCGGCTTCATGGAGGAGCCGCAAGTGCCGGACATCTTGGAGTCGCCGGCCGCGCGAGCGCTCGACCTGCGGATGCAGGGCACGAGCTTCTTCCTGAGCCGTGTCACGGCGCTGCCCAGCAAGCCGCTCGGTCTGCCGTCGCGCGAGCGGCTGTTCATCAACATGTTCAAGAACTCGCTACGGCCGGCGTTCTACTTCGGCCTGCCCGCCAACCAGGTGGTGGAGCTCGGCCGGCAGGTTCGGCTCTAGGCGACCTTGCGACGTTTCGGCTGGCTCTGCCGAGACACACGAGGCTGGGGATTGGTGGGGCAGTTGCAATAGGGTTGACGGTCTATGCGCACCGACGTCGTCTCCAAGCTGGTGCTCGCCGTCGTCGCCATCACCATCCTCACCGCCGGCGGCCGGCAGGGTCCCCTCAACGAGACCGCGGCGGGTTTCGGGATGACTGTGTCGGTGCTCGGCCACGCCGGCTGGTCGCAGCTCCTCGGTGATCCCGGCGTCCACTGGATGCGCAACGTTCTCATGCTCTCCTGGCTCGCCGCGCCCGCCATCTTCAGCCGCGGCGACTGGTGGTGACGGCCGAGAGGCCGCCTGCTGCGGGGTCGAGCGCGGCCGGCGACTCGCGCCACGGCTCGTTGCTGCTGCTGAGCCTCGCCGCGCTCGGCGTCGTCTTCGGCGACCTCGGCACCAGCCCTCTGTACGCGCTGCAGGAGGCGTTTCACGGCACCCGTGGCGTGGCGGCGACGCCGGCCAACGTCATCGGTATGGTCTCGCTCTTTCTCTGGGCGCTGATCCTGATGGTGAGCGTCAAATACGTGGCGCTGTTGATGCGCGCGGGCAACCGCGGCGAAGGCGGGATCCTGGCGCTGCTGGCATTGCTGCTGCGGCGCAACAAGCAGCACCGGACGGGATTGCTCGTCGGCTGTGCGCTCTTCGGCGCCGCCATGTTGTACGGCGACGGCATCATCACGCCGGCGATCTCGGTGCTGAGCGCGATGGAGGGCCTGACGATCGCTTCGCCGCAGCTCGCATCCGCCGTGGTTCCCGCCACTGTCGGCGTCCTCGTGCTGCTCTTCGCCCTGCAGCCGTTCGGGTCGGGGCGGGTCGGCGTCCTCTTCGGTCCCATCCTCGGTACCTGGTTCGTCGTCATCGCCATCCTCGGCGCGCGCTCGCTGTCGAGCAACCTCGGCGTCCTGGCGGCCTTCAATCCTTTGCACGCCGCCGCGTTCTTCGCGCGCAACGGAGCCCATGGTTTTCTCGCCCTCGGCGCCGTGATCCTCTGCCTCACGGGTGGCGAGGCTCTCTACGCGGACATGGGGCATTTCGGCAGGCGACCCATCCGCGTCGCCTGGTACGGGCTGGCGCTGCCCGCGCTCACCCTCAGCTACCTCGGCCAGGGAGCGCACCTCCTCCATCATCCGGAGGCGGCGAGCCGCCCGTTCTACGCGACGGTGCCGGCGCCGCTGCTCTATCCGATGGTGGTGCTGGCGACGCTGGCGACGATCGTCGCCTCGCAAGCGTTGATCGCAGCGGTCTTCTCCCTCACCCGGCAGGCCTCGCAGCTCGGCTTCTCGCCGCGCGTCAACATCGTCCACACCTCGGGCGCGGTGGCGGGGCAGATCTACCTGCCGGCGCTCAACTGGCTGCTGATGGGCGCCACCATCGCCGTGGTGTTCATGTTCCGCTCTTCGGACCGCCTGGCGGCGGCCTTCGGCCTGGCGGTGTCGACGACGATGGCGATCACCACCGTGCTCTTCGGCGCCGTCGCGCGGGGGCGGTGGCGGTGGTCGCGGACGCGGGTGGCGATCGTGTGTGGGTCTTTCCTCGTCATCGACCTCGCGTTCGTCGCCGCCAACGTCGTCAAGTTCGTCGACGGCGGCTGGCTGCCGCTGCTCATCGGCGGCGCGGTCTTCACCGTGCTGACGACCTGGTCGACGGGTCAGCGGCTATTGCACCGCTCGACGCAGGAGCGGACCGTCCCCCTCGACGAGTTCCTCGCCAGCCTCGCCCGCAACCCCCCGCACCGCATCCGCGGCACGGGCGTGTTCCTGTCGCGCGACGGCGAGGGGGTGCCGCTGGTCCTGCTGCATCACCTCAAACACAACCAGGTGCTGCACGAGACGGTCGTGCTGCTCAGCATCGAGACCGCAGAGGTTCCGGTGGTCCATGCGAGCGCCCGGACCACCGCCGAGGCGTTCCCCCTGGGGTTCCACCGGGTACGCGGCCGCTTCGGGTTCATGGAGGAGCCGAACGCGCCGGCCATCCTGCGGCAAGCGGCTGAGCTGGGAGTCCCGATCGACGTCAACCGCACCACCTACTACCTCGGCAGGACGACTTTGGTTCCCCACGACGAGCGGCAGACGAAACGCATGGGGGCGCTACGGCTGATGCTGTTCTCGTTCTTGAAGCGCAACGACCGCAGCGCGACCCTCTACTTCGACATGCCGCCCAACCGGGTGGTCGAGGTGGGGACTCGCGTCGAGCTCTGAGCTTGGAAGGGGTGGGGTCGCGCTCGCGAGAGCGGGCGGGGGGCGTGGTTCCAGCGTGAGGTTTACGTTGTCTTTGCGCGGGTGACGAGCCCGCGGTCTAGCTCCTTTACGCGACGGAGAACGACACTGCGGATCCAGGAGGTGGATCCGAAGTGAACCGTGTCTTCGTGCGCAGCTCGACCCTGACGCTCACCTTCGGCGCGCTCGCGGCGCTGATCCCTGCCATGGCGGCGGCGACGCCGTCGTCGACGGCGTGGACGCCGATGGCTCCCGACATCCAGTCCTACGGCGTCGGCCACTGGGGTGTCGACAACTACTTCACCGTCTTCCGCAAGGGCGAAGACGGCGGCGGCTCGTTTCCGACCGACGCCGGGTTCACCCTTGGCGTCCTGCCGGGCGACAAGCTCAAGCTCGAGGTCGGTGTCGACCTCGTCGAGGCGAGCGACTATCCGGCCTACTTCAACGCCAAGCTGGGCTACACCGAGGGCGGTCTCTTCGACGGCGCTCCGGCGCTGCAGCTGGGGATCGCCAATGTCGGCACCAAGAGCGGCGTCACCAACCAGAACCTCGTGTACCTGGTGGTCGGCAAGACGATCCCCCACTTCGGCCGGCTGTCGGTTGCCCCCTATCGCGGCAACCCCGAGGTGCTCGTCGACCCGAAGGGGGAGAAGGAGAGCACCGGGGTGATGGTCGCCTTCGACCGGGGCTTCCACCCGGTCCAGGGCTCCGAGGGTGCGTTCAACCGCTTCGTCCTCGCTGCCGACTTCGCCTCCGGCAACAACGCGCTGGGCGGCGGAGCCCTCGTTCTCAACTGTTACTTCACGCCCAACGTCAGCCTCCTGGCCGGCCCGGTCTGGTTCAACGAGGAGGCGATCAACGGCAAGATGAAGTGGACGATCCAGCTCGACATCAATCGCCTCTGGTTCGGCGGCAAGTAACGCGGCGCTCGGAGGTCGACCATGCAAGACGCCCTGTTCATCGTCGTCACCGTCGTCTTCTTCGCGCTCACCTGGGCGCTCGTGCGCTTCGCCGGGCGTCTCGAGGAAGGCGACAAGGGGGAGGGCAAGCCATGAACGCGCTCTACTGGATCGGGGCCGTGATCACGGTGTTGCTGGCGATCTACTTGTTTGTCGCCATGTTCAAGCCGGAGAAGTTCTGACATGTCCGCCAACGGCTACTTGCAGATCGCCTTCTACCTCGTCGTGCTCACCGCGCTGGCCAAGCCGCTCGGGGCGTACATGGCGAGGGTCTACGAGGGCAAGCCCTTCGGCCTCGACCGCCTGCTGGGCGGCTTCGAGCGGCTCATCTACCGGGTATGCGGCATCCGGCCCGACGAGGACATGGGCTGGAAGACGTACGCCGCGGCGATGCTCGTCTTCAACCTCGTGGGCTTCCTGTTCGTCTACGTGCTGCACCGCCTGCAGGGGATGCTGCCCTGGAACCCGGAGCACCTGGCGTCGACCACGGCCCACCTAGCCTTCAACACGTCGGTCTCATTCGCCACCAACACCAACTGGCAGAGCTACGTGGGCGAGACGACGCTCAGCTACCTGACGCAAATGCTGGGCCTCACGGTCCAGAACTTCGTCTCGGCGGCCACCGGGATGGCGGTGCTGGCGGCGATGATCCGCGGCTTCGTGCGGAACAGCCCGGTCGGCATCGGCAGCCAGAGGGGCGAGCCGAAGGCGAACGCCGACGCCACCGCGCCGGCGACCGGTCTGGCGGGGGCCGGCGTCGGTAACTTCTGGAGCGACCTGACCCGCACCACGCTCTACATCCTGCTTCCGCTGTCGCTCGTGCTGTCGCTGGTGCTGGTCTCGCAGGGCGTCGTGCAGACTCTGAAGCCCTACGCCAAGGCCACGCTCGTCGAGGCCACGCGGGACGCCGACGGCAACGCGGTCACCGAGCAGACGCTCGCCGTCGGCCCCGCCGCCTCGCAGATCGCCATCAAACAGCTCGGCACCAACGGCGGCGGCTTCTTCAACGTCAACTCCGCGCACCCCTTCGAGAACGGCACGCCGATCGCCAACTTCTTCGAGATGCTGTCGATCCTGCTCATCGCTGGGGCGCTCCCCTACACGTTCGGCAAGATGGTGGGGGACACCCGACAGGGCTGGGCCATCCTGGCGGCGATGGCGGTGATCATGGTCGTGCTGCTCGGGGTGTGCGTGTGGGCGGAGCAGGGCGGCAGCCCCGCGCTGGCCAAGCTCGGCCTCGACCAGCATGCCTCCGCCTTGCAATCCGGCGGAAACATGGAAGGCAAGGAAGTGCGCTTCGGCGTCGCCAACTCGACGCTGTGGGCGACGACCACCACCGCCGCCTCCAACGGCTCGGTCAACTCCATGCACGACTCCTACACGCCGCTCGGCGGCCTCGTGCCGATGTGGCTGATGCAGCTCGGCGAGGTGATTTACGGCGGCGTCGGCTCCGGCCTCTACGGCATGTTGCTCTTCGTCATCGTCGCCGTCTTCATCGCCGGCCTGATGGTGGGGCGCACGCCCGAGTACCTGGGCAAGAAGATCGACGCCCACGAGATGAAGATGGCCTCGCTGGGCATCCTGGTGCCGCCCTTCATCGTGAAGATCGGCGCCGCCATCGCCGTGGTCGCGGCGGCCGGGCTTGCCGGCCGCGCCAACCCGGAGGCGCACGGGTTCTCCGAGATCCTCTACGCCTTCTCCTCGGCCGGCAACAACAACGGCAGCGCGTTCGCCGGCATCTCCGCCAACACGCCCTTCTACAACACGATGCTCGGCTTGGCCATGCTGTTCGCGCGTTATTGGGTTGCGGTGCCCGCGCTGGCCATCGCCGGCTCGCTGGCGAAGAAGAAGTACACGCCCCCCGGCGCGGGCACGCTCCCGACGCACACACCCCTGTTCGTGGTGCTGCTGGTGGGCACCGTGATCCTCGTCGGCGCGCTCGCCTTCTTCCCGGCGCTCGCCCTGGGGCCCATCGTCGAGCACCTGCAGATGGAGATGCCATGACTCGCAAGCGACTGTCGATGTTCGAGCCCGCGCTCGTCGGGCCCGCGGTCGTCGCCAGCTTCAAGAAGCTCGACCCGCGGGTGCAGTTCAAGAACCCCGTGATGTTCGTCGTCGAGGTGGTGAGCGTGCTCACCACCGGGCTCTGGATCCAGGCCCTCACGGGCCACGGCGAGGCGCCGGCCGGCTTCATCCTCGCGGTCGCCGTCACCCTCTGGCTGACCCTACTGTTCGCCAACTTCGCGGAGGCGATGGCCGAGGGGCGCGGGCGTGCCCAGGCCGAGGAGCTGCGCAAGACCCGCCAGGAGACCACCGCCAAGCGCCTGCGCGAGCCCGCCCCCCGCGCGCTTCGCGCGCTTGCCGCCCCCCTCCCAACCCCCTCCCCTGTATCTCTTTCCACCCCTCTCCCCCCCGTCCCCCTGCCCCTCGAGGGGCAGGGGGCGCCCCCACCATCCCATGCGCGGGCCACGTACGAAATGGTCTCTTCGGGCGCCTTGCGCAAGGGTGACGTGGTGCTCGTCGAGGCAGGGGATCTCATCCCCTCCGACGGCGAGATCATCGAGGGCATTGCCTCGGTCAACGAGAGCGCGGTGACCGGCGAGAGCGCGCCGGTGATCCGCGAGGCAGGCGGCGACCGCAGCTCGGTCACGGGCGGCACACGCGTGCTGTCCGATTGGATCGTCGTGCGGGTGACCAGCAACCCGGGCGAGACCTTCCTCGACCGCATCATCGGCATGGTCGAGGGCGCGCGGCGGCAGAAGACCCCCAACGAGATCGCGCTGCAGATCCTGCTCGCGGCGTTCACCCTCATCTTCCTCTTCGTCACCGCCACTCTGCTGCCTTTCTCGATCTACGCCGTGAAGGAAGCCGGAGCTGGCGCCGTGGTGTCGGTCACGGTCCTGGTGGCGCTGCTCGTCTGCCTCATCCCGACCACCATCGGCGGCCTCCTCTCGGCTATTGGCATCGCGGGCATGGATCGCATGCTGCAGGCCAATGTCATCGCCATGTCTGGCCGCGCGGTCGAGGCGGCGGGTGACGTCGACGTGCTGCTGCTCGACAAGACCGGCACGATCACGCTCGGCAACCGGCAGGCCGCGGAGTTCGTGTCTGCGGGCGGTGTAGCCGACAGCGTCCTCGCCGACGCGGCGCAGCTCGCCTCGCTCGCCGACGAGACCCCGGAGGGGCGCAGCATCGTCGTCCTCGCCAAGGAGAAGTACGGCCTGCGGCACCGCGAGATCCACGATCTCGAGGCGCGTTTCGTCAGCTTTTCGGCCCAGACGCGCATGAGCGGAGTCGACATCGGCAGCCGCCAGATCCGCAAGGGCGCGCCGGACGCCGTCGCGGCCTTCCTGCGGTCGCAAGGCTCGTCGGTGCCCGCCGAGCTGCAGGCCAAGGTGGACGCCATCGCCCGCACCGGCGGCACCCCGCTGCTGGTTGCAGAGGGCGGGCGCGCGCTCGGCGTGATCCACCTGAAGGACATCGTCAAGGGTGGCATCAAGGACCGCTTTGCCCAGCTGCGGCGCATGGGCATCAAGACGGTGATGATCACCGGCGACAACCCGCTCACCGCCGCCGCCATCGCCGCCGAGTCGGGAGTCGACGACTTCCTGGCCGAGGCAACGCCCGAGAAGAAGCTCGAGCTCATCCGCCAGTACCAGACCGGCGGGCGGCTGGTGGCGATGACCGGCGACGGCACCAACGACGCGCCGGCGCTCGCCCAGGCCGATGTCGCGGTGGCGATGAACAGCGGCACCCAGGCGGCGAAGGAGGCGAGCAACATGGTCGACCTCGACTCCAACCCCACCAAGTTGCTCGAGACGGTCGAGATCGGCAAGCAGCTCCTGATGACGCGCGGCGCCCTCACCACCTTCTCGATCGCCAACGACGTCGCCAAGTATTTCGCCATCATCCCAGCGGCGTTCGCCGTCACCTACCCGGCGCTCGGCGCGCTCAACGTGATGGGCCTGGCGACACCGCAGAGCGCCATCATGTCGGCGCTCATCTTCAACGCCCTCATCATCGTCGCGCTGATCCCGCTGGCGCTGCGCGGCGTCAAGTACCGGGCCCTGGGGGCAGCGCAGGTGCTGCGCAACAATCTGCTCGTCTACGGCCTCGGCGGCATCGTGGCGCCCTTCATCGGTATCAAGGCCATCGACATGCTGCTGGCCGCCATCGGCTGGGTGTAAGGAGCCCGTCATGTGGAGCCACTTCAAGCCTGCTCTCCTGCTCCTCCTCGTCCTCACCGTGGTGACGGGGCTCGCCTACCCGCTGGCTGTCACCGGCGTCGCCCAGGCCGTCTTCCCGCACCAGGCCAACGGCAGCCTGATCGAGCGCGACGGCAAGGTCGTCGGATCAGAGCTCATCGGCCAGTCCTTCACCGGGCCGGGCTACTTCTGGGGCCGCCCATCGGCGACGGGGCCCGCTTACAACGGCGGCGCCTCCACCGGCTCGAACCTTGGGCCCTCGAACCCCGCGCTTCACGAGCGCGTCGCGGCGACGGTGAAGACCCTGCGCGAAGCGCACGGCGACCCGCCGATCCCCGTCGACCTCGCCACCGCGTCCGGCAGCGGCCTCGATCCACACATCTCACCGGCGGCGGCGTTTTACCAGGTGGCGCGAGTGGCGCGGGCCCGCGGCCTCGCCGAGCCGGCAGTGCGCGAGCTCGTCGAGCGGCACGTCGAGTCGCGGCAGCTCGGTTTCCTCGGCGAGCCGCGGGTCAACGTCCTCGAGCTCAACCTCGCTCTGAACAACCTCGCCGCCAGGCGGCCGGGGTAGGCTCCGTCTCGAACGGCCACCATGGAGCAGCGACGTCCCGATCCCGATGTCCTGCTGGCTCGAGTCGCCGCCGCCGAGGAGCAGGAGCGGCGCGGCAAGCTCAAGGTCTTCCTCGGCGCGGCCCCCGGCGTCGGCAAGACCTTTGCCATGCTCAACGCAGCGCACGAGCTGCGGCGGCAGGGCAAGGATGTCGTCGTCGGCCTGGTCGAGACCCACGGTAGAGCCGAGACCGAAGCGCTGGTCTCCGGGCTGGAGGTGCTGCCCCGGCAGCGCCTCGACTACAAGGGCAAGACGCTCGAAGAGCTCGACCTCGATGCGCTGCTGCGCCGCCGGCCGCAGGTGGCGCTCGTCGACGAGCTTGCTCACACCAACGCGCCGGGCTCGCGCCACCAGCGCCGCTACCAGGACGTCGAGGAGCTGCTCGAAGCCGGCATCGACGTCTACACGACGCTCAACGTCCAGCATTTCGAGAGCCTCAACGACGTCGTCGAGCAGATCACCGGCGTGCGCGTGCGCGAGACGGTACCGGACTCGTTCTTCGACCGGCCCCACGACGTCGTCCTCATCGACCTGCCGCCGCGCGAGCTGATCGAACGCCTCCGGCAGGGCAAGGTCTACGTCCCCGACCAAGCGCGCGCCGCACTGCAGTCGTTCTTTTCGCCGAGCAACCTCGCCGCGCTGCGCGAGCTGGCGATGCAGACGGCGGCCGACCGCGTCGACTCCGACCTGCGCGAGTACCTGACGGCGCACGGCGCCGAGCCCGGCGCGCTGATCCGCCGCCGCGTTCTGGTGGCTGTCGACGGCCATCAACACACCGAATACCTCGTTCGCGTGGCGCGACGGCTGGCCGAGCGGCGCAACGCGCCCTGGACCGTGGCCTATGTCGACACCGGGAGCCGGCGCACCGACCACGATGACCTCCACCGCGCCTTCCAGCTCGCCAAGCGTCTGGGCGGCGACACCGTCATCCTGCGCGGCGGCAAGGTGGCCGACGAGCTGCTCAGCTACGCCAACCGCCACGGTGTGTCGACCGTCGTCATCGGCCAGACCCGCGAACGGCCGATTGCCCGCGCCCTCGGCCGCACGGTCACCCAGCAGCTTCTCGGCAAGGGCGCCCGCTTCGACCTCACCATCGTCAACACTCCGTACTCGCGGATGCGCTCGCGGCGCCTGCTCGAGCGCGAGGAGCCGTGGCCGGAGCGGCTGCGCGAGTACGGCTTCGCAACAGCGATTCTCGTCGCGGCAACGCTGCTCGCCGTGGTCCTCGATCGGCTGCTGCCGGTGGGCGGCCTCGGCTTCGTCTTCATTACCGCGGTGGTGGCAGTGGCGGTTCGCTCGCGGCGCACAGTGGCGCTGGCGATGGCGGTTCTCTGCTTCGTCTCGTACAACTTCTTCTTCACCGAGCCGCGGCTCACCTTGCGCATCACCCATGGAGCCGACCTCGTCGCGGTCTTCGCTTTCCTCCTCGCCGCGCTCGCCTGCAGCCAGCTCGCCGGACGCGTTCGTGGCCAGAACGTGGCGCTGCGCGCCGCCAACGAGCACACCCGCGCCCTGCAGGCGCTCGGCGAGCGGTTGGCGGCCGCGGTCGACGAGGCGCAGGTCTTCCGGGCTGGTGCCGAGGAGCTGTCAGCAGCCCTCGGCTGCGAAACGGTGGTGCTCTGCCGCGACGGAGGCGACGCCGTGGGGCTGCGCGCGGCGGCCGGACAACCACGGGACGCCGAGCTGGGCCCCAGGGACGCCGCCGCTGCAGACTGGGTCGCCGAGCACGGGCAGGCCGCCGGCCGCTATACGAACACGTTGTCCGCCTCGTCCTGGTGGCTGCTGCCGATGATGGTCGAGCGGGGTTGCCTTGGCGCGGTGGGCCTGCGATTCCCGTCGGCGCAGGAGCGGCTGAGCGAGGAGCAACGCCAGCTCGCCGAGGCGATGGTGCAGCAGGTCGCGCTCGCCTCCGACCGTGCCCGCCTCGCCGCCGACCTCGAGTCGGCGCACGTGGACAGCGAGACCGAGCGGCTCCGCACGGCGCTGCTCTCCTCGGTGTCGCACGACCTGCGCTCGCCCCTGGCCTCGGTGATCGGCGCGGCCAGCAGCCTCTCCGCCTACGGCGACGACATGCCGGCAGCCGATCGGCGGCAGCTGCTGGAGTCGATCCGCAGCGAGGGCGAACGGCTGGACCGCTACATCCAGAACCTGCTCGACATGACGCGGCTCGGGGCGGGCGGGCTCAAGCTGCAGCGCGACTGGGTAGGCATCGAGGAGCTGTTGAGCTCGGCCGTCACCCGCCTGCGCAAGCTCTTCCCGGCTGTCGCGGTGGAGACGCGGGTCGCACCCGGTCCGCCGCTGCTCTATGTCCACCCGGCCCTCATCGAGCAGGCGCTGTTCAACGTGCTCGAGAACGCCGCCAAGTTCTCGCCGCCGGGAGCTCCGGTGGTGGCCACGGCCGAGAGCGCCGACGGCAAGCTCGTGATCGAGATCACCGACGGGGGGCCGGGCATCCCCGAGGAGGAACGGCGGCGCATCTTCGACATGTTCTGGAGCGCCGCGCGCGGCGACCGTGGGCGCAGCACCGGGCTCGGCCTCACCATCGTGCGCGGTATGGTCGGTGCGCACGGCGGCAAGGTGGAGGCGCTTTCGGGACCCGGCGGCGTGGGCACCACCATTCGCATCGCCCTGCCCTTGCCCGAGCCGCCGCGGCCCGATGCGCAGGAAGAGGAGGCATGACCGAGGTCGCGACACCGCCGCCGCGGATCCTGGTGATCGACGACGAGCCGCAGATCCGCCGGTTCCTGGAGATCAGCCTGCGCTCCCAGGGCTACGGTGTGGACGAGGCGGCCACCGGGCGCGAGGGGCTCGAGCGCCTGGCGACCCGCGGCGCCGACCTCGTGGTGCTCGACCTCGGCCTACCCGACATGGAGGGTCACGAGGTTCTGCGCGAGCTGCGCCAGTGGTCCCGCGTGCCGGTGATCGTCCTCTCGGTGCGTGCCTCGGAGGCGGAGAAGGTACGCGTCCTCGACGGTGGAGCCAACGACTACGTCACCAAGCCGTTCGGAATCCAGGAGCTCATGGCGCGCGTGCGCGGCCTGCTGCGCGGCCAGGGGGCGCCGGAGGACGCGGCGCCGGTGTTCGACGACGGCCGCCTGCGCGTCGACCTGGCGCGACGGCTGGTGTCGCTCGACGGCGGGTCGGTGCGGTTCTCGCGCAAGGAGTTCAGCGTGCTGGCCATGCTGGTGCGGCACAGCGGCCGCGTCGTCACGCAGCAGCAGCTCCTCCGCGAGCTGTGGGGACCGGACCACGTCCACGACACGCACTACCTGCGCATCGTCGTCGCGAAGATCCGCCAGAAGCTCGGCGACGACCCAGCACACCCGCGCTACGTGCAGACGGAGGCCGGCGTCGGGTACCGGTTCGTGGGAGAGCAAGGGCCAGCCTGAGCCCGGAAGACCAGCGAGGCACAAACTCACGGACGGCTTGTCCGCATTGCTGATTATCTGCTATGCTGCATCGATGAAAGCGACGGTCACCATCACCAGTCGCGGCGTCGTGACGTTGCCGGCCAAGCTGCGACGGGCTCTGGGGCTCGAGGCGGATGACCAGCTCATCGCCGAAACGACGCCCGAGGGCATCCTCCTCAGGCCCGCCGTCACCTTGCCTGTCGAGCTGTACACCGAGGCCCGCGTCCGCGAGTTCGACGAGGCCGAGGCCGAGCTGGGGGTTGTTCTGGAGAAGGCGAAGCGAGGGAAGCAGGCGACGCGAGGGAAGCAGGGGAAGCCGCAGCGCTGACGCATGCGGGTCTTCCTCGACGCAAACATCCTCTTCTCTTCTGCGAAGTCCGCTGGACCAGTGCGGCAGTTGTTGGAGCTCGTGCTGGGGGCTGGGCACGAATGTTGGGTGGACGGCTTCGTCCTCGCCGAGGCCCGCCGCAACCTCGCGGCGAAAGCACCCGCGGGTCTCGACGCGCTGGAGTCGATGCTCCTCCGGCTCCACCTTGCCGAAACCCAGGGAGGGGCCGAGCTCCAATCCGACTTGCCACTCCCGGAGAAGGACCGACCCGTACTGGCCGCCGCCATCCATCACGGCTGCGACGCACTCGTGACAGAGGACCGTCAACACTTCGGCAAGCTCTACGGCAGGGTCGTGCACGGCGTCACGATCCACTCGCCGCGCTCCCTCGCCGAGGCCGTCCTTGGGTGAGGTGAGCCAGCGCCCGCGACCGCATGAATGCCGATCTGGGCTCAGCCGTCGCATCGAGGCCTGACCACGAGGCATCAGGCGTGGCATCCTTCGCGCCATGAGTGCCCTTTCGAGCATCGATGGCCGCTCGCGGCGGCCGCTAGCCCTCACGGTCCTGCTCTCGGCCGCCACGGTCGCCGCGGCCGCCGCGGCCGAGGTCATCCCGCCCGCCAATCCGCCCACCGCTCCCGCGGCCGAGCCCCACCTCGCCGACGTCCGCCAGCTCACCTCGGGCGGCGAGAACGCCGAGGCGTACTGGTCGACCGACGGCAAGCGGCTGATCTTCCAGCGCAACGGTCCCGGCGATGGCTGCGACCAGATGTACGTGCTCGACCTTGCCGGCGGAGGCGCGGCGAAGCGGGTCTCCTCGGGGCGCGGCCGCGACACCTGCGGCTTCTTCTTCCCCGATGGCCGCTTCCTCTATTCGACGACCGAGCACGCCGCGCCGGCCTGCCCGCCGCCGCCTGATCGCAGCCGTGGCTACACCTGGGCGGTCTACGGCAGCTACGAGATCGTGCTGCAGGAGGGCGAGGGAGCACCGCGGCGGCTCACCGACAACCAGGCCTACGACGCCGAGGCCACGGTTTGCACGCGCGACGGCGCGATCGTCTTCACCTCCGATCGTGACGGCGACCTCGAGCTCTACCGGATGAGCGCCGACGGCTCCGGCGTCGTCCGCTTGACGCAGGCACCGGGCTACGACGGCGGAGCCGTGTTTTCGCCCGACTGCAGCCGCATTGCCTGGCGGGCGTCGCGGCCGCAGGGTGTGGCGCTCGACGACTATCGGCAGCTGCTCGCCGATGATCTCGTGAGGCCGGGAAAGCTCGAGCTCTGGGTGGCGAAGGCGGACGGCAGCGAGGCACACCAGGTCACGTACCTCGGCGCCGCTTCCTTCGCGCCGGCGTTCTTCCCTGACGGTGAGCGCATCGTCTTCTCGAGCAACGTCGGCGATCCCGCCGGCCGCGAATTCGACCTCTGGGCGGTCGACGCCGCCGGTACCCGCCTCGAGCGGCTGACCGCGACCGCCGGCTTCGACGGCTTCCCGATGTTCTCGCCCGACGGCACACGGCTCGCCTTCGCCACCAACCGCTTTCCCGGCGGGCCCCACGAGACCAACATCGCCGTCGCCCGCTGGGTCGACGCGCCGCCGAAGCTCGAGGAGAGCGCCGCGGACAGCTTCTTCGCCGACGTTCGCTGGCTCGCCGACGACGCCCGAGAGGGGCGCGAGGTGGGCACGGCGGGGCTCGCCGCGGCCGCCGACTGGATCGAGAGGCGATTCCGCGAGCTGGGGCTCACGGCCGGAGGCACCACCGGGTATCGCCAGCCGCTGCACATCCCGCTGGCCCTGCGCACCGAGCCGGGCACCCGCCTGCGCGTCGACGGCCGCGAGCTCGTCCTCGGCAGCGATTTCGTGGTGGCCGGCTTCTCCGCCCCGGGCGCGGCGCGGGGTGACGTGGTGCCGGCGGGCTACGGCATCGTGGCGCCCGAGCAGGACCGCGACGACTACGCCGGTGTCGAGGTGCGAGGGAAGGTGGCTCTCGTCCGCCGCTTCGTGCCGCCCGGCGACACCTTCGCCGATCCCGAGCTCGCCCGTCGCTACGGCGACCTGCGCTACAAGGCGTTCACCGCCAGACAACACGGCGCGGTGGCGCTGCTGGTGGTCGACCTGCCGGCCGGCGAGGAGGTCGACGAGTCCCCGCTGCCGAGCATGCGCGTCGAGCAGCGGGGGGACGCCGGCATCCCGGTGCTGGTGGTGCGACGCGAGGCGGCGCGGGCGCTCTTCGCCGGCACTCATGCCGTGGAGACCGAGGTCCGCATCAGCACCGAGGAGACCCGGACCGACAACGTCGTCGGCGTGCTGCGGGCGGCGGGGGAGGAGCGGCACGGCGGGCCCATCGTTCTCGGCGCTCACTACGACCACCTCGGCCGCGGCGGCGGCGGCTCGCTGGCCCCCGAGTCGAACGCCGTCCACAACGGCGCCGACGACAACGCCTCCGGCGTGGCGGCGCTGCTCGAGGCGGCCCGGCTGCTCGCCGCCGCCGGGCCGCTGGCCCGCGACGTGTGGTTCGTCGCCTTCACGGGCGAGGAGGCAGGCGTCTTCGGTTCCAGCGAGCTGGTGCGCCACCCGCCCCCCGCCCTCGCCGTCGGCGAGGCCGTGGCGATGCTCAACTTCGACATGGTCGGCCGCCTGCGCGACAACCGCGTGAGCCTCCTGGGCAGCGACTCGGCGGCAGAATGGACCGCCATCGTCGAGGCGCCCTGCCGCGAGCTGGGCTTCGACTGCGCCGCGAGCGGCGACGGCTACGGCCCCTCCGACCAGACTCCCTTCTACGCCGCCGGCGTGCCGGTGCTCCATTTCTTCACCGGCGCCCACGACGACTACCACAAGCCGAGCGACGATGCCGCCGGCATCAACGCGGCGGGCGGCGCCCGCGTGGCCCAGCTCGCGGCACGGGTGGCGGTGGCGCTGGCAACGCGCGAGGGAGCGCTCAGCTACCAGCGCGTCGCGGCGCCCGCGCCGAGTGGTGCCGACGTGCGCTCCTACGGCGCCTCGCTGGGCACTATCCCCGACTACGCCGGGCCGCCTGCCGGGGCCAGTGGCGTGCTGTTCGCCGGCACCCGGCCAGGCGGGCCGGCGGAGAAGGCGGGTCTGCGGCGCGGCGACGTGCTGGTCGAGCTTGCCGGCACGCCCATCCGCGACGTCAACGACTTCATGTACGTGCTGCGCACGGTCAAGCCCGGCCAGACCTCGACGGCGGTGGTGCTGCGCGAGGGCGAACGGCTGCAGGTCAGCGTCACCTTCGACCAGTCGCGGCGCCGGTAGCGCCGGCGTGGCCGTCAAGCCCAGCGGCTACTGCCTTGCCCCTTGCAGAAGCTGATGTTCCCGCCCGCCCGTCGCGGGCCATCCACACGAGGAACGCGATGGCGCCGGCCCAGAGGATGGCGATCGACAGCCACGCCACGAGTGTCGCGTGCAGCAGGATCGGCTCGCCTGGCTTCGGAGCCGCCGACGGCACGATGTCCTTCGTGTTGTTGGCCGCGGAGTGCAGGATCATGGTGAGGAGCAGGCTGCCGCGCGTGCGCCAGAAGACGCCGGCGAGGACCACCGACAGCGCGGTCACGCCGAGCAGGTAGGGCAGGAACGCCTGCCCGCTCTTGTCGTTGCCCGCGAGGTAGAAGAACGGCAGGTGCCAGGCCGCCCAGAGCACTCCCAGCAGCACACTGCCGGGCCCGAGACCCCAGCGGGAGGCGAGCCGCGGCAAGGCATATCCGCGCCAGCCGATCTCCTCACCCGCCTGAGACGGCGTCGAGAAGGCGACGGCCGCCAGCAGCAGGTACCAAGGCTCTTGGCCGAAGACGGGCCACTCTCCTCGGATCAGGCGGTAGCCGCCGGCGGCGAGCAGCTTTGCCGTCGCCACGTAGCCGACGGCGACTACGTACCATCTCACCGGCACGTCCCACCGAACCATGCCCGACAGGAGGCCTCGCACCCCGGCGCGGCCGTTCGCGCGCGCGGTGAGCCAGATGGCGACGATCGCGGGGGCGAAGACCCCGGGCAGGACGAGGAGCTCGCGGATCTGGAGAGGCAGCGAGGGCGGAGCGAGGGGGCTGATGGCGATCCACCACGTCCAGGACGCCACGAACGTCAGCGCGAAGAACGAAACGAGCGAGGAGCTGCCGGTCGGCGAGGCAACTTCACGAGGTGGCGACGCCGCATCGAGCTCGAGGTCGACCATCACGGCACATCCTTCCGGCGGCGCATTTCCAGGGCCGCCACGACTTCGTCCGGGCCCTAGCGCGAGGCGCCGGCCGGGTGGGGTGCGCCGTCGGCTGCCTTCGGCGCGGTGGAGAAGAGGGACGCGTCGATCGCCGGATCGATCACCGTCTTGGTGAAGCGGATGACGGCGTCGAACCGGGGGTCCCCGTTGGAACGGTGGATCTCGCGTTCGAGCTGGAGGCCGGCGACCGTCTCGTAGGCGACGAAGTCGACCGTGACCGTCGTTTCGCCTTCCTGGTGGAGCATCGTCTTCGGCAGCGACGTCAGGGGATCGAGGGTGATCCGCCAGTCGATGCCGCCCCTCGGCTTGAGGACGACCGTGCCGTCCGCCTCGATGACGAGCTCGCCGTGGCGCCGCTCCGGGAAGAAGGCGAAGAAGACCGCATTCCAGTTGGCGTAGGCACTCGATCTCGCGCGCGCGAGCTCGGCGTCGGCGAGCTGGCGCGGCGGCGTCGCGCCACGCTGAACGGTGCAGGCGGTGCCGTCGAACACCTCGACGTTGGCGAAGGGGCCGATCTCCTCTTCCTTGCGGTACTTGCCGTCGGCGGAATGCCAGGCCTTGATCCAGCCCTGGTAGGGGCCCACCTGGATCGTGGCCTCGCGATAGATGGCGTGGATCGGGGCGACCTTCTCGCGGCCGCCGACGGCGGCGGCCCAGCGGTCGATGGGGTCTCCGGCGGCGACGGCGGCGGTCAGGGCGGGGAGCAGTCCGACGGCGAAGACGACGATGTGGCGACTGACGGACATGAGAGCTCTCCCTTGGTCGAAACCGAGTGGACGGAACGGTCAGAAGTCGCGACGGCGGAGCGTCGCGGCGGCGGCGAAGAAGAGCGCCGCGGAGACGGCAGCGCTGAGCAGCAGGCCTCCCCACGGCAGACGGTGCGCGCGGAAGTAGGTTTCCCCGCGCATCACGGCGAACACGCTCCACGACGGGGCGCCGAGTAGAGGGTCGACGAGCGCGAGGCCGATGGCCGCGGCGATCGCGCCGAGCAACGGTTTCCACGGATCGTCGAAGAGCACCGTGAGGAAAAGCGCGAGGCTCAGAAAGACCGACGAGGCGACGAACAAGCAGGCTCCGTGCGCCAGCGCCGAGCCCACGCCGTAGCGCGCTCCGATCGCCGGCGACAGCAGCGGGATGAGCAGTGCCGAGGTGAAGGCGAGGGCGAACAGCTCGGCGACGGCGGTCGTGAAGCGCACGCCGAGCAGGCGGAGGCGGCTCACCGGCAGCGACAGCGTGAAGAGGGCGCCCGCCGACCGCGAGAGGAGACCCGCCGTTCCGAGAAGGACGGCGAAGAGGGTGCCGAGCTGACTGAGGTTCTCGCGAAAGCCGTGCGACCAGACGTAGCCGCCATAGGAGCCGGCGAGCGCCGCCGCCTCGTGGATCTGCCGCCCCAGCTCGCCGGGGACGTCGGACGGGACGAGCGGCACGAGGGCGCGGACCTTGGGGTACACGAGCACCACCTCGGCGGCGGAGCAGGCCATCAGGACGAGGCCGACGAGGAACCGCCAGCGAGTCTCGAGCCACGACTTGTACCAGAGCATCGTCACCCCTCCCCGGCGACGCTCTCGAGGAAGATTTCCTTGAGAGTCAGCGGCAGGACCTCGACCGACGAAGGCCCCAGCGCGCGCGCCTGCGCCACGACGGGGTCAGCCCCGTCCCGCGACAGCACCGACAGGACGCGCCCTTCGCGGCGCACGCGGCCGGCCCCCGGCACGTCGAAGGTCGCCGCCGGCGCCTCTCCGTCGAAGACGATGCGCACGCGGCAAAAACTCGAGCGCAGGTCGTCCAGGGGCCCGGCCACCACGGTGCGCCCGCGATCGACGATGGCCACGTGGTCGGCGATCTGCTCCACGTCGGCGATCTGGTGTGTCGAGAACAGCACGGTCAGCTCCTCGCTCGCCACGTGGGAAACGAGCGCCTGCAGAACCTCTTCGACGCTTGCCGGGTCGAGGTCAGAAGTCGGCTCGTCGAGGACCAGCAGCTCGGCGCCGCGGCAGAGGGCGAGCAGCAGGGCGAGCTTCGTGCGCATCCCGCGCGAGAGCGCGCGCACCTTGCGCTCCGGAGGGAGGTCGAACCGGCGCAGATACCGCTCCTGCAGGTCGTGGCGCCAGAGAGGGAAGAACGCTGCCGTGAAGCGCACGATCTCGGCGACCGTCATGACCGGGTAGAGGTCCTTCTCCTCGCTGACGAACCCCGTGCGCCGGCGGATCTCCACGCTCGCCGCCGGCTCCGCGGCGGAGAGGCCGAACACGTGGGCCGCGCCGCCGTCAGGCCGCGTCGCGCCCAGCAGGATCTTCAACGCCGTCGTCTTGCCCGCGCCGTTGCGTCCGAGGAGGCCGCAGATGGCGCCGGCGGGCACCTGGAGGTCGAGCCCGCGCAGCGCCTCGACGCCGCCGTACGCCTTGTGCAGGCCCGCCACCTCGACGATGGATTCAGCCACGACGCACCACCGGGCGGCGCTGCCGCGCCAGCTCCGCCTCGAACAGGCGCCGGATCTCGTCGTCGGTGACCCCTCGCTCGCGAAGCCGTTCCACCGCTCCGGCGACGAGCGACTGCGCGGCGCGCAACGCATCCGCCATCCTGCCGGCGCGCGGGTTGCGGGCCACGAAGGCGCCCGAGCCGTGGCGCAGCTCGAGGACCCCCTCATGCTGCAGCTCGCGGTACGCCTTGGCGACGGTGTTGGAATTGATCACGAGCTCCTCCGCCAACGTTCGGATCCCGGGCAGCTGGTCGCCGGGCCGCAGGGCACCCGTCTCGATCGCATGTTTGACCTGCTCCATGAGCTGTAGGTAGATCGGTACTCCGAGCGACGGATTCGGACGATTCAGCATGAGCTCCCGGACACCCTCCTCGTGGCCCAACCTGCGATACGACCCCTCCAGCGACTGTACTACTGAGATATCACAGTAGTAGTGTGTGATACGTCGGCCCGGTCGTCAAGGTTTCAACCGCGTGCCGACGAGGCTGTCCGACGCCCGCTCGTTGGTCGAAGCAACGTGGGGGACCAGGGGCAGGGCTGGCGCGATCGAGCCTGCCAGGGCACCGGCCGATTCCGCGCGGCAGGCGGCGACTTCAGCGGTGCCGGTTCCAGCGCAGCGCGAGCGGGGCCAGCGCGGGCGGCATCACGACGGCCGCCGCCAGTCCCGGCGCGGTCAGCAGAGCCCAGCCCGGCAAGGACCCCCCGGCCACGAGAAGCGCGGCGAAGAGCGTGGGCATCAGCCGTACCAGCAGCACCGTGCCCGCCACCCACGACAGCGCGGCGAGCATCGCGGCACGCAGCGGGAGCAGGCGCCCGCGCACCGCCAGCACCCAGGCCGCCGCCGCACCGAGCGTCAGCACGACACCGAACGGCCCGATCAGCGCGGGCCCGGCCCGGTCGAGCAGGTCGACGTCGGCGACGTCGGCGATGAAGATGACCGACACCGCGGTGATCGGCACCACGTAGGCCAGCAACGACAACCAGTTCCTGCCGCAGAGGGTGATTGCCACGACCATCCCGAGCGCCGCCCACGCCGCGGCCACCCCGAGGCCGGTCGCCAGCGCCACGCGACCCGCTCCGATCCCGGCGACCGCGTCCGCGATGCCACGCGCGAGCTCCTCGACGCGAGCGGCGTTGCCGAACCGCCACAGCCCGAGCGCGAGCGCGGTGATGCTTGCAAGGGTCGCCGCCAGGCCGGCGGCCCAGGTGCGCGCCGCCGAGAGCAGGATCGCGTGGGCCAGCTCGCGGTCGCCTAGCGGCCGCGTGGCTCGAAACGAGTCGATGCCGGTGACTTGGCCGCGGAGGTGAAAGCTGGCGTGAAGGAAGCCCGCAGCCGGCGGCAGCAGGAGCACCGCAAACGGTAGCAAGTCGTGGAGCGCCTGGCGCAGCAGGGCTCCGGTTTCAGGCACCGGAAGCGCACTGGCGCCGACTGCGACGGCGAGCCACAGGAGGATACCGAAGGGAAACCATCGCCCCTTCTGTCGCCACTCCATCCAGAGCTGGGCGCGCATCGCGGATCGGAGGGGAGGGGCCGTTGTCGGCGCCGCCGCGATCGCCGAGTTGCGCCCCGGCCCGACGGCCTCCTCGACCGCGAGGCGGGCCAGACGCGGGCGCGATGGGGCGGCAGCCCCCGCTCGGCGCGAGCTCGCCACGCCCCACATTGCGACCAGCGCCGCCATCGCGGTGGCGAGCACGAGGGCCGTCGCGTCGTGCGCCGTGAGCCGCGACCAGAGCAGGTCCGCGCGCAGCACCGGCCGCAGCCAGGTGAGCAGCGCAAACAGCAGCACGACCCCGAGCGGTGCGATCAGGAGCGGCCGCTGACCGCAGACCCAGGAGAGGGCCAGGGTCCAGCTGGCGACCGCCAGGGCGAGCAGACCCGGCCCGAGCAGCGGCCACGGCGCTCCCAGCGCCGCGCGCATGAACAGCGCCACCGCCGCCTGCATGGCGGTGACGTAAAGCAGCGCCGGCACCAGGCGCCCGAGAACGAGAAGCGAGGTGGAGAGCGGCAGCCGGAAGAGCCGGCGCTCGAAGCCGATGCCCACGCCGTCGTCGCGGCACGACAGCAGGATCGTCGCGTTCACGATCACCATCATTGCCAGCAGCGAGGAGAACACCTCCGCGTCGCGCCGCTCGCCGAGCGGCGCGAGCAATCGCCGGTAGATCGCGGCCAGCGCACACCACGCGAGCGTGGTGGTGACCACCGGCCGCCACGACAGCCTCAGCGACTCCCAGGCAAGGGCGCGTGCCGGCGACCAGCTTCGGCTCACGTTCCCCCGTCGTTGCCTGTACGGGCGAAGAAGATCTCGTCGAGCGAAGCGGGGGAGTGTGCCAGGCACTCGCAACCAGCCTGGCGCAGCTCGGCCGCGATCGCGTCGCAGTCGCCTTCGCAGATGAGCGTCTGCTCGCCGAGCGCCTCGCGAGCCGCCAGTACCCTGCCGGCGGAGGCTCCGGGCGCCGCGAGCCGCTTCACCACCACCTCCAGGGCCCCGCCCGCGCGCACCGTGATCCGCCAGTGCCGCTCGCGGATTTCCTCGAGGCCTCCCGCGAGCAGGATGCGGCCACCGTCGATGAGGGCGAGGTGGTCCGACATGCGCTCCACCTCGTCGAGCAGGTGGGAGGAGAAGAGGACCGTCCGCCCCTCCTCGGCGACGGTGTGCAGGATCGCCTCGAGCACGTCGCGCCGCACCACCGGGTCGAGGCCCGACGACGGCTCGTCGAGCAGCAGCAGCTCGGGACGGTGCGCGAGCGCCGCCACCAGCGCCGCCCGCGCATGTTGTCCCCGCGACAGCGTGCGGATCTTCTGCCGGGGATCGAGCTGGAAGTCGTCGCAGAGGCGGGTCGCGTAGTCCGCGTCCCACCGCGGATAGAACGCCGCGGTGTAGCGCATCAGCTCGCCGACGGTCATCCATCCCGGGAGGCCGCGATCCTCCGCGAGGTAGCCGATGCGGCCGAGCACGGCGGCCGGCTCGGCCGCCGGGTCGAGGCCGAACACGCGCACGCACCCGCGCTGCGCGCGCAGCAGGCCCAGCAGGTGCTGGATGAGCGTGGTCTTGCCGGCGCCGTTCTTGCCGACGAGCCCGAGGACCACGCCGCGCTCGAGGACGAGGTCGACCTCGTGGAGCGCGGTCTTGTCGCCGAAACGCCGGCTCAGCCCCTCGACCACCACCACCGAATCGCCGGCGCGCGGCTCGGCGCCGGCGTTCGCGTGCGATGTGGCGACGGCGTGGATCATCCGATCCTCCCCTTCGGCGCTCGCCCGCCGGCGACGCGCTGGCGGACGAGGTCCTCGACGTCGGCAGGCTCGAGGCCGAGCTGCGCCGCCTCGGCGAGCAATCGATCGACGCTGGCGGCGAGCATGCGCCGGCGCTCGGCGGCGCGGAAGGGCGACGCCTGGTCGCCGACGAAGACGCCGTGCCCCTGCCGGGAGACCACCAACCCGTCGCGCTCGAGCTCGCGGTAAGCGCGCGCGGCGGTGTTGGGGTTGATCAGCAAGCTCTCGGCGAGCCCCCTCACCGAAGGCAGGCGCTCGCCAGCCGCCAGGCGCCCGCTGGCCACCAGCGCCCGCACCTGCGCAACCACCTGCTCGTAGATCGGCGTGTGGCTGCTGGCGTCGATCCTCAGGTCCATTGTACTAATGTACTAGTACAGCGGACAGTCGGTCAAGACCGGCGATCGAGCGCGGTGGTCGAGCCCGCCCGGGAGTCACGGCAGACCGGGTGGTGGCGTCGCCGCCATCTCCTTGCGCAGCCATGCCCGGGCGGCCAGCCACTCGCGCTGCGCGGTCTTGGTCGAGACGCCGAGCAGCTGTGCCGACTCCTCGAGCGTGAGACCGGCGAAGTAGCGATGCTCGACGACCAGCGCGGCGCGCGGCTGCAGCTCGTGCAGACGGGCCAGCGCGGCGTCGAGCAGCAGCATCTCCTCGGCCTGCCGGTCGCCGAGAAGAGCCTCGACCTCGTCGAGCGGCACGTCGGAGCCCGCACCGCCGCGCTTGCGCGCGTTCCTGGCCCGCGCCGCGTCGACGAGGATCCGCCGCATGACGTTGGCGGCGATGGCGAAGAAACCGACACGGTCGTCGGCGGCGAGCTCGCGCTGCGTGAGCAGCCGCAGATAGGCCTCGTGCACGAGCTCGGTAGTGGCCATCGGCCGGGTGCCCCACTCCCGCCTCAGGCGCTGGTGGGCGATGGCGCGCAGCTCTCCGTAGAGGCGCGCGACGATGCGGTCGAAGGCGGGACGGTCCCCCCCGCGCATGTCACGCAGCCACTGGGTCACCTCGCCCGGTGTGCCCGCGGCGGCGAGCGGGCCCTCGTCGGTCATCGTGGATGAATCCCAGGGTTGGCGATGGCGCAAGGCTAGCGCGAAGCGTCTTGCCGGGACCAGCGGCACCCACGCGGTCCGGCGCTATGATGCCGGCTCACCCGCAGCGGGCACCAGATGTACGAGGCGAATCGCGGCGACGCCGGCCGCTGGCAACGGCTCGAGGAGCTGTTCTCGGCGGCGATCGAGCAGGAGCCGTCCCGACGGGCCGCCTTCGTCGCCGAAGCCGCCGGCGAAGATGGCGATCTGCGCGAGGAGGTCCTCGCCATGCTCGCCGCGCACGACCAGACGGCAGTAGACGGTCTGGAGGCGTGGCTGGCAGCCCAGGTCGCTCCGTCTCCGGAAGGTGGCCTCGAGGGCACCACGATCGGCACGTACCGTCTGCTGACTCGGCTGGGCGAGGGAGGGATGGGTCAGGTCTTCCTCGCCGAGCGGGCGGACGGCCAGTTCCAGCAGGCGGTCGCACTCAAGGTCCTGCGCGCGGGTCGCGACGACCCGGCGTGGGTGGCGCGCTTCCGCACCGAGCGCGAGATCCTGGCGCGGCTCGAGCATCCCAACGTCGCCCGACTGCTCGACGGCGGCGTCACCGAGCGCGGGCTCCCCTACCTGGTCATGGAGGTGGTGCGCGGCGAGCCGGTGACCGACCACTGCGACCGGTTGCGCCTCGGCGTGCGCGAGCGCTTGCGGCTCTTCCAGGACATCTGCCGCGCCGCCCAATACGCCCACCAGAACCTGATCGTGCACCGCGACCTCAAGCCGTCCAACATTCTCGTCAACGAGCGCGGCGAGGTGAAGCTGCTCGACTTCGGCATCGCCAAGATCCTCGCCGCCGGCGACCCCGGTCTCACGCCCGCGGCCACCTACACCGCTGCCATGGCGATGACGCCGGCTTACGCCAGCCCCGAGCAGCTCCAGGGAGCTCCGGTGACGACGGCGACCGACGTCTACGCCCTCGGGCTGCTGCTCTACGAGCTCCTCACCGGGTGCCGCGGGCAGGAGGTCGACGGGCTGGCCCCGGCGGAGCTGGTACGCCGGATCGGCGAGGTCGACCCGCCGCCGCCCAGCGCGGTGGCGCTCGACGCCGGCCCGGACGTAGCAGGAACCAAGCGGCGCGCCGACGTCCGCGGCGGTCTCTCCCCCGAGCGCCTGGGCCGCCTCCTCCGTGGCGACCTCGACACCATCGTCGCGCGGGCGATCCACAAGGACGCGCTCCGCCGCTACCCGTCTGCCGAGCAGCTGGCCGACGACCTCGAGAGCTACCTGATGGGCCGCCCGGTGCGCGCCCGGCCCGACACCTTCGGCTACCGAAGCCGCAAGTTCCTCGCCCGCCATCGGGTCGGGTTCGCGGCGGCCGCCCTGGCCCTGGCGGCGCTGGTCGCCGGACTTGCGCTCGCTACCCTCGGCCTGGTGCGTGCGCGGCGGGCCGAGGCGGAGACGCGCTCGGAGGCAGAGGCCGCGCGGCGGGTGTCCGACTTCCTCGCCGACCTGTTCAAGATCAACGAGCCCGGCGAAGCTCGTGGCAACGCGGTCACCGCCCGCGAGCTGCTCGATCGCGGCGCCGTGCGCATCGAGGAGGAGCTCGCCGCCGACCCGGCAGTGCGAGGCAGGCTCCTGCACGCGATCGGCAAGGCCTACGGCGAGCTTGGGCTCTACGACCCCGCACTGGTGGCCCACGAGAAGGAGCGGGCAGCGCAGGTCGCCGCCCACGGGCCGCGGCACGCCGAGGTGGCCGGTGCCCTCATCGCCCTCGCCAATGCCCACATGGCCAAGGGCTCGTACGAGAAGACGCGCGACCTCGCCCAGCAGGCGCTGAGCATCCAGCAGAGCGCCGGCGGGCCGGAGACCCTCCAGCTCGCCAGCACCCTCAGCCAGCTCGGCCTCGCCCACTGGTACCTCGGCAACTTGCTCGAGGCGCGGCGCCTGCTCGAGCGCTCGCTGGCGATGAAGGAAAGGCTGTTGGGCCCCGACGACGCGCAGCTCGGCGGCATCCTCAACAATGTCGCCATCCTCCACTGGCAGGAGGGGAACACGGCAGCGGCGCGGCCACTCTACGAGCGCGCACTCGGCATCTTCGTCAAGGAGCACGGCGAGGACCACCCGGCGGTCGCCCACACGCTCAACAACCTCGCCCTCGTCTACGAGCAGGAGCGCGACTACCGCCAGGCGCGCGTCTGCCACGAGCGCGCGCTCGCCATCCGCCGGAAGATCCTCGCCCCGGACCACCCCGACATCGCCGAGAGCCTCAACAACCTCGGCAACGTACAGCGCGTCTCCGGGGAGCTGCAGGCGGCGCGTGACGCGTTCGAGGCCGCGCTCGCCATCCGCCGCCGGGCCCTCGGCCCCGAGCACCCCCACGTGGCCGCCACGCTCAACAATCTCGGCATCACCCTCGCAGCGCTCGGCCACCCCGAGGAAGCCCGCCCGCTGCTCGAGAGCTCCCTCGCCATCTTCACCAAGGCGCTCGGCCCCGAGCATCCCCAGGTCTGCTTCCCGATGGCCGGCCTCGCCGAGCTCGACCATCGCGCCGGCGACCTGCCGCGCGCCGAGGAGGAATTCCGGCGCGCTCTCGCGATCGGCGAGAAGGGCCTCGGCAAGGACCACCCGGAGCTCGCGGAGATCCTGCGCCCCTACGCCGCCCTGCTGCGCGAGCTCGGCCGCAACGCCGAGGCCGCGGCGATGGAGCGGCGGATCGGCAAGGCGAGCGGGCCCGGTTGATCCGCCGGCGACCGCCGGCAGCGTGTCCTCCCGCAGGCGCTTTCCGCGCCAAGAGGATCAGCGTTCGTCCCGAACGCCCATCGATCCAAGGGAGAGAACAATGCGCGATCTACCGCTCCTTCGCACCCTCCGGTTGCTGGCCACCCTCCGGGTGCTAGCGACCATGGCACTCGGCTTCGCGGCGCTGGCGCCCGCGCCCCTGCTCGGCGCCACGCTCTTCGTCGACGCCACCGGCGCCGGCGCCGCGTGCACCAACGTCGCCCCATGCCCGCTGATCGCCACCGCCGTGGGCCTCTCGGCTCCCGGCGATGTCGTCCTGGTAGCGGCCGGCACGTATGCCGAGTGGGGCATCGTGATTCCCCACGCGCTGGGCATCATCGGCGCCAGCTCGGCGACGGTGATCGTCGACGGCAGCGCCAACGGGCCGATCTTCGAGGTCAACGCCAACGTCGCCGATCCCGTGCTCCTCAGCCGGCTGACGCTCACCAACGGCGACAGCGGCTTTGGACCAGGCGGCGCCATCCTCTTCTCGAGCGGCAACCTGACGGTCACCGGCTCGCAGCTCGTCGGCAACACCGCGCTCAGCGGCGGCGCCATCGACGACCAGAGCGCGGGGACGCTGCTGATCCTCACCTCCACTCTCGAGGAGAACTCGAGCTCCGCGACGGGAGGGGCCATCCACTGTGACGGCTGCGGCGGCATCGACGTGCGCCTGAGCGTCCTGCGAAACAACACGGCCGGCAGCACCGGGGGCGCCATCGACGTCGAGACGAGCGCCGTCGACGTCTGGTTGAGCGCGGTCTCCGACAACAGTGCCGACTACGGAGGCGGCATCCACTCTCTGCAGGCACCGGTCACCATCAAGGACAGCGCGGTGCTGCGCAACGCCGCCGACTTCGACGGCGGCGCGGTCTACTCGACCGGCACGGTCGAGATCCAGCGCAGCCTTTTCGCCGAGAACACCGCCGTCATCAACGGCGGCGGGGCGTTCATCGCCGGCGGGGTCAGCGTCGCCGTCTCCAACTCGACTTTCTCGGAGAACTCCGCCCTCTGCGGCGGCGCCTTCTCGTTGATCGCGAACTTCGGGTTCGCCCCGCTTGCCCTGATGGGCGCCTCGACGTTTTTCGGCAACGAGTCCGCCTTCGGAGGCTGCGGCGATCACTTCCAGACGAGCGCGGGCGCGGGAGGCTCGCTCGAGGTTTACAACTCCATCATCGACGGTGGCGTGGGCCCCAGCTGCAACTTCGCGATGAACGGCGGCCGCAACAACCTCATCGACGACGCCAGCTGCAATACCGGAGTTGCGGCCTTCAACCTGGGCGCCGTGACCGGGCTCGACCCGGTGCTCGCCTTCAACGGCGGGCCCACCAGGACCCACCTGATCGACCCGGCGTCCAACGCCGTGGAGGCGGGCAGGAACGCCGCCTGCCTCAACCCGGCCACCGGCCTGCCGTTGACGATCGACCAGCGCGGCCTGGCCCGCCCGGTCGACTTCGACCTCAACGGCGTCGCCACGTGCGACATCGGCGCGGTCGAGCTGCAATAGGCCTGGGAAGGCCGGGAGGCCAGGAGGCCGGTCGGCGCCCCCGGGCGCGGGCCGGCCCACTTCCCGGCCGGTCCACTTCCCGACGTGGCGGGAAGCGACGCATCTCTCCGACTCTCGGTAAAGGAGTCCACTGAGAGGACCCAGGTCACTCGCCTACCATCGGCGAGGCCAAGACACCGAGATCGGGAGGGGGCGGCGATGAGACGAGGTGGGGTAGGGATCGCCCGCGGTTGGCTGGCCTTGTCGCTCGGGATGCTCCTCGTGCCGGGCGCTTTCGCCCAACCGCCGGTGGTGCCGCGGTTCCCCAACGTGGCGCAGACGCCGGGCGCGATCCTCTCGGGGCTCAATGCCCCGAACCAGGGGCGGACGGCGATCATCGCCTACCACAACGGCGTGCTCTTCACCGTCCCCGAGCTCCCGGCGAGCCAGCCCGGCTCGGACGGGCAGGTGCGCACGTGGGACCTCACCAACCCGGCGGCCCCTGTGGAAATGGCACAACTGGGCGTGACGCCGATGCCGGTGAACGCCCACGGCTACCTGTCGAGCGGCGACTACCTCGTGCTCGGCGCCAACTGGCCGCCGGAGGCGCCCTGGTCGTTCCGCGCCAACGGCAACTTCGGCACCACGCGCGTCTCTTACCCGGACCTCCTCTGCGCCGGCGTGCGCGGCTGCCTCTTCGCCCCCTGGTTCGTCGGCGACACCTGGTGGAGCTACGGCACGATCTCCGGCAACGCCACCATCTCGCGCAACTGGAACGAGTTCGCGAGCTGGGACCACCTCGGCCTGACCGGCGTTGTCGGCCACCCCTTCCTGCTCGGCGACCTGCTGATCTTCGCCGCCGACCAGAGCCGCACGGGCGTCGCGACCTACGACGTCTCCAACCCGGCGAACCCGGTGCTGCTCGACGTCCTCAACACCGGCGGTCCCGGCGGCTACTGGCCGGAGCTCTGGGGCGGCGACGGCAAGCTCTACATCGTCTTCCCCTACCAGACGGGCGGCAACGGCTTCCGCGTCGTCGATGCGACCGACCCGTCGAACCTCACCTTCGTCACCGACCGGCCGCTCTCGGGCGACGAGTCGATGTACGCGCAGTTCCAGGACGAATATGCGTTCATGGGCTCGCACAAGGTGGACATGCGGACGTTCGAGTCGGTGCTGAACCTCAACGGCGCGAACACGGTGCGTCCCAACGACGGCGGCACCGGCATCAACACCAGCCAGTTCGCGTTGCCGCTCGGCAATCTGCTGGTCACGGGTGGCATCGGGCCGAACCAGGGGATGGCGATCTGGGCGCACCAGGCGGCGCCCGACACGCGCGGCCCCTCCGTGGGCTTCCACATCCCGCGCGCGGGGCGCACGAACTACCCGGTGGGCGCGCCGATCAGCCTGCTCATCCACGAGACGCTCGAGACGAAGACGATCGTCAACGGCACCACCTTCATCGTGCGGCCGCTCGCCGGCAGCGCGATCGCCGGGCGGCTGACGTTTTCGTTCGACGACGTGCTGACGTTCACGCCCAACTCTCCGCTCCTTGCCAACACCACGTACGAGGTGGTCCTGCCGGCGGGCGGGATCAAAGACGCCGCCGGCAACGGCATGGTCGGCTACTCCTTCACCTTCTCGACGGGAGGCACGGTCGGTGGCAACGCGGCGCCGCAGATCACCTCGCTGACCTCGTCCCAGTATCCCGTTCCACCCGGGCAGTCGGCGACGGTCACCGCGGTGGCGAGCGACCCCAACGGAGGGGCGCTCGAGCTCCGCTTCGACTTCGGCGACGGCTCGCCGAAGACGCCCTGGTCGGCGTCGACGTCGGCGAACCACTCGTGGTCGGTGCCCGGCCACTACCGGGTCACGGCGCAGGTGCGCGATCCGCTCGGGGCCCTCGGCAGCTCCTCGACGACGGTGACCGTGCTCGCGGCGCCGGCCGGGCCGAAGCCGACGGGCAGCTCGGCGGTGGTGGTCGACGCCGCCAACGGGCGCGTGTGGAGCGTCAACCAGGATGCAGACACCGTCGCCGCCGTCGACACCGGGAACCCGGCGCTCGAGCTCGAGGTGCCGGTCTGCGACGAGCCGCGGAGTCTCGCGCTATCCGCCGCGGGCCAGCTCTGGGTCGCCTGCGCGCGCGGGGACCGCGTCCGCGTGCTCGATGCGTCGAGCGGCGGATTCATCGCCGACATCCCCACGGGCTACGGCAGCGCGCCGACGGGCGTCGCGTTCAACCCAGCCGGGACGACGGCGTTCGTGACGCTGGCGGGCGCTGGGCGACTGTTGCGCATCGATGCGACGACGCGCCAGACGACGGGCGACCTCGCGCTCGGCCCCGGGCCGCGCGCGGTGGCGGTCTCGGCCAACGGCAGCCGCGTCTTGGTCACGCGGTTCCTATCGCCCCGCGACTGGGCCGAGGTCTGGGAGGTGAGCGCGTCGGCGATGACGCTCACGCGCACGCTGCGGATCCCCAAGATGGGCGGCGACGCCAACCGCGACGGCACGGCCTCCGGCCGCGGCACGCTCAACTACCTGACGGGTATCGCGATCTCTCTCGACGGCACCTCGGCGTGGGTCGTGGGTACGAAGCCGAACACCGAGCGCGGGCTGCTCATCACGCCCGACCTCGACAGCGACAACACCGTACGGGCGATGGTGGCGGAGCTCGACCTCGGCACCAACAAGTTCCTGCGCGCGATCGACGTCGACAACAGCGACTCGCCGACCGCGCTGGGGCTCTCGCCGCTCGGCGACTACCTCTTCGTCACGCTCCAGGGCGCCGACGCGGTGACCGTGCTCGACACGCTGCTCATGGACGTCGCGGCGGGGCTCGGCAGCTTCGTGACGCGCCTCGCAACCGGCGCCGCGCCGCGCGGGGTTGCGGTGGATCCCGGGACGTCGCGCACCTTCGTGAACGACTTCATGGGGCGCAGCGTCACCGTGCTGGAGACCGAGGAGCTGTTCGAACGGGGCGACCGGACCGTCGCGGCGAGCACGGTGGAGACGGTGGCGAACGAGCCGCTGCCGCTGCAAGTGGCGCACGGCAAGCGGCTTTTCTACCACGCGGCCGACACGCGGATCAGCGCCGAGGGGTATCTGTCGTGTGGGACGTGCCACGTGGATGGCGGGCACGACGGGCGGGTGTTCGACTTCACCGGGCGCGGGGAGGGGTTGCGCAACACCACCGATCTGCGGGGGCGCGGCGGCGTCGTGCAGGGGAACGTGCACTGGTCGGCGAACTTCGACGAGATCCAGGACTTCGAGAACGACATGCGCAATGGTTTTGGTGGCAGCGGTCTGATGGACGATGACGACTTCGCGGCGACCGCGGCGCCGCTGGGGGCGCCGAAGGCGGGACTGTCGCCGGACCTCGATGCGCTGGCGGCCTACGTTGCGTCGCTGGGCGCCGACCACCTGCCGAAGAGCCCGTGGCGGAACGCGGATGGCTCGATGACGGCGGCGGGGGCGGCGGGGAGGCAGGTGTTCCGGACGCAGGGGTGCGCCGGGTGTCACGCCGGGCCGTCGTTCACCGACAGCCGCG